>CEUM01026614.1_pt1 | contig 39083 bp, 27 predicted proteins | sample 356421 | NCBI WGS metagenome assembly CEUM01 (sample SAMEA2622716, study PRJEB7988) | marine metagenome | biome: marine biome (ENVO:00000447); feature: surface water layer (ENVO:00002042); material: "saline water (ENVO:00002010), including plankton (ENVO:xxxxxxxx)" | depth 5 m
CAACACGCTTTCCAAGCGTGCGCCTTAAGCCGCTCGGCCACTCCACTTTGATTCTATTTAAATTGAAAATCCCAATCATATGATCGGGATTTTTTAGTTGCGGGGACAGGACTCGAACCTATGACCTTCGGGTTATGAGCCCGACGAGCTACCAACTGCTCCACCCCGCGATGTGAGTGCGAAGATACATTCTTTTTTACTAAAAATGCAAATATGTGGGTAAGATAATTGCCTGAATAGGCATGTTGATCATTTTTTTGATAGTTTGGAATGTTATTTTTGCCTTGCAAACCCACATATTTGGCGGTATCTTTGACCGATTATGACACATAGGAGTGGATTTGTAAATATTATTGGGAGTCCTAATGTAGGAAAAAGTACTCTGATGAATCGATTAGTTGGAGAGCGCTTGTCTATTATTACTTCCAAGGCTCAAACTACTCGTCACCGTATATTGGGCATCGTTAATGAAAAAGATTATCAAATCTGTTTTTCGGATACACCAGGTGTTTTAATTCCTTCTTATAAGCTGCAGGAGGGAATGATGCAGTTTGTAGAGTCGGCATTGCAAGATGCTGATTTGTTTTTGTTAGTGACTGATTTTTTTGAGGAAGAATTAAATGATCCTGAAATTTTAACTCGACTGAAAAAAACAACAGCACCTATTTTGGTGTTGATTAATAAGTTAGATATAGTGACTCAAGAGAAAATGGAAGCTAAGGTTGAGGTTTGGAATGAGAAACTACCTAGTGCCTCTATTTTACCAATATCTGCCATGCACGATGCCAATGTTGATTTGGTAATGAAATGGATTTTGGCTCGCTTACCCGAAGGCCCTCCTTACTATGACAAAGAGGCTCTTACAGATAAGCCTGAGCGTTTTTTTGCATCTGAAATTATAAGAGAGAAAATTCTTCAGCAGTTTAAGAAAGAGATTCCATATTCCGTAGAAGTAGTGGTAGAGGAATTCAAGGCCTCCAAAGAAATTACTCGAATTAGGGCAATTATATATGTTGCTAGAGAATCTCAAAAGGGAATAATCATCGGACACCAAGGAAAAGCCCTTAAGGGGATTGGAGTTGATGCTCGAATGGATTTAGAAGAATTCTTTCAAACTCAAATATTTTTAGATTTATTTGTAAAGGTCAATAAGGATTGGAAATCGGATGAAAGGAAACTTAAACGATTCGGGTATTTACATTAAAGAGAATCAGCTATGGCTAATATTATTGCAATTGTTGGAAGACCTAATGTAGGAAAATCCACTTTTTTTAATCGATTAACTGAATCTAGAAAAGCGATAGTTGATGAACAGAGTGGGGTGACACGAGACCGTCACTATGGTAGAGTAGAGTGGAGTGGAAAAGAATTTACAGTTATTGATACTGGAGGTTATGTAAGCGATAATGAAGATGTTTTTAATGCTGCCATACGCGAGCAAGTGATACTTGCTCTTGATGAATGTTCTGTTGTTCTATTTATGGTAGATGTTCATACCGGGATTACTGATTTAGATGAGGATATGGCCCAGGTTCTACGCAAAACCGACAAGCCTATCTTTTTGGTTGCAAATAAAGTGGATAGTTCATCGCATCAATTAGCAGCTGCTGAATTTTATAATTTAGGATTTGGTGAGGTACATCAGATCTCGGCAAATAGTGGTGCGGGTACTGGAGACTTGTTGGATGAGGTTGTAAAAGAACTCCATGAAGAATCAATCGAGGAGACCGATGGTCTTCCGAAAATTTCTATTGTTGGAAGGCCTAATGTTGGAAAGTCATCGATTATTAATGCCTTTCTAAATAAGGAAAGGAATATTGTAACCGATATTTCAGGTACGACCAGAGACACACTTCATACGCGTTACAAAGCTTTTGGTCACGATTTCTTTTTAGTAGATACAGCAGGTGTACGAAAGAAGAAGAAAGTACAAGAAGATATTGAATTTTATTCTGTACTAAGGACATTAAGAGCGATTGAAGAAAGTGATGTGGTTATTCTTATGATCGACGCGTCTTTAGGTGTTGAATCACAAGATCTAAATTTATTTAACACTATTCAAAAGGCGAAAAAAGGGGTTGTAGTTGTAATTAATAAATGGGATTTAGTAGTTAAAGATACAAATACCATGAAAAAATATAAAGACAAGGTATTGGAGAAACTAGCTCCATTTACTGATGTGCCAATTCTTTTTACATCTGTTCCAAATAAGCAACGGATTTTGAAAGTACTTGAAACGGCAATTTCAGTGTATGAGAATCGAATGCAAAAGATTACAACATCAAAATTGAATGATATTTTACTACCTTTTATAGAACATTTCCCACCTCCATCCCACCGAGGATTGTTCATAAAGATCAAGTACATCACTCAACTTCCTACATTTACTCCTAGTTTTGCTTTTTTTTGCAACCATCCAAAACATGTAAAAGAATCGTACAAACGATTTTTGGAAAATAAACTGCGGGAAAGTTTTGATTTTTCCGGTGTTCCAATTAATATTTTTATGCGGCAAAAATAGCTAGATCAATTCGTTGTAGCTATTAAATGTATCGTTCCCTGTCTAACTTTTTACACGACTCTTTAATTTGGATAAACTTTTCAAGAGAGTCCCCTTTTGTCCATATAGTGCCCAAAAAAGCACTTCCCCAAAATCCCATATTGAAAGCTTTATGCACATTATTGTTATCAACTCCACCTAATGCAACAACCTTAAAATTTGAACTTTGAATAGCAGAGGTCAAACGGAATTCCTTAAAACCACTTTGATAATCTTTTTTTGATATTGAATCAAATATTGGACTTAAAAAAACATAATCGTATAAATCGTTGAATTGATCCAATTCACTAATGGAGTGAAAAGATGTGGATACGGTGAGTTTGGGCTTTTTATATTTTATAAGTTTAATACGTAATTTCCTCAAAAAGCCTTTTTTTCGATGTTTCGAAGTAAGGTGAATACCTTTTAAATGATATTTTAATGCTAATTGATGATGTGAATGGATAACAATTCTATTATGATATTCTTTTGGGATTTTATCCAAGTAAGCCCGCATTCGCTTAATCGAGTAATGGGGTTTTCTTAAGTGAAATCTCTTCAATCCATTTTTAAAAAGATTGATGACTTGTTCCGTTTCATTCTCCACCGATCTTTGAGCGGATAAAACAATGGCTTTCATCCTATTTTTACTTTCGAAATTTCTTGAATTAAATTAGGGTTGGATTCAATTGCGTTACCAACTACAACAATTGTTGCACCGGCATCCCAAGCTGCTTTTGCTTCAGATGGGTGGGTGATTCCCCCGCCAACAATTATAGGGTTGGATGAAAGTTTTGCAGTTGCCTCAATCATACTACTAGGTACTCTTTTTTCAGCACCACTTCCTGCATCCAGAAAGTTCAATTTCAGCCCAAGCATTTCACCTGCTAAAGCAGTAGCGGCGGCAATTTTAGGCTTGTTATTTGGAATAGGGAGCGAATTACTTACATAAGAAACAGTAGTAGGCTGCCCACCATCAATAAGCATATATCCGGTAGGTAACACTTCAATTCCTGATTTTTTTAAAATAGGTGCAGCAAGAACATGCTTACCGATAAGTAATTCAGGATTTCTACCAGAGATTAGTGAAAGAAATAATATCGCATCAGCTTTTTTATTTATTTGATATAAACTTCCAGGAAATAGTATGGTTGGTATTGTACAATTTGATTTAATATATTCTAGTGTCTCGTCTAAACAATCATCAGTAATCATACTACCTCCTACAAAAAGAAAGTCAACCCTGTTCCTTTTGGCGAGTTGGATTTGCTCTACCAGTATCTCTTTTGATAAACTATCAGGGTCTATAAGCACAGATAGCGCTTTTTGACCATTTTCTTTTAATTGAAATATCTTATCTAAAACCCTGTTCATTTAGAACGCTAAAATAATGCATTCTTTAGTCTCCACAAATATCCTCATAAGATATATTTATTTTGAATTTGTATTGCTTCTGAGTATTTTTGTAAAAAAAATCAAATGGCTGTCACAACAGAAAACTATAAAGTAGCAGATATATCCCTTGCAGAATGGGGTAGAAAAGAAATATTACTTGCTGAGGCTGAAATGCCAGGCTTAATGTCTTTGAGATCCGAATATGGTTCGTCAAAACCTTTAGCAGGCGCAAGAATTGCAGGTTGTTTGCATATGACGATTCAAACTGCCGTATTAATTGAAACATTAGTTGAATTAGGAGCAGAGGTTACTTGGTCGTCTTGTAATATTTTTTCTACTCAAGATCATGCTGCCGCTGCAATCGCTGCTGCAGGTATTCCTGTTTTTGCATGGAAGGGAATGAATGAAGAGGAATTTGATTGGTGTATAGAAAAAACACTCACAGCTTTTGATGGTGGAAAGGCTTTAAACATGATTCTTGATGACGGTGGAGATTTAACGAATATGGTGTTTGATCAATACCCTTCACTTGTTGAAGGAATTAAGGGACTATCCGAAGAAACAACAACAGGAGTCCATCGATTGTACGAGCGAGAAAAAAATGGGACGTTAGTCATGCCTGCTATTAATGTGAATGATTCTGTTACAAAATCAAAATTTGATAACAAATATGGATGTAGAGAGTCGTTAGTAGATGGAATAAGAAGAGCTACTGACGTTATGATGGCAGGAAAAGTTGCTGTGGTTGCAGGATTTGGTGATGTTGGTAAAGGATCTGCAGAATCGTTAAGAGGCGCTGGTGCCCGAGTGATTGTTACTGAAATTGATCCAATTTGTGCCTTACAAGCTGCTATGGAAGGTTTCGAGGTTAAGAAAATGGATAATGCTATACCAGAAGCAGATATTGTTGTGACAACTACTGGTAATTTTAACATTATAGTTGGGAAGCATTTTGAAGCGATGAAAGACAAAACAATCGTTTGTAATATTGGTCATTTCGATAATGAAATTGATATGGCTTGGCTGAATGAAAAATATGGTGCGACTAAAGTAAACATCAAGCCGCAAGTTGATAAATACACAGTTGGTTCAGGAAATGAGGTGTTGATATTGGCGGAAGGAAGACTCGTTAATTTAGGATGTGCTACTGGTCATCCTTCGTTTGTTATGAGTAATTCCTTTGCAAATCAAACATTAGCTCAAATTGAATTATGGAACCATGCGGAGAACTATGAAAATAAAGTTTATACACTTCCTAAGCATTTAGATGAGAAAGTAGCGAAAGCGCATTTGGCAAAAATCGGTGTTGAGTTGGAAGAGTTAACTCCAGAACAAGCAGCATACATCGATGTCCCTGTTGAGGGTCCATATAAACCTGAACATTATCGATACTAATTACGATAACTTGAATGATACATTAAGAAATAAAAAGTCGCAATCAGCGACTTTTTTATTTTACGATATAATTATTAATTCCAGATTCTTATGATATTACCGTCGAAACTGGTGTTGTAGGCCTTCAGTGGTATGGTTCCAGGACCATCTATAGGTATTCCATCAAGAAGTTGGTACCTCGAAGAACAGCATGTGTCTACGGCATAAAGATTTGTTTCATCTACAGATACTTTAGCGCATGAATTCTCTGGATCATATGGACAATGTCTTTCATAAGCTAAGTAATTTTCATTATCTACATTAAAAACAATTATTCCTTTTGAACCACCATCTATGTATGACCAAGAACCTAAGCCAGATAGATTTTGATAATCAGGACTTTGAATATTAATGTAAATATTAACATTTACTAAGGGAATGTCCTCGTATTGATTTTTACATCCACAAAGAACAAAAACAGTGAATGCCATTAATAAAACTTTCATGAGCTTCAAAATTACAAATTAATAAACGTTAAATAATTAACTTTAATGTTCTCATTCGGAATACTATGAAAATGAAGTTGATGTTTTTAGGGGTGTTATTTGTGTTTTTTTCACTTCCAACAGTTTCCTTTGCTCAAGACGAAAGAGAACAAAAAGCTGTTGAAGAGCGTGAGGCTAAAAAAGAAAAAAGTAGAGAGGAGGTTCGAAAAGAATACCTGAAAAAACACAAGAAAATGCAAACCAAAGAAACGCGAAGACGAATGAAGAAATCAAGGCGAGAGGCTAAAAGAAGAAAACAAGGCAAGCATCCTCAGCCATGGTGGAATAGATGGTTTAGCAGAAAGAATCAAACAAAGAGAAGAAAAAAAACCTAAAAAAATCATATTTCAGATCCAATAAGCCTTGATTTTTATTCAAAATATATCATTTAAAAATGAACATTTACTAGGGGTTTTATGTTATTTTAGGGTTGCTGAAAATATGAATCCTAAAGGAATTAAGATATTACTAATGCTTGTTTTTATAGCATCTGCTATACATGCTCAAACAGGAGAAATATTTGGTAAGATAACGAGTGAAGAAGGAGATACACTGCCCACAACTTTTGTTTCTTTATTCAAGGATGGTGTTCAAATCAATGCGACGTATTCTGATTTTAATGGAGATTACTTTTTTACAGGTCTAAATGCAGGGAAATATGATGTTACCTGTGAGTCATTAAATTTTAAAAAGAAAACAGTTAAAGGGGTAATCGTAATAACAAATCAAAAGGTTGAGGTAGATGTTGAATTAAGTGGAAACAACGAGAATCAACTTTTGGGTACAGTAGATATTGTAATTTATCGAAAACCTTTGATAGACAAAGATAAACAGGCTCAAGTTTATACTGCTGATGATATTGAAAATCTAGCTGCTCGAGACATTTCAGAAATTGCGGCCACTTCAGTTGATGTCATTACTCAAGATGATGGAAGCGGAGATATAAACATAAGAGGGCAGCGTAAAGAAGGTACTCAGTTTATTGTAGATGGGATTAAAATCAATGGTAAATTGAGCATTCCACAAAATGCGATTGAGCAGATTGAAGTTATTTCAGGTGGACTTCCCGCTATGTATGGAGATAATATTGGAGGAGTAATTGTGGTTACCACAAAGGGAGCAACAGCCAAACCATATGGTGCAATTGAAGGGGTGACATCAAAAGGTATAGACGGATTTGATTATAATCTTTTAACCGCAAGCTACTCGGGATCTCTTATGAAATCAAAAAAAGATTCCAATGGGACCGTTTTGAAAAAGCCACCTATTGGTTATCTTCTTACGGGCGTTTATAAGAATATTAAAGATCCAAGGCCATCAGCTTTAGGAGTTTGGAGATTAAAAGATGATGTGTTGAGTGATTTAGAGCAAAATCCATTGAGAACTGGAGCCTCAGGGTTGGGTACCTATCGTAATTCCGAATTTGTCACCAGCGAAGATTTAATGTATCAACGAGCGAATCAAAATGTTGGTTTCACTGAGCTTAGTTTATCGGGAAAGATTGATTTTATGCTTTCTAAAACCAGCACAGTAACGTTAGGAAGTAATTATAGACATACAAAAAGACATCAATATATTTATGATTATTCCTTGTTTAATTCAGTCAATAATCCAGAGGTAACAGCGGACAATTTAAATGCTTTTTTTAGATGGAAACAAAAAATAAATGTTGATTCAATCAAGTGGATTAGTGATGCCTTTTACCAAATTCAAGTAGATTATTCTAATTACAGGGAAACAGTATGGGACGATAGTCACAAGCATGATGTGTTTAAATACGGGCATGTGGGTCGTTTTAAAACACACAGAGAATCATTGTATGAATATCAAGTTGATGGTGAAAACGGAGATGCTTATTATTTCCAAGGGGAAAAGGATGTGTTGTATGAATTTTTAGGAGGTGGTTCAAATGAAAATGGAGCAAATTATGCGGCTCAATATTACTCGCTTTATGACGGGTTAATTGAGGGGAATTATGAGGACAATATACAGGCCTCAAACGGAGGAGCTTTGTTGAATGGGGATCGTCCTGATCATGTGTATGATTTATGGTTTAATACAGGTAGACAATACAATAGCTACGCAAAGGAAAGCCGAGTTCAAAAAAGGATATTAGGTAGTTTTAACGCAAAATTATTTAAGCAGCATAATTTAACCTTTGGATTTGAGTATGAAGAAAGAATCGGGCGAGTTTATGGTTTAAATCCAATCAATTTATGGACAAGGATGCGGCAGTTAGCGAATGCAAATAATACGGAGTTAGATCTTGATAATCCTGAATTGACAATGAGTAATGGTGTATTTACAGATACGGTGAATTATAATTTCCTTTATACAGCTGGTGAAGGAAAAGGATTTTTTGAAAACGTTAGGGATAAGTATGGAATTGAGTATAGCGATTATTTTGATTCGGACTTCTACTTGCCGGAATCGTACTCTCTTGATATGTTTTCTGCTGATGAATTATTACAGGAGGGAAATGGTATCTTATATATGGTGGGTTATGATCAATTAGGAAATCCAATTAATGATGCAAATTTAAATGGATTCTTCCAGGATAAAAATGAGGGCGGATCGTATACAAGAAAAGTCAGCCCATTTAAACCTATTTATGCATCGGGGTATATACAAGATAAATATCAATTTGATGATATAGTTTTTAATATTGGATTGAGAGTAGATCGCTATGATGCTAACCAGCCTGTGTTATCCGATCCTTACTGCCTTTATGATTCATACAGGGTTAAAGACTTATCAGGAGCATATCATGTGCCTAGTAGTATTGATAATGATGCTGTTGTTTATGTAAATTCGTTAGAGAGTGAGAATCCATCGATTGTTGGATATCGATTAAACAGCACATGGTTTGATGCTCAAGGGGAAGAAATTGCAGATCCGTCAATTATTGCAGAGGCTTCAAGTTCGGGGGAAGTAACACCTTATATTAAGAATACTACAAAAATTGGAGATGCAGGATATGATCCATCCTCTTCATTTAAGGATTATGAAGTGCAGTATTCATTCATGCCAAGAATATCTTTTACCTTTAATTTATCCGAATCTTCATCGTTTTATGCACATTATGATGTTTTGACCCAGAGACCCGCCGAAGGTCAAATTGCTTTTGTCCCGATGGATTATTTGTTTATGGAAAACAACGTGGGTGCCTTTATTAGAAATTCCAATTTAAAGCCTCAAAAGACAATTGATTATGAAGTGGGTTACCAGCAGGCTCTAAATACGAAAAGTGCATTAACAGTTTCAGCATATTATCGAGAAATGATTGATTTAATTCAATTAACAGGGATTAATTATGCTTATCCGGTGAATTATATTACATATGGGAATAGTGATAAGGCGCTAGTGAAGGGAGTTTCATTAAAGTATGATTTGAGACCAATTTCATCAAATGTCTCTTTGAGTGCGGGATATACACTTCAATTTGCAGATGGAACAGGCTCATCACCAATCTCTAGTCAATCTTTAGTTTCTCAAGGCCAGCCAGATTTAAAGGTAATGTTACCAATGGCTTTTGATCAAAGACACACGATAAAGGCAATTTTTAATTATGGTTTTAAACCGGGTAAAAAGTATATTGGTCCAAATTGGAATGGTAGAGGTCGAAGTATTTTAGGTGGTGTTTCGGCCAATATTGTTTCAAAAATAAGTTCTGGAAGGCCATACACCGGACAGTCAAATTTCACTCCGGAAGGTAATATTACCGGAAGAGAGCGGAGAGCTTTAGATGGTCTTATTAATGGAAATAGGTTACCATGGATTTATACATCGGATATTCGATTAACTAAAAAATTTGTGTTCGGGATAAAAAAAGAGGCGACATATAAATTTAAAACAGAGCTCTATTGTCTTGTGAAAAATTTGTTCAATACCAAAAATATTGTAGTAGTATATAGTGCGACTGGAAATGCAGAGGACGATGGCTATCTGGATGCTGCAACCTCACAACCTCAAATAGAGTCGCAGTTAAATTACGAATCGTATACAGATTTATATAGTTTGAAAATTGCTAATCCAGAAAATTATGCCTTACCAAGGCAAATTAGGATTGGATTTGTAATGACTTTTTAATGAATAGAATACTTACGATATTATTCCTCATACTAGCGTTTTCTGTACGAGCAGAATACACAAAAAAAGCAAAGTCGAAAGAGGTGCCTGCTCTTCAGTTCCGAGCAGCTGAGTGTACTGCGCCAACATCAAGAATTGATCTTGATATTAATAACGTGCGAACAACAATTTTGAATGGTGGTGATATGTGGTGGGATCTTGATAATGCAAAGTATGAAATCCCTAAAGGAAGTGGAAAACACTCTGTTTTTGCGGGATCAATAATGATAGGAGGAAAAGATGAAACAGGGAACTTAAAAATTGCAGCACTTACGCATCGAGATGGAGGTACAGATTTTTGGCCAGGACCAATTAACAAAAACACCACTTCAACAACGGTAGACGTATGTGAGGAATATGATAAGCATTTTAAAATAAGTCGAAAAGAAGTAGAGGATTATATATCGGCTTTTAAAGCTGGAGAAAATCCGCCTGTACCGAGTAGTATGTTGACCTATCCAGCGCATGGATCAATTGGAGATGGTCATGATTACTACTTAGCGCCATTTTTTGACGCTGATTCGAATGGAACGTATAATCCGCTTCAGGGTGATTATCCTGCTTTTGACCTCGGTCAGGATAATGATCGTTATGCAAACGGAAAACTTCAAGGTGATCAGAACATATGGTGGGTGTTCAATGATGTTGGAAACGTGCATACCGCCTCGGGGGGAAATTCAATTGGTTTAGAAATTCATGCGCAAGCGTTTGGTTTTGCCACCAATGATGCGATTAACAATATGACCTTTTACAATTACAAAATTATAAACCGATCAACATTCACCATTGAAGATTGTTATATGGGAATATGGGCAGATACAGATTTGGGGTATGCATTTGATGATTATGTTGGTTGCGATGTAGAACGTGGTTTGGGCTATTGTTATAATGGAGATGCATATGATGAAAATTCAGAGGGTTATGGGGATAATCCTCCCGCAGTAGGGATTGATTTTTTTGAAGGACCTCGAGCTGATATAGGGGATGGAATAGATAATGATCGGGATGGTATTCTTGATGAAGAAGGAGAATTAATAACGATGTCTAAATTTATGTATCATAACAATGGATTTGGCGATCAAGGAGACCCTGTAACGGCTATAGATTTTTATAATTATGCACGAGGGAAGTGGAAAAATGGCGCTCCGATGCGGTATGGAGGAAGTGGATTCAGTACTACTGGAACGCCTTGCGATTTTATGTTTCCAGACGATTCAGATCAAGATCAATTTTGGGGTACTGGAGGTGTTGTTGTTGAACCATGGAGCGAGATTACTGCAGATAATGCGCCTTATGATCGACGATTTTTACAATCTGCTGGCCCTTTCACATTAGAACCAGGAGCGGTGAATTACATTACCTCAGGTGTAGTTTGGGCTCAGGGTGATCAGGGAGGTGATCCATGGTCGGCGGTTCAAAACCTAAAAAAAGCAGACGATCTAGCTCAAGCTTTATTTGATAATGACTTCAAGATTTTAAATGGTCCTGATGCCCCTGATGTCACCATTCAAGAGATGAAAAATGAGTTGCTTTTTCAAATTACAAATGCAGAATCAAGCAACAATTACAGAGAGAAATATATAGAAATAGATCCTTCTATTATTGCACCATTTGGTGAATCCTATGATTCATTGTATCGATTTCAGGGGTATCAAGTTTACCAACTGGCAAATTCTTCAGTGTCTAGTGCTGAATTGGATGATATTTCAAAGGCACGACTCGTATGGCAAAGTGATCTTGAGGATAATGTTGATAAAATTGTAAACCATATCTACGATGAAGATGCAGGGTTTAATATTCCCCAAATTATGGTTGAAGGGAATAATAGTGGAATAGAACATAGTTTTTCGGTTACTCGTGATCTTTTTGCTTCAGGAGATAATAGACTAGTAAATGAAAAAGAATATTACTTTATGGCTATAGCCTATGCCTACAATAATTATTTAGAATATTCAGTAAATGCGGAGGGACAAAAATTTCCATACAAAGCAGGACGGAGAAATATCAAAAACTATTCAGCGATACCCCATGATCCAACCATTGAAGGGAATGGAACAAATGTTCAGGCCTTATATGGTTCCTCTCCGAAAATAAGAACAATTTCAGGGACTGGAAACGGGGGTAGATTTGTAAATTTAGCAAAGGAGACAATTGATGAAATTATGGGGTCCTCAACGCATCAAAGTGAAGCGCTTATTTATAGTAAATCAGGAGCTCCTGTAGGCGTTAAAGTTACCGATCCGATGCGAGTTCCAAATGGTAATTTTAGGTTGGAATTTTTGGATACTACCTCAGAAGGAGATTTGTCGGACGCCTATTGGCGATTACTTTTTATGCCTCAAGATGAAAATGAATATACGGATACGGTTTATTCAGATCAGAATATTTCGATCAAAAATGAACAAATAATTATTGACTGGGGACTTTCAGTAGAAATAGAACAAGTTAACGACGTTTCAGAATCAGGATCAGATAATTTTGGTTTCATTGGTGATTCTTTACATTATCAGGATGATGCGTTACCGTGGCTTACTGGGGTAGAAGACAAAGAAGGTGAATCTTGGCAAAATTGGATCAGGGCTGGGGTAGATCAAACATCCTCCAATAGTTTAGGAGATTTTAAAGATTATTATGTGAGCTCTTCTGAAGAGGATACAGATGGGGATTTTGAAAATGTTGTTGATGGTTGGATTGCCCCCTTCAAGTATGTTAGTAGGGAAAACTTTGGCCCTGCAGTTAATCCCTCTGGCCCTCAAAATCAAAATGATATTAAGCAGCTCAATAATGTGGATCTAGTAATTACTCCTGACCAAAGTAAATGGTCAATTTGTCCGGTTTTTGAATTGGCTGATGACGATCCAATTTCTCAATTTGGAGATGATAAATTAAACATTAAGCGCGGAGTAACTAAAGATTGGAACGGGAATGAATTGGAAGAAGGTTTGGGGTATTTCCCGGGGTATGCTATAGATGTTTTAACAGGGGAACGACTTAATATTGCTTTTGGAGAATATAGTTTTTTTGAGGGAGATAATGGGGCTGATATGATTTGGAACCCAACCTCAACACTCTATGATAATATGAATCAGCCTATTTTTGGAGGAATGCATACGGTTTATATTTTTCGCAATGCTACACCTGTAGGAAAATATGATGAAGGGAAAGGAATCTTAAATAAATACAATTCGGGCTCGCTTGGTTTTGAGACACAAATTTTTAAAAATTGCACATGGGTATATGGGTATCCAGTTACAAGTGATGCTTACCCTTTTTTAGCGACAGAGGTAACCTTTAAAATGCGAGTAAATGAGCCTTATAAATCTACATTAGGAGCATTACCTGTTTATGAATTTAATACAGCTGACATTTATGCGATATCCAATAGTCAAGCAATTGCAAAGGAGAATTTGGATAAAACAAACATAGTCCCTAATCCTTATTACGGATTTAGTGAGTACGAGCAAAATAAATTAAGTAATGAAATTAAAATAACCAATTTACCTAAAACGTGTACTGTGGAAGTGTACACATTAGATGGAACGCTTGTTAAAATTCTTAGAAAAGATAATGACGATCGAACTTCAATAGCATGGGATTTAAAAAACGAGCAAGGAATTACTGTTGCTTCAGGCTTGTATATTTTCCATGTAAATGCCCCTGGAATAGGAGAGAAAATTATAAAATGGTTTGGAGTAATGCGAGAAATCGACCTTGATAGTTTTTAATGAATGAGTGGTTTAAAATAATAGGCTTTTTATTGATTGCTTCGGTGACTTATGGTCAAAGTGGTGGGCAATCTGGTGCTACGCAATTGTTGATTAATCCATGGGGGAAATCCTCAGGAGTAGGTGGGGCTGATGCAGCATATGGTAAAGGGATTGAAATGGTTTATATGAATCCTGCAGGTATTGCAGGTATTGAAAAAACAGATCTACTGTTTTCAAGATCGAACTGGTTACAAGGAAGCGAGATATTTATAAATACGTTTGGCGTTGCCCAACGTTTTAATGATCGTTCAGTTATAGGATTATCGGTTATGTCTTTTAATCTTGGAAATATTGAAATCACCACAGTGGATAATCCTGAGGGGGGTATAGGTACTTACCGACCACAATTTGTGAATGGAGGATTGACCTATGGTAGAAAGTTTTCCAACAACATTGACGGAGGAATAACCCTTAAATTGATCTCTGAGGGTATTCATAACGTAAGTGCTTTTGGAATGGCCTTGGATGCAGGAGTAAAATATGTATCTGGAAAAAAGGAAAACATTAGCTTCGGAGTGTCAATAAAAAATGTGGGGCCCAATATGCGGTACAATGGTAATGGGTTAAAAATGCAACTTCAGTTTCCCAATGGAAATACACAAACTGGTCAAGTGTCTTCAGCATCGTACACACTTCCTTTACTTATGAATTTAGGAATTGGGTACCGATTTGATTTTAATCAGCATCATCATTTACAAACAGGATTTAACTACTCAGCTAGAATGTTTTTAAATGATCAAAGCAGGGTAGGGATAGAATACCAATTTAAACGTTATCTTCAGTTGCGTGGAGGATTCATATACGAGCAAGGTGTGTTTGACATGGCTACACGAAAAACGGCAATAACGGGACCTTCAGGAGGTTTTAGTTTTAATTTGCCTTACGGAAAAGAAGGACAATACTTTGGTTTTGATTACACCTACCGAGATACCAATCCTTTTGAAGGGATTCACACCTTCGGAGCAAGAATAATTTTGTAGATTTGTATTCTTTAATATAATGTAAAAAAGAATCCTGGTAACCTCAGGATTCTTTTATTATAGATAGCGTAATAACTTATGGCGGAGACAAATTATTTTACACAAGAAGGCTTAGATAAACTTAAAGCCGAACTAGATCACTTAAAAAAAGTGGAAAGACCAAGCGTTTCTCAGCAAATTGCTGATGCCCGAGATAAAGGAGATTTATCCGAGAATGCAGAGTATGATGCTGCAAAAGAAGCTCAAGGTCTCTTGGAAATGAAAATAGCGCAGATGGAGGAGCTTGTTGCTCATGCACGTGTTATTGATGAAAGTAAAATTGATACATCTAAAGCGCTTATTCTTTCCAAGGTTAAAGTTAAAAATTTGGCAAATAAAATGGAGATGGAATATACGCTCGTTTCTGAAGAGGAAGCCAATTTAAAAGAAAAGAAAATATCGGTGAGTTCTCCAATAGGTAAAGGGCTTTTGGGAAAATCGGTAGGCGATATAGCTGAAATTAAAGTCCCTGCAGGATTATTAAAACTAGAGGTTGTAAACATCTCAAGATAAATGGAGTCAATCTTTACTAAAATAGTTAAGGGGGAGATACCTTGTTACAAAATTGCAGAAACAGAGGAATGTTTGGCTTTTTTGGATGTTCAGCCTTTGAGTAAGGGACATACTCTTGTTATTCCTAAAAAAGAGGTGGATTTTTATTTTGATCTTGATGATACTCTTTTTCAAAAGGTTAATGAGTTAGCAAAAAAAGTTGCTCAAGCCATAAAAAAAACAATCCCTTGTGAACGAATTGGTGTGTCGGTTATTGGTCTTGAAGTCCCTCATGCTCATGTGCATTTAGTTCCGATAAATACCATTTCGGATTTAGATTTTACGAAAAAAAGAATCCATTTAAACACCGAAGAATTTCAAGCTTTAGCAAAAGAAATTTCAAGCAATTTATAAAATTCACGTTTTGGGAGAAGTATCAATTGAAAAAATTAAAACTGCCGCTAAAAATCTTAAAGGTGTTGCAGAGCGAACTCCACTTCAAAAGAATTTGGCTTTAAGTGAGAAGTATGATTGTGAGGTTTATTTAAAAAGAGAAGACCTTCAGCCTGTAAGGTCTTACAAGATTCGTGGGGCGTATAATAAAATAAAATCATTGCCCGCTAAAGTATTGTCCAAAGGAGTAATCTGCGCAAGTGCTGGGAATCATGCTCAGGGTTTTGCTTATTCATGCAATTTGTTAGGTATTCAAGGTAAGGTGTTCATGCCTTCTACGACACCAAAACAGAAGGTGGATAAGGTAAAGTTTTTTGGTAAAGACAATATTGAAGTTATTCTTACAGGTGATACATTTGATGATAGCTTTAAAAGTTCAATGAAGGCTTGTGAAGAAGGGGGATTAACCTTTGTTCATCCATTTGATGATCCAAGAGTTATGGAGGGTCAAGGGACAGTTGGTCTCGAGATTCTTGAAGATTTACCTGAGTTAGATTATTTATTATTACCTGTTGGAGGTGGCGGAATAGCAAGCGGGACAGGATCTTATATAAAACAACAGCGTCCAGCAACAAAATTAATTGGTATAGAGCCTTCTGGCGCCCCATCTTTAAAGGAAGCTTTAAAGGCTGGTTTACCTATAGAATTACCGTCAATCGATAAGTTTGTAGATGGAGCAGCTGTTCAGAGAATTGGCTTTAAAACATTTGAAGTCATAAAGAAAATTATAGATGATGTTGTATTGGTTCCTGAGGGAAAGGTGTGTTCTACAATTCTTCAATTATATAATGAAGAAGCAATTGTTGTTGAGCCCGCTGGTTCCTTAGCTATTGCTGCGCTTGATTTCATGAAAGATGAAATCAAAGGAAAAAAAGTGGTCTGTTTAGTTAGCGGGAGTAACAATGATATAGGAAGAATGCAAGAAATTAAGGAGAGATCCTTAATTTACGAAGGGTTAAAACACTTTTTTATTGTTCGCTTTCCTCAGCGTCCAGGAGCATTAAAAGAGTTTGTAAACGAGGTTCTTGGTCCGAAAGACGACATTTCTAGATTCGAATATGTGAAAAAAAATGCACGAGAAGCAGGGCCTGCTTTAATTGGAGTAGAATTATCTGATCCAAACGACTATGATGGATTGATTAAACGTATGGAGCAATATGGCATTAACTATACAGTGATTAATCAAGATCCCGATTTATTTCAATACTTTATTTGATTTTTGAATTGAATAGCGATAAATTGTGTGGAATGACACCAGACATTAAACAAAGGATAAAAAATTCAAAAACAAATCTGTTTAAAGCTGTTTTTCCTGAATTAACCAATCATCACAATACAATGCACGGTGGTAAAGCCATGGAGTTAATGGATGATATTGCTTTTTTAACCGCCACCCGATTTGTGCGCAAAGGATTTATAACAGTGGGCTCCACGGTAAATTATAACAATCCTCTTCCTGCGGATACTATTATTGAGGTAACCGGAGAAGTTGCGGAAATTGGAGAAACGTCTTTAAAAGTATCAATTAAGGTATATGTGGAAGAAATGTACTCAGAAAGTAGGAAAGAGGCTATTGATGCAATGTTTACCTTAGTTTGTGTGGATGATCATATGAAGCCAATTCCAGTATTAGATTAATATGAAGCGATCCAATAGTTTTAGTTGCTATTAGACTGCATATATTATAAATTCACTTGAAAGCTAAAAATGGTGTAGTACTTTTTAAAAAGCTAGATTATTCAATGTCAATTGGAATAACTTTAGCATCTTTCACCTTAGATAAAATCATCATCGTTTGCATCTGACCAATTTCCTCAATTTGACTAAGTTTATTTGAAATTAATTTTTCGAAAGATGGAATGTCTTTTACGATAACTTTTAAAAAGTAATCTGCATTTCCAGTTATTTGGTAACATTCAAGAATTTCGGGAATGGCCTGAATTTTTTGTTTAAAAGTTACAATGGAGTCTACCTTTTGTCTTTCTAGCGATATTGAGATAAACGCTTTTATTCCCATTCCTAATAAGGTTTCATTAACTTGAGCGTAATACCCTTCAATAATTCCAGATGATTCAAGTTTTTTTACGCGCTCTAACGTTGGGGCTGGAGATAGACCAATATCTTGAGAAAGTTGAAGATTTGTAATACGCCCTTTTTCCTGAAGAATACTCAATATTTTAAGGTCGATAACATCTAATTTTATCCCGAGTTCCATAATTGAAATTTTAGTAAAATTAATCAATATAAATTGAACTGATTTTAGTAGTTGAAATTCCTTAATTATTGGTATATTGTACTGTTAATTTCGTGTTGATAAAAAGACCGAAAAATCAAGTATTATAAGAGGTACAAGAACGGGCTTCAAGTATCTTTGAAAGAGGATCAAAAATAAAGAATTCTATGAGTGAAAATCAAGAGTCAAAAAAGGATTATTCAGCGAGTAATATACAAGTTTTAGAAGGATTAGAGGCAGTAAGAAAAAGACCAGCCATGTATATTGGTGATGTTACTTCTAAAGGGTTGCATCATCTTGTTTATGAAGTGGTAGACAACTCTATTGATGAGGCCTTAGCGGGGCACTGTGATAATATTCAAGTATTCATCAATGAGGGCGATTCCATTACAGTAATTGACAATGGAAGAGGTATTCCTACCGCCATGCATCCAAAAGAAAAGAAATCAGCACTTGAAGTTGTAATGACTGTTCTTCATGCCGGTGGTAAATTTGATAAAGACACCTACAAAGTATCAGGAGGGCTTCATGGTGTTGGTGTATCATGTGTTAATGCACTTTCTATTGATTTAAAAGCTACTGTATATCGAGAAGGAAAAGTTTGGCAACAAGAATATTCACAAGGTAAGCCAAAATATGATGTTAAAGTGGTTGGTGATACCGATCAAAGAGGTACTGAGGTAACGTTTCAGCCCGATCCAGAAATTTTTGTAGACCTAGAATATTCATGGGATATTCTGGCTAAACGAATGCGTGAATTAGCATTTTTGAATAAAGGAATTAGAATTACCCTAACAGATCGAAGAAATGCAACCCCTTCTAATGAGGACGGTACAGATAAATCCGAAAGTTTCTTTTCAGAGGCTGGATTAACAGAGTTTGTAAAATATATTGATAGTTCTAGAGAACAGTTGATACCAGACGTCATTTATTTTGAAGGAGAAAAGAATGGAATACCTGTTGAAGTAGGTATGTGCTATAATACTTCTTATTCTGAAAATGTTCATTCTTATGTGAATAATATTAATACCTATGAGGGTGGAACGCATTTAACAGGTTTCAGAAGAGGGCTAACCAGAACGCTCAAGAATTTTGCTGAGAATTCAGGGTTGTTGTCAAAGTTGAAATTCGATATTAACTCTGATGATTTTAGAGAAGGATTAACTGCTATTGTTTCTGTGAAGGTTGCCGAACCTCAATTTGAAGGACAGACCAAAACAAAACTAGGAAATAGAGAAGTTTCTTCTCCTGTTGATCAAGCGGTTTCAGAGGCGCTTTCGAATTACTTGGAGGAGCATCCATCTGAAGCAAAAACCATTGTTGAAAAGGTTATTCTTGCTGCTCAAGCAAGACATGCAGCGACAAAAGCTCGCGAAATGGTTCAGCGAAAAAATGTGATGCAAGTTTCTGGATTGCCAGGTAAACTATCTGATTGTTCTTCAAAAGATCCAGCGTTGAGTGAAATTTATCTTGTTGAGGGTGATTCTGCTGGTGGAACGGCAAAAATGGGTCGTAACAGAGAGTTTCAGGCCATTCTACCATTGAGGGGTAAGATTTTGAATGTGGAGAAAGCTATGCAGCATAAAATCTTTGAAAATGAAGAGATAAAAAATATATATACTGCATTGGGAGTTCGGATTGGAACAGAAGAAGATTCAAAAGCGTTAAATACAGAGAAGTTAAGATACCATAAAATTGTGATCATGTGTGATGCCGATGTAGATGGTTCTCATATATCAACGTTGATATTGACATTCTTTTTCCGTCACATGAAAGAATTGGTTGAGGCCGGTTATATTTATATTGCTACACCTCCTCTTTATTTAGTGAAAAAAGGAAAACAACAGGAATATTGTTGGAATGATGACCAAAGGGACTTGGCTATTCAACGTATGAAAGGAGCAGGGAATGCATCAAGTGTAGCAGTTCAGCGCTACAAAGGTCTTGGAGAGATGAATGCAGAACAACTTTGGTCTACAACTATGGATCCAGAGGCAAGAACTTTACGACAGGTAAATATTGGAGATGCTCAAGAGGCTGATCGAACCTTTTCGATGTTGATGGGAGATGAAGTCCCACCAAGAAGAGAGTTTATTGAAGAAAATGCACAATATGCGAATATTGATGCCTAGTGAGTTTTAATTATCAAATTATATAAGAAAAGGACTGATTAATCAGTCCTTTTTTGTTCTATGTTAAAAATGGAATTTCTTCAATATCACTATTAACTAAATGAATCGATTTAATTAAATACTTTCAAACGATTTTTAATTGTATTGTAATAGCTTCTGGATACTGGAATCGCGTGACCTTTTACTTCTAGCACACGATCATCTAGGGCATCAACCTTTTTTAGGTTAACCAAGTAAGATCGGTGACATCTTAAAAAAGAATTGGGTAGATGGTTTTGTAGTTTAGTCATTGTGTGCAAAACAACATAGGTTTTTGCAGCTGTAATAATTTTAACATAGTCAGACATGGCCTCAAAAAATAAAACATCACTCAGATTAATTTTTTGGAGTTTACCATTTATTTTGAAGAAAATACTTTCTTCCTGTTCAGGGATAGTGGAAGATGAACTATTTCGATCCAGCTTGTTTACCGTTTTTAAAAATCGATTATAATCTACGGGTTTTGGTAAAAATTCCAACGCTTCAACCTCAAAAGCATCAGCAGCATATTGTTTCATATTACTCATCAGGACTACTTGGGGAAGGTCTTTGGAAACTCTCATGAAGTCGATTCCAGAAAGTTCAGGTAATTCAACATCCAAAAAAAGAACATCAATTGCTTCCTCTTTCAATTTCTCTTTTAATGAAATAACATCACTTACAATGAAAGGTTGCTCAAATGAATTATTTCGATTAACGCACTGCTCCATGAGTTTTTGCGCTATAGGATCATCGTCAATAATAATGGATTTATATTTCTTCATAATTTTAAAAACTTTCTTTATTACGAAAATTTTCTCCAAAAGTTATTCGCTTATTTTGATTTAAAATGTAATATTTTTAAGATGTTGTAATTATTTTAAAAAAATGAAAGTTCTATTATCACCCGCCAAGAAATTAGATTTTTCCAAAACACCTGAATTGAAGGAAGTAAACAATGTTGTATTTCCTCAAAAAACAGCTCAACTGCAAAACGAATTAAAAAAATATTCTTCTCAAGAAATTGGACAAGTCATGAAGTTGAGTCCGCAACTTTCGGAATTAAATTATCAACGATTCCAAATGATGGGAAGTTCCTTAAATGAAAAAGGATGTGCTGGGTTTGTGTTTAATGGGGAGGTATATAGTGGTTTGGATATTACCTCTTTTACGAAAGATGATTTGATTGAGGCTGAGGAAAAATTGAGGATACTATCCGGGCTCTATGGAATTTTAACTCCAAGCACATTGATTGAGCCATACAGACTTGAAATGGGAACCAAGCTTGCTATTGGAGGACATAAAAACTTATATCAATTTTGGGAGGAGGATATTTTGAACTTTATTCAGCGTGAAGAAAGTGAGGTGATTGTAAATTTAGCCTCAACTGAATACAGCAAAGCTGCTCGATTAAAGCAATTTTCCGGAAAAGTAATTACCCCCGTTTTTAAAGAGTTCAAAAAGGGGGACTACAAAGTGGTTATGGTATACGCAAAGCAGTCGAGAGGTATGATGGCGCATTGGATTATAAAAGAAAGAATTCAAAATTATCAGGATTTGAAAAATTTCAATCAAGCAGGATATCTGTTTAATGAGGAATTGTCTTCTGAGCATGAATGGGTTTTCACACGTTAAATAAGTGATTGTTCTACCTAATATTCATACTTTTGCAGAAACTATTTTTGCATGAATATCTCGTACAACTGGCTTAAAGAATATATTCAAATTACTGAGTCTCCCGATGAACTGTCTCAAATTTTAACAGATTTAGGTTTAGAGATTGGAGGAGTAGAGAAAAAAGAATCTATAAAAGGAGGTTTAGAGGGCTTGATTATTGGAGAAGTAATGGATTGTTGGCAACATCCCAATGCGGATAAATTGCGCTGTACAAAAGTAGATATTGGTAGGGATGAATTATTAAATATCGTTTGTGGTGCACCAAATGTTCAAATTGGGCAAAAAGTTGTGGTTGCTCCTATTGGTACAACCCTATTTAGTAAGGATGATTCTTTCACGATTAAGAAAACAAAGTTAAGAGGAGAATTGTCTGAAGGAATGATTTGTGCTGAGGACGAAATCGGATTAGGAACTAGTCATGATGGGATTATGGTTTTGCCAACTGGCGTGAAAGCAGGTATGTTGGCTAGAGACTATTTTGAAGTTAAAGAAGATTATATTTTAGAGGTAGACATTACTCCTAATCGAGCAGATGCCCTTTCTCATTACGGTGTTGCTCGAGATCTTGCTGTTTATTATCAATTTAAGGGAAGAAAAATTAACGCAAACTTTCCTAAGTTGACACCCCTTAAGAAAAAAGCAGATTTACCTATTGAAGTCACTATTCATGATGATCAAGCATGTTCCAGATATGCTGGAGTGACCATTAAAGGCGTTAACGTAAAACCTTCTCCTGAATGGCTACAAAATAAACTAAATGCAATTGGTTTAACTCCTGTGAATAACGTGGTAGATGTAACAAACTATGTACTGCATGAATTGGGGCAACCTTTGCATGCGTTTGACTATGCGGTTACTGGAAATGAAATCAATGTGAGAAGTGATTTGGGCGGTCAAAAATTCACCACGCTTGATGGCGAGGATCGAATTTTAAAAGATGGCCATTTAATGATATGCAATTCAGTTGAAGGAATGTGTATAGCAGGTGTGTTTGGAGGAGAAAAATCTGGTGTTCAAGCAACAACCCAAAATATTTTTTTAGAAAGTGCTTATTTTGATCCAGTATCTGTCCGTAAAACGAGTAAAGATTTTGGGTTAAAAACAGACGCCTCCTATCGATTTGAGCGTGGTATTGATCCTAAAATAACCACAAAAGCATTAACAAGAGCTGCAAATCTTATCATTGAGGTTGCAGGAGGAGAAATCGCCTCTGAACTTATTGATGTTGTAAAAGCTGAGACACATCCTTTTGAAGTAACTTTTTCATTTTCCAGATGCGATTCACTATTAGGTAATGTTATACCAAAAGAGACCATTAAAGGAATACTGTCAAGTTTAGAGATCAATATCATCTCAGAGACGGAGGACGTTTTACAACTTACGGTGCCGCCCTATCGTGTAGATGTGCAAAGAGAATGTGATGTAATAGAAGAGATTTTACGGGTTTATGGGTATAATACGATTGAAATTCCTCGTTCTCTTAATTCCTCGGTTGTCAATTCTAAAGGTCTTTCTGCTCACAAGATTGTTTCAGAAATATCTAATTTACTTGTAGGTAATGGATTCAATGAAATTTTAACCAATTCTCTAACAAAACAAGAATACTACACGGGAGTTCATCAAACTCACGAGGAGCAACATGTTAAATTACTCAATCCGTTAAGTCAAGAGTTAAATATTTTGAGAAGAAATCTTCTTTTTGGAGGACTGGAAAGTGTGGCCAGAAATCAAAATAGAAAAAATGCAGACCTTAAGTTCTTTGAGTGGGGAAAATCTTATCACAAGCAAGAAGAAACCTACATTGAGCAAAAACATTTAGCATTATTTTTAACAGGTTTACAACAGGAAGCGACTTGGTGTCAAAATTCAAATTCGGTATCCTACTATACAATTAAAGGTTATCTCACCCTTTTATTTGAACGATTCGGTATTCAAAAAATAAAGACGAGAGCGTTAAATAATGATTTTCTTGTTGAAGGCTTGGGGGTCTATCACAAAAAGACATTACTTGCAGAGTATGGAAAAGTACGCTCTTCATTTCTAAAACAAACAGGTGTTAAACAATCGGTTTATTTTGCAGACATAAAATGGGATGAAATTTTAAAACTTCTCCATTTTTCTAAAACTCATTTTAAACCCTTGGCAAAATATCATCCAGTAAAGCGCGATCTATCGTTACTTATTGACGAATCTGTTCAGTATGCAGATTTGGAACGCATAGCATTTGAGAGTGAGCGAAACTTATTAAAGGAAGTTTTTCTTTTTGATATTTATCAAGGAGATAAATTACCGAAAGGAAAAAAGTCGTACGCCTTGAGTTTTATTCTTCAATCCGAAGAATCAACACTTAAAGAGGATCAAATTGAGCATTCAATGAGTAAATTGCAAAAAGCATTTACTGAAAAATTAGGTGCGGAATTGCGCTAAAAAAATCGTCATATTAAAAGCAACTTATCTGTAAAAATTGTATTTTTAGGCGCTAAAATGGAGTTTAAACCTTTTTTATTAATTGGTTCATACTCATTTTAAATGCATTTAATACAATAAAAAGAATTTAAACGAACAACGAGAACTATTATCGATTTATGAAAAAGTGAACTTCAGTTGCAATGAATCCTTAATTTTTAACAAAATTATTCAAAGAATGAACAAAAATAGAGGATATAAAAAAGTTACTGAGTTACTCATTTTCCAAAAGTTTTAATTTTTTTTCGAGTTCTGTTTTAATTTCTAAAATAAAACTACTGATAAAAGGTCCTTTTTGACCGAAAAAACTTGCTTTAGATGTTGAAAAAAGAGATTCTATTGGGTTTATTAAGCTGTTTATCGCTTATTGGTCTATCCCAGTCTTCCAATGATGATTTTGTGAATGCAATTGATATTGATACTTTAAAAGGGACTAGCTCTACAGATGCTGAATATTCTACCGTTGGTGGTTCTGCTGACGGTTTAGCAGGAAGCAATTGGAATAATTCAGGGCCTCTGTATACCAAATGGTTTAAGTTTTCTGCACCAACAACTGGTCAAGTTGTATTAACTGTAGATGTGGCAAGTGGAAAAGGGACTATGGATCAAGCACAAGCTGCTTTATGGCAAAGTGATGCAAGTACTCAAGTTGTAAGTAATAGATATGGAGATAATACTGATGATATTGTTATTGCAGCGAATGGATTAACATCTGGTGATACATATTATTTATCAGTTGATGCCAGGTCAGGAAGATTTGGAACTTTTACAATAGATTTTGATACTGTTGCTAATTACAGCACTTATGTTGGAGCAATTGATATTGATACTTTGTTGGGGACTTGTTCTTCAGATGCTGAGTACACGACTAAAAATTCTATAGGTGATTTAAATGCTGGTGCAAACTGGAATATTGCCAATACCGTGGCGAATAGATGGTTTAAGTTTACTGCTCCGTCTACAGGATTAGCCGAAATAACTATTGATGTAGGAAGTGGAAAAGGAGATCAGTTAAGAACTGAAGCTGCCATTTGGGCAAGTGATGGAACAACTGAAATAGCAAGTGCTAGATATGCTTCTCAGGAAGATGATGTAAACGTTAGTTCTAATTCATTAACTCCAGGGGCTACATATTATTTGTCTGTTGATGTTCAGAATTTCCAGTATACCAGCACTTTCTCATTATGTATTGATACTTTGCCTTCTTATGACTTCTTAGCAGGAGCAATTAATATTGATACTTTAAAAGACGGATGTTCATCTGATGCAGAATATACAACTGTAGGAGGAACAGCAGATTTAAATGCTGGTTCATCTTGGAATAACGGAGGACCATTATACAATAAGTGGTTCCAATTTACTGCAGCAGTAAATGGTGTGGCTAATTTTACAATTGATGTAGATGGAACAAAAGGAGATCAAACTAGGACCCAAGCAGCTATTTGGGCAAGTGATGGAACAACTGAGATAGCAACTGATAGATATGTAACCGATACCGAAGATGTAACAGTTGAGGCTGTTGGTTTAACTGCTGGTGATACTTATTATTTATCAGTTGATGCAACATCAGGTAGATCTGGAACTTTTACGGTTTGTTATGACACTACTGCCTCATACGATTATTACGAAGGTGCAATTGACGTTACATCGTTATTGGGAGGATGTTCAGCAGATGCAGCTTATGATAATGATGATGCAACTTCTGATTTAAATGCCGCTTCATGTTGGAATACAACTGGAGGACTTGCTGTAAAAAATAGATGGTTCATGTTTACAGCACCAATTACTGGTTTTGCAGCAGTGAAAGCAGATGTTGATGGGACTAAAGGAGATATGATAAGAGGTCAGGTTGCAATTTGGCAATCAAATGGAACAACTCAAGTAGCATGTGGTAGATATAATAATGATACTGATGATGTTATTGCTTCATCTGATGCTTTAACTCCAGGAGCTACATATTACATTTCTGTTGATGCCCAAGCTACAAACAGAAGCGGAAGCTTTACCCTTTGCATTGATACACTAGTAAACAATGATTATGTAGCAGGGGCTACGGATATTAACCCCATTAAAGGAAGTGTATCAGCCGATGCCGCTTACACTACAATTGGGTCCTCAGCAGACGGTAGTGCTGGAGATTGTTGGGCAGCTGGACCAAGCTATAATAAGTGGTTTGTATTTACCGCACCGGTAACAGGATCTGTAGATATTACCATTGATATCAATGATGGTAAAGGGGATCAAGGAAGAACTCAGGCTGCTCTGTGGCAAAGTGATGGAACAACTCAGGTAGCTTGTTCAAGATATGGTGGGGCTACTGATGACGTTACAGTTGGTGCGATTGGTTTAACAGGAGGTGCAACATACTATCTATCTGTAGATGCAAATGGAATAGGATACACAGGGACATTCTCAATTATATTTGACACAACAACTACATATGACTGGTATGCTGGAGCAATTGATATTGATACTTTAAAAGGAACTTGTTCTGCTGATGCTGAATATACTACCATTGGAGCCTCTGCTGATGGAAACGCTGGGTCTACATGGAATAATTCAGGTCCTTTGTACAATAGATGGTTTAAATTTACGGCTGCTAATAATGGAGTAGCTCATATCACTATAGATGTTGATGGCACTAAAGGAGATCAGACGAGAACTCAATTAGCTATATGGGAAAATGATGGTACAACTGAGCTTGCATCTGATAGATATGTAACAAATACTGAAGATGTAACTGCTGAGGTAGTAGGTTTAACTCCTGGTGCTACTTACTATGTCTCTGTCGACGCTCAAACAGTTGGAAGAACTGGGTCATTTACTTTATGTTATGATACTGTTCCAACTTATGATTTTTATGAAGGAGCTATTGATGTTACATCAATATTAGGGGGGTGTTCAAATGATGCAGAATATACTACTATTGATGGAACTCCTGATAAAAATGTAGGTTCTTGCTGGAATAATGGAGGGCCTAGATTTAATAGATGGTTTAAGTTTACTGCTCCAACATTAGGTACAGTAAAAATTACTGCAGATATAGGAGGTGCAAAAGGAACTCAAACTAGATCACAAATTGCTTTATGGGAAAGTGATGGTACAACGGAAGTTCTTTGTACGAGATACGCTGCTAATGGAGATGATATTGAGTTAAACTCTAACTCTTTAATAGGCGGGGCTACTTATTATATTTCTGTTGATGCATTTAGTACAACCTATGATGGAACGTTTAGTTTATGTATTGATACTACTCCTAGCTATGACTTCTTCGCTGGAGCTCTTGATGTAACCTCATTATTTGGTGGTTGTTCTGATGATGCTACTTACACGACTGTAGGAGGTACGCCAGATTTAAATGCAGGAGCAAATTGGAACAACTCTGGACCATTATTTAATAGGTGGTTTAAATTTACAGCTCCAATCAATGGAATTGCAAACGTAACTGTTGACGTTGATGGGGCAAAAGGAACCCAAAACAGAACTCAATTAGCTGTATGGGAGTCTAATGGGACAACTGAAGTTAATTCTGCAATTTATGACGACTTACATGATGATGTAGCATTAAACTTAACAGGTTTAACAGGGGGTAATACTTACTATATCTCAGTAGATGCATTGAACGCTAGTAATGACGGTTCTTTCACTTTATGTATGGATTCAACTCCAAGTTATGACTATATAGATGGAGCTATTGAGTTAACAGATTTAAATAGTTGGTCATCTCCAAATGAGGCATATACTACAGTTGGGGCCTCAGCTGATGGAAGTGCAGGATCAAATTGGAATAACGGAGGCCCATTATTTAATAGGTGGTTTAAGTTTACGGCTTTAACAAATGAATTTACTGTAAGAGTAGATGTTGCAGGAGACAGAGGGAATCAGCAAAGAACACAGCTAGCGATTTGGGAAAGCGATGCATCTACTGAGGTAGCTAGTGCAAGATATGTAACAAATACCGATAGCGTATCAATTACAACTTCAGCATTAACTGCTGGTCAAGAATATTATATATCTGTTGACGTTCAATCTTCAACTAGAAGAGGTACATTTTCCTTGTTTGTAAACGGTGTTGGTGGAGCAAATGAAGCGCTTAATGTTAACGGTCTTTGGAATGATGTAGCAACTTGGTCAACTGGTACTGTTCCAGAAAATGGAGATGTTGCAAATATTGAAGGAGCCTTAGTTTACGTAAATGCCCAAGATACAATCGCAGGAATAAATTTTAACGTAAATACAGATTCAACGGGGATAATTATTCAAAACGGCGGACGTTTGGTTGTTTTAGGAACCGTTCGAGATACATCCTCATCAAGTTTTTATGGAGGGATTACTATTGAATCTGGGGGTACCCTTGAGGTTAGTTCTGACATGACCTTCTTACGAACCGGAGGAAGTGAAGTGTTTGAATTAAATGTAGAATCTGGTGGAACTTTGATAATTGGTAATGATTTAATTTTTAATTCTACAGGAGGTACAATAACGAATACGACATTTGATATTGAAGGGACTGTTACAATAGGTAATAACTTATCCTTAGACCAGTCCGGTTTAGGTATTAAATCTAAAATCACCGTTAATACAGGAGGAATCCTTAACCTAAAGGATGTAACGTTTACTGCTGTAGCCGATGATAAATTGGAACTCGAAATGAACGGAACAGCCATTATGAACATATCCGGTTCAATTAATGTTGGATCACCAGCATATGGAGTAATTAATGCAACCGGGTCCTCAACCGTTAACTTTGTTGGAACAGGTAATCAAACAATTCCGGGAACAAGTGGTAGCGGAACAGGCGATGTTTTCAATTTTCAGAATATTGTGGTAAATAATAGTTTCAGTAGCGTTCCTCAATTAAGACTTGCAGGAGACTTTACTTTTGCAGGAGACTTCTCATTTACAGATGGTGTTCTTTCTGGTGAAGGATTTGATTTTACAGTACCTAACTCGGCTTCGGTTTCAGGAGGTAACGCAGGGAGTTACCTGGATGGTAAAATGGTTGTTGATGCAAGTTTTATTTCTTTTAGTGGAGGATTTAATTTTCCAGTTGGTGATGGTCAATATTGGGCACCAATTGACATGGCCAATTTAACAAATGATGTGACTAGCACGTATGAGGTTGAATATTTTGCGAGTGGTTATAGCGATACCACAACCGTTGGCGATGAATTGGTATACATTTCAACGGAAGAATACTGGGAGATTTCAAGAACATCGGGAGCAGGTAATGTTGATATTACTTTTCATTGGAAAGATTCAGCAAGAAGTAAAACATACGATGCTACGGATATTGTTATCGGACATTATAATGGTTCCGATTGGGAGTCTGTGGGTGCAACATCATCTGTAGATGGATTAGCTGGTTCTGTAACAGCTTCGACTGTATCTGATTTCAGCCCATTTTCTTTCGGATTTAAAACACCTCCAATTTCATTACCAGTTGAACTGATCAGTTTTGAGGCAAGTTTAGTAGATGAAGGTATTCTTATCTCTTGGATTACGGCTGCAGAAATTAACAATGAGAAGTTTGAACTTGAGCGTTCGTACAATGGAGAAGATTTTGAACCTGTTCAGGTAGAATATGGTCAAGGTAACACGAGCGAAATGACGCACTATTCATGGGTGGATAAAGGTGTTGTTACTGCAGGAAATTTGGTTTATTACCGATTAAAACAAATAGATTTTGATGGCGCCTTTGCTTATTCAGATATTATAATTGTTTTGACTGAACCATCAGACGCACAACAAACAATTGATGTGTACCCAAATCCAAATACGAGCAATTTAATTTTTGTGAAAGCACTTGATAATTTAGGTGATTTTGCCAAAGCTAGATTGTTATCATCTAATGGTCTAGTAGTAGCTGAAGTTTCAAGTTTATTTGTTTCTGGAAGAACATATTCCGCTATATCTCTTGATAATAAGCCAGAACCCGGTGTTTATTTCTTAGAGCTTACAGGAAAAGGCAACACTGTGCATAAGAAAGTTGTGTTTAAATAATTAAAAGGAGTTCAAAAAATAAATAAATCGGCGCTTATATAAATGCGCCGATTTTTATTTGATATAACAAAAGATATTGATTGAGATCTTTTTACCTACCATGAAGTTCCCATAATCTTCACCAATTCCAAAATCTAATCGTTTAATGTCAAATGACGCATTGAATAGCTTTGACGTGTAGGTAAATGGAAATGAGATGGGTAGTGTTATACCATGTAGAGATAACTCACCATCAACCCAATAACTAGTATCTGTCTTTTGGATTGCTTTAGATTTGAAGCAAATTGAAGGAAACAAATTCGTTTGAAGAAAATCTTCTTTTTTTAGATGCTGATCTCTTTTTGTATTTTCTGTGTTGATTGAATTTGCATCAACACACACGTTAAAGTAGGATTTTGATAAATCGGTTTCTTGGAAATTTATTTCACCGCTTAATCCTGTTAATGTTCCCTCAACTGTTCGAATGCTTAAGTTATCAATTTCAAAAAGTACCTTTGATTTCGATTGATCAATAGTTTGACCGTTAGATAAAATTATTACACAAAAAAATAAAATCGTGAGTAGTTGAATTCTATACATAATACAATGATTTAATTATGGGAAATTAAATTTACAATCTTAGTCTGACTTTTGATTTAATTCTAAGTCTTGTTTTACAGAAATATGGATATAAATTTAAACTCCCAAAGCATACCACATATAGGGTACGCTTAGGGAGTTTATTACCTCATTTAAGTTATTGAAATACCTAAGTCCCTTTTCGAAATTTACATCATAAAAATCCAACTTGATTAATTATGAGAGTAATACATGCAGAGGTTCAACCGTTATTCGCAGAAGGTCTTCGAAGTCTTTTAGAAAATAGTAATTTTTCAAATAATTTCAGACACGTTTCTTGTAGTGAAGTTTTGAAAAATGCTTTACTTGCATTCGATACTGATTTACTTTTTATTGATTATTCGAAGGAAAAAGAGTTTTCTCAACTTGATATTGCAATGATTGTTCAAAACTTTCCTAAGGTTAAAATTATCGTAATTTCGAATGATACAGATCCGTCAAGAATAATAAATGTACTAGATCTTGGTGTTCATGGGTATTTGACTAAAGAGAATTCTAAAGAAGAAATATGCAATGCGATACGAAATGTGATGTCTGGAGGGAAATATTATTGTTCTCACATAATTAATATTTTGGTGAATAAGAAAAATGTTAAAGAGTCAATTCATTTTAAGGAAGATGATTTAACAAAAAGAGAAAGAGATATAATAAAATATATAGCAGGTGGAAATACAAATAGACAAATTGGTAAATTACTTTCCATAAGTCATCATACTGTTCATACACATCGAAAAAATGCAATGAGAAAATTGGGAGTAAATTCTTCAGCAGAACTTACCTTGTATGCGGTAAATAATAACTTATTGATGCTACCCTAAAAATGGGGGGCTTTTTCAAAATATAACGTTTTATAGTTATTGTTTTTTAGACAGTATCCTTTCAAATTTGTCATGTCAATTTTGACAAATTTAATATCTAAAATTAACGCGTATGAAAAAGATTACTCTACTTATATCCAGTGCCTTAACGGTTTTTGGATTGAATGCCCAAATTACGGATACTGTTTCTTTAGGTGCCGAATATGTAAATGATGTTTATTATAGTCTTGAAAATAATGAAGTTAAAACTGTTGAAAGAGATTGGGATATAGCTTTTCAGGTTTCTGGAATGAGTTCTACAATTCGAATTAATGGTGCTTCTGGAACAGAGTTATATAATTATCCAAATGGAGACATTTCTCATTGGTCTAGTATAGATACATCTGGAATTTCTAGTTGGACCAAATATTATAATTCTGATTCATCTTGGTCTAAAGGAGCTTTTAGTCAAACTTCATCGGGGATGTTTGACTTAGGGTGGGGGATTTATAATATGAGTACTCATTATGTTACAGGGGATTCCCTTTTTATTATTAAATTATCAAATTTAGAATACAAAAAACTTTGGATAGATCGGTTAGCAAGTGGGGTGTATTATTTTAAATATTCTGACTTAGATGGAAGTAATGAGGTGCTAGATACTCTGAAAAAAGATGATTATATCAACAAAAATTTTGGATATTATTCAATTCAAAATGAAGTTGAAATTGATAGAGAGCCTGACAATACAAGTTGGGATTTGGTATTTACTAAATACGGAAAAGCTATTACTCCTTCATATTACATGGGAGTAACTGGTGTACTAGGAAACGATGGTGTATCTGTGAATGAGGTTAGTGGTATTCATAACGAGGATGCAGACACCTTAAATACATCTTTTTCAAATAGTATTTCAGTGATTGGATATGACTGGAAAACATATGATTATTTAACTAGACAATATTCTGCAAATGATAGCTTAACTTATTTTATTAAAGCAAAAGATAGTCAATTATGGAAGTTAGTATTTACTGGTTTTGGAGGAAGTTCAAGTGGGAATTTTTACTTTACAAAGGAAAAAATAACGTCATCTGTAGGAACTCAAGAATTAAATATTTCAAGTGTAGGAACTTTTCCCAATCCAGCTTCGAATTTGTTAAATATAGTTTTTGATCAGAAGAACGCTGACGAGTCAAAAATTGATATTTATAATATATCTGGAGTTAAAATTTATTCAAATACAATTCAAGGTCATAGAGGTATAAATACATTAAAATTAAATGTAGATAATTACGCATCAGGACTATACATGATTAATATATCAAGTCAAGGTGGATCAATTTTGTCAAAAATAATGGTAAAATAAAATAGTATAATTATGATTTTAGAGATAGTTTGAAAAAACTATCTCTAAAATTAATTAAGAGATGATAAGATTAGGTGCGTTAATACTATTTTTTGTCGGATTAACAAATACTATTTTTTCTCAAAGTCTTATTGAAGTTTTTCTGCCTAAAGGAGAAAGGCCTGCTGAGGGAGCGCATGTTCAATTTACGTGTCTAGATTGCACTAAATTTAATACCAAGTTTGTTCTTACAAATAAAGAAGGAAGAGCAATAAATCCTTTTACCAAAAGAACAGAGGTTTATATTTTCCTTGTTGGACATAAGTATATCATAGATACTCTTCAAGGTGGAGAGAGCAAAAAGTTTGAATTAGAACACGAATCGGTTGATATCAATGAAGTTGTTGTAACAGCTCAATATGCTGAAAACAGCCCTGAAAAAGCAGTACATAAAATTAAAGTAATTGATCAAAAGAAAATAGAATCTCTTGGTGCAGTAAATTTAAGAGATGTTCTTAGCAATGAAACTAATGTTAGGATTACACAGGATAATGTTTTAGGAAGTAGTACAAGTGTTCAAGGTTTGAGTGGGCAAAACGTGAAAATATTAATTGATGGTGTTCCCATAATTGGACGTGTAGGCGGAAATATCGATTTAAGTCAAATTAATTTAAATGATATTGAGCGTATTGAAATTATTGAAGGACCTTTATCCGTTGAATATGGGACAAATGCCTTAGCAGGTACTATAAACTTAATTACAAAAAAGTCCTCCAGAAAAAAATATAACTTAAATCTCAATACGTATTATGAAACGGTTGGTCAATATAACCTTGATGGCAGTTTAAAATTTAATCGAAAAGGATATCAATATTCCATAAATGGAGGAAGGAATTTTTTTGATGGTTGGAATGTTTCTGACCCCTTTTTTGATATAAATAGGATTAAAATCGCTGACTCTACTCGATTTAATTCATGGAAACCCAAAGAGCAAAATTTTTTAAAAGTACTTCACTCTGGTAAATTCTTAAAATTAAATTATCGATTTTCTTCCGATTATTTTAAAGAAAAAATCATCAACAAAGGCTATCCAAGAGCCCCCTATAATGAAACAGCATTTGATGATTTTTATCATACAAATCGATGGAGTAACAATTTAAATATCAGACGAAAGTTTAGCAAAAGAGCACGACTAAACATGATTTTCGCCTACAATTATTTTCGAAGACAAAAAAACACATTTTATACTGATTTAACTACTCTACAAAGTAATTTGTCAGAAAATGTCTCAGATCAGGACACAACGTTGTTCGACTTATTTATGGCCAGAGGGACTTACTCAACCTTAAATGATTCTGCAAAATTTAATTATGCCTTAGGATATGATTTTAATTTTGAAACAGGATACGGAAAGCGAATTAAAGAAAAAACTCAAGCAATAGGAGATTATGCGATTTTTGGGAGTGCAGAATATAAACCTCTAAATAAATTAATCATCCGTCCCGGATTAAGATACTCCTATAATACATCGTACAAATCTCCATTAATACCCTCTTTAAATTTGAGATATAATATAAGAGATTGGATATTTAGGACTTCATATTCCTCTGGATTTAGGGCGCCATCAATAAAAGACCTGTATTTTAATTTTGTGGACAGTAACCATGATATTCAGGGAAACCCAAATTTGACTGCAGAGACTTCACATAATTTTAGTTTTTCAGGAGTAAAAACCATCGTTAAAAAAAATAAAGTATTTAAAATGACAGGTTCAGGTTTTTACAACAACATAAATAATTTAATTACACTAGCGATTAGTGAAGGGAACTCATATTCTTATTTTAATCTCGATAAATACAAAACACTTGGTGCATTGGCTCAAATAGAGCTTGTGATTAGTCATTTTAAGTTTACATTTTCAGGAACTTATACAGGTAGATACAATTCTCTTTCTGAGGATTTAAGTATAGAACCTTTTAGCTATTCTCCTGAATTAAGAAGTAATTTTTCATATGATTTACGAAGATATAATTTAAATTTTTCAGGTTTTTATAAGTACTCAGGAGAAATTATTGGATACTACTTTGATGAAGATGATGAAATACAACAAAATTTTTTGGGAGATTTTAACACGCTTGATTTAACAGCTACGAAAGGTTTATGGAAAAATAAAATTAAGTGGACCTTGGGTGGTAAGAATTTATTTAATGTTAAAAATATTGTTTCTAGAGGCGCATCTGGGGTTCATTCTTCCAGTACAGGTTCCGTATCAATGAGTTGGGGGATGTCGGTATTCACTTCAATTAAAATTGATTTAAACGGAAACCGAATAAAAAAAACTAAAATCAATATAAAGTGAAATATATAAAAAGCATTACCTTATTGTTTATTTCTTTTTTTATTTTTTCTTGTGAAAAAGAGGAACAGCCCATTGAAAGACAAAAAAAAACAGGAGAACAAATTACAGCATCAGTATTTTTAGATTCGGATTATAAATATCAAATTTTTTATGATTTGGAGTCTAATAAAGAGGTTGCTAAAAACATAACTACAGAATGGGATATTGGATTTGAATGCGGTGATGAAGGATATCACATTAAATTAAATGCAAGTAAAGGAATGCAGGTTTGGTGTTCAGGCGAAACATCATTTTCTGCTGTTGAGTCTTATTCAGGAGCTGAATGGACCTGGGATAACCCAAACGGCTCTATTGACTCGACAGCAATTGGTGAATGGGGACAAAAGAATGGAGAAGATATAATTTCAAATAATCAAGTTTTTGTATTGGATATGGGATATAATAGTGAAGGATATTCTCAAGGATATAAAAAAATGAAGATATTAGGTTTATCCGATAATCGCTATCAAGTTAAAATTGCTGATTTATCAGGTGAAAATGAGTTTACAAAATTTATCTCAAAAGATAATGATTACAATTTTGTGTTTTTATCTTTTGAAAATCAGGGTGCTATTGTATCTATAGAACCACCAAAAGATGATTGGGATTTAGTTTTTACGAAGTATACTCATACTTTTCAGAGTGAAGGAGTTCCTATTCCATATGGAGTAACTGGAATACTGCTCAATCCAAGTAGAATATCGGTGCATCGAGATACCATCTTTGGTTTTGAAAATATAAACCGTGATGCAGCACAAACTTTAGAATATAGTTTTAATCATAATGTTATTGGATATGATTGGAAAACCTATGATTACGAATCAGGTTCTTACATCATTCATCCAGAAAAGAATTTTGTCATAAAAGATAAGTCAGGTTTTTATTATAAATTTCATGTAATTGATTTTTATAACGATAGTGGTCAAAAAGGGAATATAAAATTTGAATTTATGCTGTTGTAATTTAGTTTAAATCCATTTCATTAATAATTTCTCTCCAGTTTGAGTCCTCTGGAATTCCAGGTTTCCTTTTTCCAAAAAAAGTACAAACAAGCTCCTCTTTGAAATTAAATATTTCAATAGAGTTGACATCACCATCAGAGGTTGGTTTTTTTACCAGCCAACACTCCCTAATACTATTTATTTTAATGTGCAAATTAAAATCTGCATCCATTATGTTGTACCATTCTTTCATTTCAAGTAATTTTTTTACAGGACCTGTATGAATTTGTAACATCCCCTTGTTTCCAACAAAAACCATGATTGGTGTATTGGTTTCCGCTGCTTTTTTTAAAGATTTTTTAATCACATCGTTAGAAACCTTTTTAGCATATTTAATACCGTCTTTATTGGGTGCTAATTCCAGAGATTGTAGGCGAGTAACACCATGTTTTTTCATTAATGGAAAAAAGGCATGTGTATCTTTTAAATTCAACCAATCTTGCTGAAATTTTTCTCTATTGGGATTTTCATTTCTTTTTACAGGATCAATCTTTTTAGAACTAATTTCGTTTTCATCAATGCCTTGAATATGATGTTTATAGGATTTTTTAATTTTTAGAAATGCCTCAGTATTACTTTCTTTAATTAAATAAATTTTATGAATAGCACTTCCGTCTTTGCTGAAAAATTGAATACTGAAACGTTCACTACCTCTGGCAAATTCAGAAACAGCAAAAGTGAATTCCCAATGGTTCAAGAAAACTCTCAAGTCAATATCTTCTCCAACAAATAATCCCACGTGAGCATTTTTACCAAAACTGGGGTTAAGATACTCTCCATTTCTTTCGTGCACTACTTCATCATTGCGTGTCAGCGCTTTAACCTTTCCAAGTCTGGGTATTTCATTTGTAAGAAAATCACTGAAGTTGACATCAAGTCTAGTTACAGTATCATTACAACCTGTAGCTAATAATTCCGCTTCAGAAGTATTTAATATTTCGGCAGCATCTCGTATTCTTACTTTAGGGTTTTCCGCTTTGAATTTAATCCATTGTTTTTTTAACGTTGGTTCTTCATTAACTTTTATATCTTTCATTTTAAATAAATTTATCTAATTAATTCATTTTCTAATCGGTTATATTTGACACCAGTTACTATATTGAAATGGTGGTCGTTTTTTATAATTGATATAGGTACTTTATATACTTCTTCTAATAATTTTTCAGTCAATACTTCTCGAGTTTTTCCTTGAGTAATGACTTCTCCTTGCCTCATTACTATTGAGTAGTTTGAATACTGAGCTACTAAATTTAAATCATGGAGTACTATAATCACGCATACATTATGATTCTCAGCAAATCTCTTTGCTAATTCTAATATTGAATGCTGAAATTGAGGGTCTAAATTATTAACGGGCTCATCTAGAATCAATATTTTCCCTTCTTGTTCCTCTTTGGAATTCGGCCATATTTGGGCCAGAGTCCTGGCAAAGTGAACCCTTTGTAATTCTCCTCCACTAAGGGTATTCGTAATTCTATCTGATAAAGAAATTATATCGAGTAATTTCATTGCTGAGGTAATAATTTCATCATCTTTTTTTGATGGATAAACTTTATAATGAGGGAATCTACCCATAGAAACAATTTCCTTAACTGTATATCCAACAGACAAGTTAAATTGTTGATTCAGATAACTTCTTTTCAGGGCTAAATTTTCTAATCCAATATTTTTAATGTTTTTACCATCTAATTCTATAACTCCCTTATTTGGCGTTATGGTTCCCGAAATACATTTGACTAATGTTGATTTGCCTGCTCCATTTGGTCCTAAAATTGCGGATACTTTACCATTTTCAAAGGTTGAATTAACATTTTTCAGGATATTTTTTTTCCCAACAGCAAAAGAAATATTTTTAGTTTTAACCATTAATTTTTCTCTTTTGTTGAATTAATAAAGCTAGAAATAATGGAGTCCCTAAAATTGCAGTTAAAATTCCAATAGGAAGTTCTGCGGGGGCAACAATCAGCCTACATAGTAAATCGGAGATGCTGAGAACCAAAGCTCCTAAAATTGCAGAAATCCAAATTAAATTTCTGTGTTTTGGCCCAACTAATAATCTTGTAATGTGCGGAATTAGCAGGCCAATGAAGCCGATCATACCAGCAAGAGCAACACAGGCTCCTACGGTTATAGTAACCCATACAACCAATCTTCTTTTAAGACTGTTTACATTTACTCCTAAGCATAATGCTTCAGATTCACCAAGAGCGTAAACATCAAGTTTTTTCGCCAGTCGGGCAATCATTATAATTGGTAAAATTATAAGTGGGATTAATGCTATAACTTTTTCCCAATCAGCGCCGCCTAAACTTCCCAAGCTCCAAAACGTAATATCTCTGAGTTGATCATCATCCGATAAATAAATAATAAAACCTGTAACAGCACCTGCCAAAGCATTAATTGCGATTCCTGCCAATAACATGGTTGCAATGTTGGTTGATTTATTTGACTTTGATAATTTGAATACAATGATTGTTGTTAAAATAGCCCCTAAAAAAGTAGCGAATGAAATACTGTAATACCCTAAAAATCCACTTGTAAACTGAAGTCCCATTATTATGGCAATGGAGGCTGCAAGCATTGCTCCTGCTGAAATACCAATTAGACCAGGGTCTGCAAGTGGATTTCTAAACAGCCCCTGTAAACCAGCGCCACTTACTGCCAATGCCGCTCCAATCATCAT
>CEUM01133840.1_pt1 | contig 38911 bp, 38 predicted proteins | sample 356421 | NCBI WGS metagenome assembly CEUM01 (sample SAMEA2622716, study PRJEB7988) | marine metagenome | biome: marine biome (ENVO:00000447); feature: surface water layer (ENVO:00002042); material: "saline water (ENVO:00002010), including plankton (ENVO:xxxxxxxx)" | depth 5 m
CGGGCGGTCGAAGAGGACAGTATTATGGCAGCAGCACAGGGACCTTATCTCACAGTCAGCGGCGAAGCATGCCCCGCCATGCGCGCCCGGGTGAACAATATCCACATGGTGGGTATTGGCGGCTCCGGCATGAACGGCATTGCTGAAGTGCTCATCAACATGGGATTCAACATCACCGGCTCCGATCTCTCTGCGTCGTCCGCAGTACGACGCTTGGAGAAACTGGGTGCCAATGTCTTTATCGGACACGGTGCCGAGAACGTCGGGGAAGCTGACGTGCTCATCAAGTCCACTGCCATTCCGGACAAGAACCCTGAGATTGTCGAAGCAAAAGAGCGCGGCATCCCCATCATCCCGCGTGCCGAGATGCTGGCCGAACTGATGCGCCTGCGCACGGGCGTGGCCGTTGCCGGAACCCATGGCAAGACGACCACCACCTCCCTGCTCGCCACCATTTTTACCGAAGCGGATCACGATCCGACCGTTATCATCGGCGGCCGCCTGTCCATTTATGGTTCCAATGCCCGTCTGGGTGACGGCGACTATCTGATCGCCGAAGCCGACGAATCCGACGGCTCATTCCTGCTGCTCTCCCCCATCATCACCGTGGTCACCAACGTGGACAAGGACCACATGGACTTTTACGACGACCAGCAGGCCATTGACGACTCGTTCACCCAGTTCTTGAACTCCATTCCGTTCTACGGCATGAACGTGGTCTGTGGCGACGATGAAGGCGTGCAGCGCCTCCTGCCGAACATCAAACGCCCCTGCCTGACGTACGGCCTCGGTCCCAAGAACAAACTGCGCGGCGAAATCATTTCCACCCACTTGCGCTCGCTCTTCAAGGTCTACCTCGATGGCGAAGAATGGGGCGAAGTGACCGTGGCCCAACCCGGTATACACAACGTACTCAATGCCCTGGCCTGTATTGGCGTGGCACTGGAAGCCGGACTGGACAAGGAAGACATCATCAACGGCCTCGCCAACTTCGGCGGTGTCGGACGCCGTTTCGAGCGTCGAGGCGAAAACAAAGGCGTCATCGTTGTCGACGATTACGGCCACCATCCCGCAGAAATCAAGGCGAACCTCGAAACGGCCAAGGCATGCTACCCGGACCGGCGTCTGGTTGTGGCGTTCCAGCCCCACCGTTTCACCAGAACACAGGCCCTGTTCGGCGAATTCTGCGAAGTATTCAAGGACGCCGATCTGTTGCTGCTTACCGAAATTTATCCGGCCAGCGAATCACCCATTCCGGGCGTATCCGGTTTGTCACTGGCTCAGGGCATCAAGCAGGTTTCAGAAACCAAAGTGGAATTTTTCCCCGACTTTGACGAGTTGGAAAAGACCCTCAAGGACACCTTGCGTCCCGGTGATCTGTTCATGACCCAAGGGGCCGGTTCCATCTGGAAAATCGGCGAGAACTGGCTCAATCAGGACGATGAAACCGAGAAAAGTGAGGGATAGAGAATGTCGCTGGAACTCATAAGCCATCCTTCTCTGAGCGAGAGAACGAGTCTGGGCCTTGGCGGAACCGCCGAGGTTGAAGTGGTGGTGCGCAACGAGCACGACCTCGACGAGCTGAGTGAGTTCCTGACCACCAAAACCCTTCGCCCATTCGTCATCGGCGAGGGAACCAATCTGCTGGTATCCGACACGCCGCTGGACATGGCCCTCATCCGCATTGATGCCAGCCACGGTCCCAAACGCGTTGAAAAGATCGACGACAAGCTGATTGTTGGTTGCAGCGCGGACCAGCGCCTTCCCGGTCTGCTTGGTTGGGCGCAAAAAGCCGGACTGACAGGCATGGAAGGCCTCACCGGCATTCCCGGCAGCATGGGTGGCGGCATCGCCATGAACGCCGGTTCATACGGCACCGAGATCAAGGATGTGCTTCACCGCATCCGCATCTGGACTCCCGGTGCGGGACTGATCTGGGTTGACGCTTCGGACTGCGAGTTCGGCTACCGTCACTTTTCCTGTCCGGTCGTTCCGGGCAAAGGCCTGATCTGGGAAGCCGAGTTCATTCTCAGCGAATCCACGCCGCGCAAGGTTCAGGCTGGCATGAAGGATGTCTACTCGAAAAAACGCGCCACCCAGCCGGTCACGGCACGCTCCGCCGGATGCGTGTTCAAGAATCCGCCGGACAAATCCGCCGGACTGCTGCTGGATCAGGCTGGCATGAAGGGTGTGACCCTCGGCGGCATGGGCTTTTCCGACATCCACGCGAATTTTCTCGTCAACCACGGCGGCGGCACGGCAGTCGAAGCCCTTGAGCTGCTCGATCAGGCTCGGGCCGCTGTCCTGAAACGATTCGACGTTACTCTGGAAACGGAGGTCATAGTACTGTGAGCACGCTGACAATGGGCAACAAACAGGGCCGACTCAAGGTTGGCAACAAGCGCAACAACAAATTGCGCCGGACAAAAGGCAAGTCGGTTCCCAAGCTGACCAGTGCAGGCCAGACCATCGTGCGCATCATCATGCTGCTGCTCACGGTCTCACTCGTGGCCGTGCTTGGTGTCGGCCTGCTGTACGGGTACCGCTATATCACTTCCCACTCGTATTTCGAGCTCAAGGAAATCCATGTGACCGGCAACTCCCGCCTCTCACAAGGCGACATCACCACCATCGGCGATGTATCCCTCGGGCTGAACTGCCTTGAGATGAACGTCGGCGAAGTTGAGCACCGGCTTTCAAAAAATCCGTGGATACAGACTGCCACCGTCCGTCGCGAGTTCCCCAACCGATTGCGCATCAGCGTTACGGAAAAGGTCCCGGCATTCTGGATCAGGCAGGGTGACGGGCTGTACTTTGCCGACGCAACGGGCACGGTGATTGCGCCGATGCATCCCGGCGAGATGGCCTCGCTTCCGATACTGGAAGTAGCTGACTCCATCGATGATGGCGCCGGCGTGCTCAAAGGAATTTTACGCAAGATAGAAGAAAAACAGACACCGTTCACCCAGGCGCAGACCGCCTGGATCAAACTGACCTCGGCCCATGAAGTGGAGATTTATCTCGACGGCCATGCCGGGGGCAAAGGCCTGATGGTACGACTCTCCATGGACCGTTGGGAACTGCAACTGGAACGGCTCAAGATCGCCTGGCGTGATATGATGCGCCGCGGCGAATTCAAGCAGGCGGCAATCATTGCAGCCAGCGGTGACAAGATTTGGGTGAAAAAACGACCGGCATAGGCCCGGGCAACAATAGAGCTACAAGGCAGGCAGAACGGGTTCACATATGTGAGGGGAAGCCCATCACATAGACCAAACCGATTCACCGGCCGGAAATATTACAGGGAACAACAGAGGAGTTATTATGGCCAGAAATGATCTTATCGTCGGCCTGGACGTGGGTACGACAAAGATATGTACCGTGGTGGGCGAAGCCAGTGAGAACGGCGTCGACATCATCGGCATCGGCACCTCACCGTCCACAGGACTCCGTCGCGGCGTCGTGGTCAACATTGAAAAGACCGTACAGTGCATCAAGAAATCTCTCGAAGATGCCGAGCTGATGGCTGGTTGCGACATCCGCTCCGTCTACGCGGGTATCGCCGGAAGCCACATCCAGGGATTCAACTCCCACGGCGTTATCGCGGTCAAGGGCGGCGAAGTCACCCAGCGCGACGTGGACCGTGTCATTGAGGCGGCCAAGGCGATCGCCATCCCCATGGATCGCGAAGTGCTGCACACCCTGCCACAGGAATTTATCGTGGACGACCAGCGCGGCATTGCCGATCCGCTGGGCATGGCCGGTGTTCGTCTGGAAGTGAAGGTCCACATCGTCACCGGTGCGGTCACTTCGGCCCAGAACATCATCCGCTCGTGCAACCGCTCCGGGCTGGATGTTTCCAACATCGTGCTTGAGTCCCTTGCCTCCAGTCAGGCCGTCCTTTCCGCCGAGGAGCGGGAAATCGGTGTTGCACTGGTGGATATCGGCGGCGGCACCACGGATATCGCCATTTTCTCCAAGGATTCCATCAAGCATACATCCGTACTGGCACTGGGCGGGCACAACCTGACCAACGATATCGCCTACGGATTGCGGACGCCCATGATGTCTGCGGAAAAAATCAAGATGGACTACGGCTGCGCCATGGCCGACCTCGTCACCTCCGATGAAATCATCGAAGTGCCCAGTGTCGGCGGCCGTGAATCGCGCAGGATGAGCAAACGGGTTCTCGCGGAAATCTGCGAGCCACGCTGCGAGGAAATTCTCGCACTGGTGGACCAGGAGCTTATCAAGTCCGGTTTCAAGAACATGATCGCGGCGGGCGTCGTCCTTACCGGCGGCACCACCATGATTGACGGCATGCAGGAGCTGGCCGAGCAGATATTTGATCTGCCGGTTCGTATCGGCGTGCCGGGTGAAGGCATCGGCGGCCTGACAGAGGAAGTCCGGTCACCGGCGTATGCCACGGCTGTGGGTCTGCTGCTCCACGGAGCAGAAGAGGAAGGCTTGCAGCGGGTACGCCCCTTCAAGATTCGCGACGATTCCGGTTTCGACCGCATCCTGTCGCGCATGAAGAAGTGGTTTACCGACATTGCATAGAGGATTGAGGACTACGAGGAAACAAACGTTAAACAGGGAACGTTTTAGGAGGACACAGTAATGGAATACTTTGAAATTGAACATGAAAGCAATGCCAAGATCAAGGTCGTCGGATGCGGCGGCGGTGGCGGTAATGCGGTCAACAACATGATCCAGTCCGCGCTCAAGGGCGTGAAATTCATCGTGGCAAACACCGACCACCAGGACATCAACAAGTCGCTGGCCGAACACAAGATTCAGATCGGTGAAAAACTGACCAAGGGACTCGGCGCAGGTGCCAACCCGGAAATCGGTCGCTCTGCCGCCATGGAATCCGTGGATCAGATTCGCGAAGCCCTCGAAGGCTCCGACATGGTTTTCATCACCGCGGGCATGGGCGGCGGAACCGGTACCGGCTCTGCTCCCGTAGTCGCCGAAGTCGCCCGCGAACTGGGTGCACTGACCGTCGGCGTCGTGACCAAGCCCTTCTACTTCGAAGGCAAACGCCGTTTGCAGCAGGCAGAAGAAGGCACTCGTGAACTGGCTGATGTGGTGGATTCCATCATCACCATCCCCAACGATCGCCTGCTCCAGCTCGCAGCCAAGAAGGCATCCTTTGCCGACATGCTGAAAAAGGCTGATGAGGTGCTCTACTACGCGGTCAAGGGTATCGCTGACCTGATCACCGTGCACGGCCTGATCAACCTTGACTTCGCCGACGTCAAGGCCGCCATGCACTCATCCGGCATGGCATTGATGGGCACCGGCATCGCTTCCGGCGAGAGCCGCGCCAAAGAAGCCGCCATGAAGGCCATCACCTCCCCGCTGCTGGAAGATGTTTCCATCGAGGGAGCCAAAGGCGTGCTCATCAACATCACCTGTGGCCCGGACATGCTCATCGACGAGGTCTCCGAAGCCGCTGACATTATTTACAAGGAAGCTCACGACGACGCGGAGATCTTCTTCGGAACCGTCTTTGATCCGGATGCAGGCGACGAGATGCGTATCACCGTCATCGCCACCGGTATCGAAACCGCTGCCGAAGAACCGGAACCCGCTTTGTCCAAAGCCGAACAGCAGAAGCTGCTGCTCCTCGGACCCCGCGGTGTCAACAGCACTCCGGAACCGAGAGCCAACAAGCGCCCGGGTCATCAGCGCGTCATCAACACTGACCGCAATATCCCGGCATACCTGCGTAAAGCAGGTGGCGACCTGGATACCACCGAGCTGCCCAAGCAGCCCATGGCAAAACGTGCCGTTGGTGGTGCCGCCCCAGGTGAGGAGGAGTTCATCTTCGACGATGCCGAAGAGAACTTCGATGTTCCTGCCTTCATTCGCAAGAATGTCGACTAGAACTCGATCCTTCTTTGACTTGTAGCAACTGAGTATTAATCAGGTCGTTCACGACGGCTCCGCTGAGAGCTGTGGCGAACCGAGGAGCGGAGTGCGCACTATTGGTGCGTCTGCACACCCGATACGTCACACCTGTGGACCACGCGACGACCAATGCGCGAGAGGATACCCTCATCGGCAAACGAGCCCTGTATTATGGCGTCAGGGAGCCAGAAGCTCCCGCCCTCGGTGGACGGCTGCCCGTAGCGATAGCTGTACCCGGCGGAGAAAAGAACGCCCTTTCGACCCTTGGATGGCAGTCTGTGTATCGGACGCTTTCCGAGGATCCCGGCCTGGCCGTTGAACGTGTCTTCCCGGACAAGCTGGGATTGACCGATGGCGGTGATCCGAAAACGCGCGAATCAAATAGCCCACTATCCTCATTCCCTGTAACCGCCTGGAGCGTCACGTTCGAGGAGGACTTCCTCACCCTGCCTCGGACGCTTCAGGCTGCGGGCGTTCCGCCGTTAGCGGCGGAACGCTCGCGCCTCCCTCTGGTCATCCTTGGTGGCCCCATTGCATTTCTCAATCCGGCCCCCATTGCCCCGTTCGTGGATATCTTCTGGGTCGGTGAAGCAGAGGACGAATTCCTCGCCTTTCACCATAAGCTCAAAGAACTGATATTCGACGGACAGGACAGGGATACCATTCTGGAAGCCGTCAAGGATCATCCCGGCGTGTACATCCCTGGTCGGTCCAAAACACCGGTCAAGCGACTGGTATCCGGCCCCATGGGGACTCTGAACGATCCCGCTTTTTCCTGTTTCATCTCCGGCCACGCCACGTTTCGAGACACCCTGCTTCTTGAAGTCAATCGGGGCTGTCCCTATGGCTGCCGTTTCTGCGCTGCCGGTTTCATTTACCGCCCACCCCGGCATGCTGATATCGACGAGCTCAAGCGAATCGTTGAACTGACCGATCCGCCCAAGATCGGGCTTGTGGGAACCGCCCTCACCGACTGGCCCGAACTGCTTCCGTTCATCAAATGGATACACGGACAGAAAAAGAAATTTTCCCTCTCCTCATTACGCGCCGACGGCATCACTGAAGAGTTGCTCATCTACCTTCGCGAGCGTGGCATCCGCACCATCACCCTCGCACTCGAAGGAGCCAGCAACCGACTGCGCAACATGATGGCCAAAAAGCTCGACCCGCAGGACTTCCTCAATGCCGTCAGACTCTGCGCTCGGTACGGCGTCAATCATCTGAAGGTCTATCTCATTGTTGGCTGGCCTGACGAAACCGAAGAGGATTACGAGGAGTTGCGTGCATTTCTCGAAGAAGTCGTGCGCATCCGCTCCGAAGAGCCCGGTGGTCGGAAAAAGCAGTTCATGCGCATCACCATTGGTATCAGTTCGCTGGTACCCAAGCCGTTTACGCCCTTTCAGTGGGCGCCCATGATGAGCGAAGAGAAGCTGAATGCACGCATGAAAATGCTCCGTCAGATGGTCAAGCCGTTCAAGGGCGTCACCCTGCACCACGACAACCCATTTCAAGCCCGATTACAGGGACTGCTTGCCCGAGGTGGCGAGGAACTGGCGGATTTCATCATGCTGGCTGCCGAGCATGGCGGCTGGAAAAAAGCCCTGAAGCGGTGGGATGGCGACCCGTCGCAGGTTCTGGATAGAGAGCGCGGGGCTGATGAAGTATTCCCGTGGGAAGTCATTGATATTGGCGTTCGCCGTGAGCATTTGTACAAGGAATGGCAGCGAGCCAAGGAAGCCAAAACTTCTGCCGGATGCTCTGCCAAAGGCTGCACCCAGTGCGCCGGATGCGGGATGGAAGAGTTTCTCTAGCCTTCACGACTGTCCAGATTTGCCCCCACTGACTGTACGCAAATTCACCAGACGACAAGAAAAGAAAAAGCCCACGACTCCGAGAGTCGTGGGCTTACTTTCATCATATTTGGTAATGATTTACCAGGCGTAGAGCGGGAATTCAGAGGCGAATTCCTCAACTTCCTTGCTGATTTCCTCAAGGATTTTGTCGTCGTTGATGTTGTTCAGTGCAGCAGTGATAGCTTCTGCAACAACGATCATGTCTTCCTCGATCATGCCGCGGGTGGTCAGGGCGGGAGTGCCGAGACGGACGCCGGAGGTCTGGAAGGGAGACTTGGTCTCGAAAGGAATCGTGTTCTTGTTGGCGGTGATGCCGGCCTTGTCCAGAGCGATCTGGGCGTCTTTACCGGTGTAATCCAGGTCAGAAAGATCCATGAGCATCATGTGGTTGTCGGTACCGCCGGAAACCAGCTTGTGACCGGCTTCCTGCAGGGACGCGGCCAGCTGCTTGGCATTCTTGACGACCTGCTGCTGGTACTCGACAAAGCCCGGGGAAAGGGCTTCACCAAAGGCCACAGCCTTGGCTGCGATGACGTGCATCAGCGGACCGCCCTGGATGCCAGGGAAGATATTGGAGTTCAGCTCCTGCTCGAGATCTTCGTTGGAAAGGATCATGCCGCCGCGAGGACCGCGCAGGGTCTTGTGGGTGGTGGTCGTGGTGTAGTGGGCGTGCTCGATGCAGGTCGGATGCTCGCCGGCAGCGATCAGACCGGCAATGTGAGCCATGTCGACCAGTAGCTTGGCACCGACTTCATCGGCAATGGCGCGGAAGCGGGCAAAATCGATAACACGGGGGTAAGCGGAAGCACCGGCGATGATCAGCGTGGGCTTGTGCTTCTTGGCCAGCGCCTCGACTTCATCATAGTCGATGGTCTGGGTTTCCTTGGAAACACCGTAGTGAACCATGTTGAACAGCTTGCCGGAGAAGTTGACCGGGGAACCGTGGGTCAGGTGCCCGCCATGAGACAGGTCCATGCCGAGAACGGTATCGCCGGGCTTGCAGGCGGCAAAGTAGACGGCCATGTTGGCCTGGGAACCGGAGTGAGGCTGGACGTTCACGTATGAAGCGCCGAACAACTCCTTGGCACGTTCACGAGCCAGATCTTCGACCTGATCCACGAATTCGCAGCCGCCATACCACCGTTTGCCGGGGTAGCCTTCGGCATATTTGTGGGTCATGATGGACCCCTGTGCCTGCCGAACGGCGGTGGAGACAAAATTTTCACTGGCGATCAATTCCAGCTTGGAGACCTGACGGTCCGCTTCGGAAATGACGGTTTGGGCTACTGCCGGGTCCTGAAGAAGCAGTTCTTCCATGGTACGTTACCTCGTGTTGAGTGTGGATACGAATGGCTTCCCATCCCAAATGCACGGCCCGAAAGGTCCGATCGCGCTCGCTCCTCGGTTCGGGCTTATTCCCCCTCCCCGGCTGACGCTCCCTTCCTTTCCGCGTGGGATGGAGATCCGTCCTTATATCGACACAACAGCCTCGTTCGAGCCTGCTGATTGTTGCCTGTTCTCTTACGTTTCAACGGTGCCGTTAGCAAGGTGAAAAGCGACACCGGTATCGGTTGGACGAAATAAACTGTGAAAGACACGGATCACGACACAAGCCGCGCCGCATCAATCTCATATCATGAAAAGCAACGTTTCATTGCATCAAAAAAGAAGGGAGGCCGCGAAGCCTCCCTTTGATTATCCGTCGAATCGCTTGAACAACAAACAGCCGTTCGTCCCGCCGAACCCGAATGAGTTCGACAGTGCGTATTTGACCTGCTTTTCGCGAGGTCCGTCCGCGCAGACATCCAGATCACAATCCGGATCGGGTGTTTCGCGGTTGATGGTGCCGGGAATGACTCCCTCGGCAATGGTCTTGACAGCGAAGACTGCTTCCACGCCGCCGGCAGCGCCGAGCAGATGCCCGACCTGAGACTTGTTGGCGCAGATATTGATATTGTAAGCGTGATCGCCGAACACCTTCTTGATGGCACGGGTCTCACACATATCGTTGAGTTTGGTGGAGGTGCCGTGGGCGTTGATGTGATCGATCTCGGAAGGATCAACCTTTGCCTCACGAATGGCAGCCTGCATGGCCAGAGCCATGCCTGTTCCGTCTTCCGGCGGAGCGGTCATGTGGTGAGCGTCACCGGATGCACCGGATCCGACCACTTCGGCCAGGATATTGGCTCCACGGGCCTTGGCGTGCTCCAGGGATTCCAGCAGCAACAGACCGGCGCCTTCACCCATGATGAACCCGCTGCGATCCATATCGAATGGACGGGAAGCAAGTTCCGGCTCGTCGTTGCGGGTGCTCAACGCACGCATGGCGTTGAACCCGGCGATGCCGAGCTTGGTGATGGTCGACTCGGCGCCACCGCAGATCATGACATCTGCGCGGCCCATGACGATATCCGTGTACGCAGCGCCAATGGCGTGGGTACCGGACGCACAGGCAGTGGTGGTGCAGATGTTCGGACCCTGCGCTCCTGCCTCGATGGAAACCTGACCGGCCGCCATGTTGGCAATGAGAATCGGAATGAAGAACGGGGAAATACGTCCCGGTCCTTTATCCAACATCTTCTGGTGCGTATCTTCAATGGTCTGCAGGCCTCCAAGGCCGACGCCGATGACGGTGCCTGCGCGATGGCTTTCCTCTTCGGGAATGGTCCATCCAGCCTTTTCAAACAGCATCTTAGTACAACCCACCGCATACTGGGTGAAGATTTCCATGCGCCGGGCTTCCTTTTTGGGAATGTAGATGGTCGGATCGAAATCCTTCACTTCCCCGGCGATTTTGGTTGCATGTTCGGATGCATCGAATCTTGTGATCTTGCTGATACCGGACTTACCGGCCAGAAGATTTTCCCAGCTTGTCTCTACATCATTACCGATGGGTGTGATAGCAGCGACGCTGGTGACAACAACCCTATTCATATTGTTATTCCGTTGGCTCGTAAAAAATGAAAAAGGAGCGCCTGACACAATAAGTGTACAAGACGCTCACATTATTACCCATTCAAAGACCGTTTAATTAGATGGCCTTTTCGATGTGGGAAATGGCATCTTCGACCTTGACGATCTTCTGAGCTACTTCGTCGTCGATTTCCAGGTCGAATTCTTCTTCCATGGCCATGATCAGTTCGGTCAGGTCCAGAGAATCAGCGCCCAGATCTTCAACGAAAGCTGCGGAGTTAACGACTTCGTCTTCGGAAACACCAAGCTGCTCAACGATGATATCTTTTACTTTTGCTGCGACATCGGACATAACTTCCTCCAGTATCAAATTGGTTTATTTTTCAATTACATGTACATGCCGCCATTGACGCCCAACACCTGACCGGTGATGTATCCTGCACCGGGACCGGCCAGGAATGCGACTGCGGCTGCGATATCCTCGGACTGCCCGAGGGACTTTAACGGAATTTGCGCCAGCATCGACTCCACGACCTTCTCAGGGAGTTCGGCGGTCATGTCGGTTTCGATGAAGCCAGGAGCCACGGCGTTAACCGTAATTCCACGTCCGGCAAGCTCGCGTGCAGCGGACTTGGTCAGGCCAATGAGACCCGCCTTTGCCGCGCAGTAGTTGGCTTGGCCAGCGTTGCCCATCTGTCCAACAATGCTGGTAATATTTACGATGCGACCACGGCGCTGTTTACCCATGATCTTGGAGGATTCCTTGAGAAAAGCGAAACAACCGGTCAGGTTGATTTCGATAACCTTGTCCCAATCCTCGTCCTTCATGCGCATCATGAGGCCGTCGCGGGTAATACCCGCGTTGTTGACCAGTACCTCAAGCGATACTTTGCCCTTGATCTCATCCTTGAAGAAGGCAGCGATAGCTTCCCGATCACCGGAGTCCAGTTGGAAGGCCTTGGCCTGTCCACCTTTTGCCTCGATTGCACCAACGACTTTCTCCGCTTCTTCGGGGCGGGAAACATACGTCAGGTAAACGGCAAAGCCGTCTGCAGCCAGGCGTTCAGCGACTACACGACCAATGCCACGGGACCCACCCGTGACCAGTGCGACTTTCGGAAGATCACTCATATATATACTACCTCGAGATTTTCTCTTGAACAGCACCCCAATATACTAATTGATCTGCGACTGCAAATTTCCGGGTGCAAAGAGAGCAGTCGTCTATCATACTTCTGTTACGAAAGTATAGCGAAACGGGTGTTTGAATATCTAAAACTGTATCAGACCCGCGCCCCAGGTGAAGCCGCCACCAAAGGTCGGCATGAGTACCAGGTCGCCTTTCTTGACGAATCCGGTTTCTACCGCTTCCGTCAGAGCAACCGGAACCGAGGCTGCGGATGTGTTACCGTAGCGATCAATGTTGCTGAAGACTTTTTCTTCGGGGATATCGAACTTGCGACCGACGGCATCGATGATGCGCAGATTGGCCTGATGCGGGATGAGCACATCCACATCGTTTTTGTCGATGCCATGCTTGGCGAGCAGCTTTTCGGAGATACCGACCATGTTGCGCACGGCATGCTTGAAGATGTCGCGACCCTGCATCTGGACAAAGTATTCGTCGCCTACGGTCTCGCCCTTCTTGTAGGAATGGGCAGAGCCACCGCCGTTGACGGTGAGCAGATCGCCAAGCGAACCATCGGCAGCCAGGATGACATCCACGATTCGGGGCGTTTCATCCGCTTCGCCGGTGGTGATGATGGCTGCGCCTGCGGCATCGCCGAACAGGACACAGGTTGTCCGGTCTTCCCAGTTCAAACGGCGGGAAATGACTTCGGAGGTGACGACCAGCACCTTGCTTTCCGGCTCAAGGGCCAAATAGCCTCGGGCGGTCTGCATTGCATAAAGGAAACCGGAGCAGGCAGCCTGTACATCAATGCACATCTGGCCGGTGATGCCCAGTTTTTCCTGAACACGGCAGGCAGTTGAGGGAATGATGGCATCAGGGGTGAACGTACCGCACACGATGTGTGTCAGCTCATCGGCTTCCATTCCGGCATTGGCAAGGGCCTTTTTGGCGGCCTCGTAAGCCATGTCGGAAGCAGCCTCATCCTCGGCAACAACGTGCCGTTGCCTGATACCCGTCCGAGTGGTGATCCACTCATCGGACGTATCTACTATCTTTTCAAGATCGACGTTGGTCACGACACGCTCGGGCGCATACATGCCAAGGCCGCGTATGATGAAGTTTGTTTTCATGGTCGCTCATGTAAGTGATTGATTGTAAACGGTCAAGTACTACGAAAAATTACGCAAACAGCCGTTTAACAACGTAAACACTCAATATTATGTAAGATAAAAACCCCGCGAATCAATCTGATTTCGCGGGGTTATTTTTTAATCATTGGCTTAGCGGCACTTGCCATCAGCACATGCTTCCGGGCGAAGTCGCTCAGGCAGCAGTCTTGCCCTGAGTGCCCGACAGAGCCTGATGCTCTGCAAGCCCCTTGGACAAATGCTCATGGGTTTTATTGCGCACGGATGTAGCAGCCATCTTGATACAATTGGAAACAGCCAGCTCATTGGATTTACCATGAGCGACAATAACCGTTCCCTTGAGACCAAGAAGCGGAGCACCGCCGTATTCGGCGTAATCCACAACTTTCTTGAATTTGCGGAACGCACGAATGGAAAGCAATGTGCCGAGCTTTGACAGCCAGCTCGAACGCAACTGAAGCTTGAGGATGCGGCTCATGGACTTGGCCAGCCCTTCAGACAACTTCAGGGCAACATTGCCCACAAAGCCGTCACAAACAACCACATCAACATCACCGGTGAAAATGTCGCGCCCTTCAACGTTGCCGATGAATCGAAGGTTCGATTCACGCAGCAGGTCAAAAGCTTCGCGCACAGCAGCGTTGCCCTTTCCTTCTTCCTCGCCAATGGAAAGGATACCTACGGAAGGATCCTTGGTGCCGAGAACGAAACGGGCAAGCACGTCGGCCATGAGACCGAACTGGAAGAGATGCTGCGGCTTGGAGTCCACATTGGCCCCGACATCGATCAGAACAACGGGGTTCTTCTCGGTGGGCATGATTCCAGCCAGCGCAGGGCGCAAAACACCCTTGATCCTTCCCAGTACGAACATGCCGCAGGCAACGGTCGCGCCGGAATTACCAGCAGAGACCACGCCATCAGCATCACCCGCCTTGACCAGACGGCAAGCCACCTGGATGGAAGAATCACGCTTTCGACGCAACGCGTCAGCGGGCTTGTCATTCATCTCGACAACCTGCGAGGCCGGGACAACTGTTATGTCCAGCCCATTGGTATCGAGCTTGACAAGCTCGTCATTGATCTGCGCCTCGTCACCGACAAGGACAACAGCAACTCCCTCGCGAGCGGCTTCCACCGCACCGGGTACGACGATTCGGGGGCCATAATCTCCCCCCATGGCGTCAACGGCAATGCGTGGCGCCACTGTCTCCTCGGTGTTAGGCATCTTCGCTGCTAACTACCTGACGGCCCTTGTAGGAACCGCACACGGCGCAAGCGCGATGAGAAAGATTGGGCTCACCGCATTCGCAGTAAACAACATTGGGAACTGCCACGCGATCGTGGGAGCGGCGCATGCCTTTACGGGACCGGGATGTCTTTTTCTTGGGGACTGCCATGATGTATACCTCTTTAATATTCTCTATTTCTGTTACGCTTCGGAAACGGTTCACAAGGAAGCCGTCCAACCGAAGGGCGTTACTTTATCTTTAAATTGCGGAAAACCGCAAGCCTTTCGTCGCCCTCATCCTGCTCACAAGTGCAATCACCCTTGTTCAGGTCCTGGCCGCACTTGGCGCACATTCCCTTGCAGGCATCGCCGCACAAGGGTTTTACCGGGAGAGTCAGAGCGAATTCTTCCCAGAGAATGGCACCGATATCGAGCTGCAATTGCCCGCTTTCCTCGCGTACTCGCGGTTCTTCGTCGTAGTCTTCGTCAGGCAACTGCTCGTATGTATCGAACTGTGCATCGACAGACAATTCAAAATCGGAGGTGCAACGATCACACGGCAGAAGCACGCTCCCCTTCAGGGTGCCACGCACCAGGGCAGCGTTTTCGCCTTGCGGTAAAACGGTGTATTCGGCGACCAAGTCATCTTTAGGACGCACGTCGATGGAAAACTCTTTCCACCCGTCACGCCACAATGTCTGGTCGTCAAAAGTAAAGGTCCGCCCTTCGGCGGAAATGTCGCTGATCGCTATCCATAAATTCGGCATAATATTCTCCGCCCGGTTGTGGGCAACCGGAGTTCCCTATATGGGAAGTTTTTCTGTTGTCAAGAAAAAAACACTTGCCATTTGCGAAAAGGCTCGGTAATGAATCACTCCCGCTGCCTGGGGGAGCTAGCAACCCCATCCGGCGAAAATTTTAAAAAAGTAAACAATTCGTTTAGAATATACTAGGAGGTCTCCATGTCCCAGGTTTGCGATATATGTGGAAAGGGTCCCCAGACCGGCAATAATGTCTCTCACTCCCACATCAAGACCAAACGCCGTTTCATGCCCAACCTGCAGAAAGTTCGTCATCAGCTCGAATCCGGTCAGGTTGTCAGCATCAAGGCTTGCACTCGTTGCATCCGTAGCGGCGCTATCACCAAGCCCGTCGCTCGCCAGAAAGCAGAAGCTTAGGCTCGCGCAACATTTCGCTCTCTGAGCACTGCTGCCGCCGTTCATATCGGCGGCAGCTTTTTTGCGTCTTCTGATCAGCCAGCAGCTATTCCTGTAGTTCGCCAATATCTAATTCATTTTCATAGCTGTTTATGGCAGACTGCATGCGATGATATCTTATGCGGTCGTCATATCTTGTTCAAGAAGATTTGGGATTCAATATATCACATCCCTTTTCGGCACCCTGCTGTGTTTGGTTGCCGCGCATGCCATCGTCCCTTCTACGGCCTCTGCTGATCACGCTAACGATTTGATATTTCTTCACTATTGGACAGATGACTTGAGCGGCGGCATCAATGAAATGATGCAAGCCTACAACAAGCTCCACGACAAGGCCCCGGTCAGGGCAACCGGTTTTGAACACGAATCATTCAAGGTCGGCATCAATGTGATGCTCGACAGCGGACACCCTCCGGACATGTTCTCATATTGGGCCGGAGCACGAACCGAAACACTGGTCAACCTCAATTACCTCACCCCCATCGATCAAGTGTGGTTGGAGGCTGGACTGGATAGCATTTTCTCCCCGACTGTTCAGAAAGCCTGCACTTACCATGGGCATAAATACGCGTTACCCCTGACGCAGCACTATGCAGCCTTTTTCTACAACAAAAAGCTCTTTGAGCAACACGCACTCAAACCACCCACCGATTGGAAATCCTTCCTCAAAGCCTGTGAAACACTGAAACAGGCTGGGGTGACCCCCATTGCCCTGGGTTCCAGGGACAAGTGGCCTGCCCAGTTCTGGTTCGATTATCTGTTACTACGCACAGCCGGCCCGGCTTTCCGCGACAAGCTCATGAAAGGCGATAAACCATACGATGATCCTCGTGTCATCGAGGCGTTTGCAATGTGGAAAGGGCTGCTGGATTCAGGCTACTTCAATCAAATGCCCAACCTCCTCGACTGGGCCGAGGCAGCCAAGCTTGTCCACTCGGGACAGGCAGGCATGACCCTCATGGGTACGTGGATCATCGGACTTTTCGAAAATCAGCTTCACTGGAAACAGGAAGAGGATTATGACTTTTTCCGCTTTCCCATCATCAACAAATCGCTCCCGCTGACGGCTTTGGGGTCCATGGATGTGGTACTCGTCCCCCGTCACGGCCGACACAGTGAAGTCAACAAGATACTTGCCTACCTTTCCAAGCCCGAGCCGCAAATGGCAATGAGCCGAGGATCCGGCGCATTTTCTCCCAGCTCTGCCGTGACTTTGGATTTTTATCCACCAATGCAGCAGCGAATTCTCAAAACCATACGATCCACTCCCAACTGGGCCTCCAATTACGATCTCTCTACTCGCCCCTGCATAGCTCGTCAGGGTCTGGACATGATGGCACGCTTTATCGACTCCCCGGACACATACAACACGTTACTCCAACAGCTCGCCAAGGACACATGCCTGTCAATCTCCCCACCACGAAGTTCGCAGGTACCACATGATTAGTCTGCTCAAAAAAAGCCTGATCCTCAAGTTCAGTGTCGTGGTAGTCCTCGTCGAGATTGCAGTACTGGCACCCCTTGGTCTCTTTTATATCGATCGCTTTTCCAGCCAGGTCGACGCGTTTCTTGAAGAGACCATCAAAATGCCCGGCGAACTGATGAACCACCAATTGCTTCGCTATGAATCCGTGGCAGACCTCAAGGTCATGAACAAGCTGGTTGGTGAGACTTTTCTTGATGGGATGGTCATTGGAACCGATGGGCGGATCTATTACTCCCTCCATCAGGAGAACGTCGGCAAATCCCTTTTTGACCTGCCGAATATCGAGTCAGAGTTGAAGTCGAATCTCAACACGGAATCCCTGATGATATTTCGCCCTAGTACCACGACCATTGCCTCCATCACTCCACTGGTCGCCTACGAAGGGGCAAAGCCGTTTTTCATTGTCTACATCAAGTCCAGCACCACTGAGTCGCAGGCTCGCAAAGGGCGCATTGCGGCCATGTTCATTTTAGGTTCCCTGGCATGCATCACCCTCACTTCCCTCTTTATCATCGGGTACTCACGCCGCCACCTGACCAATCCCATCAATCATCTGAAAGAGGCAACCGACAGTGTTCGACGCGGTGATTATGATGTGGAATTTCCGGTACAACGCATTGATGAAATTGGCAGCCTCGCCAATGGTTTTTCCGCCATGCAGCAAGCCATCAACCGCAACATTGACGAACTCACCCAGGCGTATGCCGATATCAGCATCAAGGAACAAAAACAGACCGCGCTGATCGAAGCCATGCCCGATCTGGTTCTCATACTGGACAAGGATGGGACATATCAGGAAATTCACGCTCCTGAACACAACGTACTGTATGAGGACATAGAAAATCTCAGAGGTAAACGGCTCCACGATGTCATGGACACCAAGACTGCGGACCGTTTCTTTCTTGTCAATGAAACATGCATGCGCACCGGCACTGTCCAGACCATTGAATACGACATGAATGTCCTGAGCGGACACCGATGGTTTGAAGCTCGCATTTCTCCCATTGGCAAGACATCGCAGTACCAGGGGGCGGTCTGGCTTATTCGGGATATTACCTACCGAAAGGAGATGGAAGAAACTCTCACCAAGGCCAAGGAAGACACGGAAAAAGTCAATCAGCAGCTACGCGAACTGGACAGAACCAAGTCTGCGCTTGTCTCATCGGTATCGCATGAGCTTCGCACCCCGTTGACCTCTCTCCTCGGGTTCTCCAAGCTCATTCTCAAGAATTTCGCCAACAACTTCTGGCCGCTTGCAAAAGGAAACCCAAAGCTTCTGACCAAGGGTGCGCAGATAGTCGAGAACCTGAACATCCTCATTCATGAAGGCAACCGGTTGACCCGGCTCATCAACGATGTTCTTGACCTCAACAAGATTGAAATGGGCTACACTGAATGGCGGGATGAACCGATCAATGCGGCCACCCTGGCCCGAAATGCGACCAATGCAGTGAAGGGGCAGTTCGAAGAACACCCGACCATTGATCTGGTCACGAATACCAGCAGCAACTTGCCTGACATCGTCGTCGATGCCGATCGCATGACCCAGGTGCTCCTCAATCTCCTGACCAATGCAGCCAAGTTCACAGCCAGAGGCAGTGTTACGTTTTCCACTTACGTCACAGAGGCAGGCATGCTTCGCTTTGAGGTGAAAGACACAGGGCCTGGCATCGACACGTTGGAGCAGGATCGTATCTTTGATGTCTTTCATCAGGCTGGCAACACAGGGCCTTCTGACAGCAAGCCGCACGGAGCCGGACTCGGGCTTGCCATCTCCCGAGAGATCGTCAAGCACTACAATGGGACCATCTGGGTGGAGTCGGAACCGGGCAATGGGGCAACCTTCATCATTGAGCTTCCGCTGTAGCCACACCAATCACCCTCATGTGCAACTATGACACACAAGAGCATGCAATATAATGCACAAGTGCACATCGCGCTAAATGCTATAAATCGACAACCAATTGATATTTAAGCTGATAAAGTTTGGCACACATACTGCTCTCCTTTAAGCAAAAGCAAGGAGGACAGATGGAATTTTTATCGAGCTTCAATAGTTGGTGTAGCGGCCCAGGATTCTTTCAGGGCGCCGGGCATGGATGGGGTGGCGGATTCATGCCGTTTCACATGGGCTCCATCTTCCAATTGCTCATTATCGGCCTCATCATCTATTTCGTCGTGCGCATGTTGAAAAAACCTGCCACGCCCACCGACACACCCAGCCCCGAGGCCATTCTCAAAAGACGGTATGCCAACGGTGAGATTGACGAACAGACCTTCAAGAGCATGAAGAACGACCTGAAATAATTTTTCGATAGACGCGCAACATTCATCCTCTCCCAAAAGAAGCCCCTGCCGGATCATCCGACAGGGGCTTCGCGCATTGATATAGGGAAAAGGAATTACAGTACAACAGCTCTCTTCATGCGTGCCAGCGTTTCTTCCTTGCCAAGAACCATCATGGTCTCGAACAGACCGGGAGACTGGGTCTTGCCAACAATGGCGACCCGAATGGGCTGGGCAATGACTTTGAACTTGATATCCTTGTCTTCAAGGAACTGCCGGTGGACATCTTCCAGCGCCTTCTCCGTGTACTCGTCCATGGCTTCGATGCGCTCGGCAATCTCTTCCAACAGCGGCTTGGATTCCTCGGTGAGGAATTTCTTCACGGCCTTTTCGTCGTAGGGAAGGAAATCGGACTTGACGATAAACGGACGGGACTGCTCCAGCATATCCACGATGGACTTGGCTCTGGGCTGCAACAACGGCGCAATCTGAGCGAACAACGCCTTATCGACAGGCTCGGCTCCCTCACGATCCAGGAATTCACACAGCAACCCAGCCAGGTACTCAGGATCGGCTTTCTGCATGTACTGTCCATTGACCCACTCGAATTTAGTCAGGTCAAAGACAGACGGCGACTTGCCGAGATTGTCGGTGGAGAACAACTCGATCATTTCATCCATGGTGAAGAGTTCCTGATCGCCATGGGACCAACCGAGGCGGGCGAGATAGTTGCACACCGCTTCAGGCAGGTAGCCCATTTTCTCGTATTCCATGACCGAAAGTGCGCCATGACGCTTGGAAAGTTTCTTCTTGTCCGGTCCAAGGATCATGGGAACATGACCGAACTGCGGCACATCCCAGCCCATTGCCCGGTAAATCAGGATCTGGCGAGGGGTATTGTTGACGTGGTCGTCGCCACGCAGCACCGTGTTGATGCCCATATCGTGGTCATCAACCACAACAGCGAGGTTGTAGGTCGGCGATCCATCGCTTCGACGCAGGATCATATCGTCCATCTCGACGTTTTCCACGTTGATGGGGCCCTTGACCATATCAACGAAGCCGGTGTGTCCTTCTTCAGGAGCCTTGAGGCGCACAACGCCTTCGGTCAGGCCCTTGGCACGACAGCTACCATCGTATTTCGGCTTGCGGCCCTCTTTCATCGCCTTCTCGCGCATGGCATCCACTTCTTCCTTGGAGCACTGGCAGTAGTAGGCGTGGCCGTTTTCAATCAACTGATCGATAACTTCATTGTGACGGTCCGCCCGGGTGGACTGAAAGACGATCTCGCCGTCATGCTCCAGGCCCAGCCACTGCATGGAATCGATAATGGCATCCGTTGCTTCCTGTGTAGAGCGCTCCCTGTCCGTATCTTCGATACGCAGCAGGAACTTGCCGCCCGAGGACCGGGCCAGAAGCCATGAAAACAGAGCGGTACGGGCACCGCCGATATGCAGATAGCCGGTTGGACTTGGCGCGAACCGGGAAACAATTTTCGTCATCGTATGTATCTCCTGTCTCGGCCCTTGAGCATATACTCGTAGCGACCGAAAGCGTGGCACCATCATGGTACCCAGTATTCAATTCAATAAATTTCAAACGGGCAAAGGCAAGACCATGATGGTCACATGCCTCAAGGGCTAGTCCACGGCTTCGACGCGCTTCACCGAAGGGACTTCCTTGAGCACGATCCGCTCAATGCCGTTCTTGAGAGTCATTTGTGACATGGGACACCCCTTACAGGCGCCGGTCAGCCGGACCTGAACCACGCCGGCATCAGTCACATTCACGAGTTCCACATCGCCGCCATCGGACTGCAACATGGGACGTACTTTTTCCAGCACCTTTTCGACCTGTTCGAGCATACTTGCCTCCACATGAATATATTGGTGCGAGAAGTACGGCTTTGCGCCGGCCATGTCAATGCAACTACTGGTCAAGGAGGATGGTAAACGCTTCTTCCAGCTCTTCGTCCAGGTCCTCGATCATCTCTTCCATGCGATCGGGCGACAGGTTCATGGAAGCCCAGACTTCCGGGTTGGGCGGCTGGACGAAAAACTCGCCACTCGAACCAATCCCCAATGCCGTGGCAATGGTTTCCGCGCAATGAACCAGCGCCGCTTCCGGCTCTTTCTGTTCACGTTTGGGCTGGTGGTGCTCAAGGACAGCTGAAACAAGTACGAAGGGAAAGTTCCATTTGCGCAGCAACATGCCGCCAAGGGTGGCGTGATCGAAACCGAGCAGTTCCTTTTCCTCTTTCCACAGCAGCACATCCTTGGCCTTGGCGTGCTTCATGACGCCGGCAGCCCGTTCCGGCTCTGCCTTCAGCAGGATCAGCAGCCCGATATCGTGCAGCAGTCCGGCGACGAAAGCGCGCTCAGGTTCGCCTTTGCCCAGCGTACGACACAGCCGTCTGGCAACCAGGCCACAGGTGATGGAGTGTTTCCAGAACTGCTCCATATCGAGTACTTCGGCAGGCACATCCTTGAACAGCGACATGACCGACGTACCCACGGCCAGCGTGGAAAGCTGATTGACGCCAATGACCGTCACGGCTCGAGAGATCGTATCAACAGGCTGTGGCAGACTGTAGAAGGCCGAGTTGACCATGCGCAAAAGAAACGCCGTCAGGCTCGGATCCTGACTGATGATGGCTGCCAGATTGTCGGCTGATGTGGATTTACCGTTGATGGCCCGCTGCAGGTCGAGAAAGACCTGCGGCAGTGAGGGCAACTGATGTTCCTTGCGAAGGATATCCAACGGGTCCAGCGGCTCGACTTGTGGCGGCTCTTCCGTTTCAGGCGTCTGCTCATATCGCTCCGGGCACTTGGTCATGTCCCTGGCTATATATCGGACACCCAAACGGGCCAAGCGTATAAGGGTTGCATCCGGGTCCGTGACGAACTGGAACCGTTTGCCCATCAGTTTTTTGGCTGCGGTCATGGTTTCCGGGGCGATCACGACCTGCTCTTCAGTGACTTCTTCTGTTATTTCATCTGCCATTTGTCATCCCTGTACAGTTTGAAGCATACCAGTATTCAGATCATAAAAGAAAAGGAGTCGGGGAAAAAGTGCTTTATACTTCCCTTCCTCTTTGGCTGCTCTTTCTACAGCAGTTGGAAGTCATACTGCAAGCGTAAGCGAACCTGCACTCCGTCGCGTTCGCCTTTGCTTTCCTGATAGGACCAACGGTTGAGTATGGAAAACCCTTTGAGGTCGCCGTCAAAAGCATAACTCATGTTCAGATCATACTCGTTTCTGTCAGGGGAAGCTGTGCGCCCTTCGTCCGGCGTGGTGGCAAAGGATGCTTTCACGTTCGTACTGAACCCATTCCAGCCGATCCTCTTGAAATCATAGGAAGCGCCCAGATATAACGCCTTTTCCCCGGCCCGATTGTTTGAGTAACCCATCATTTCATTGAAAAACGGATATGAAGCCCATTCGGTAACATCCGTGGTGTCATCCACAATGGTACCGCCGACATCCATGGTGAATCCACTGACGGTCAGACCAGCCAATGCGCCACCCTCCGCTACATTGAAATCGCCGGCATCTTCACTACCCAGACTCCGCTGATCAAGGCCGATCAACTGCCAGTGCCAGGAGAGGTCCTCGGCCAATGGATGCGTTGCGCCAAGGTGAAAAAAGGAAGTTTGAATGTAATCGGGAACTGCATAGTAATACACCTTGGATTCAAAGGAATCGGGCGCCCATTCCCCACCGATCATCCACATGCCGCGCTGGGACGAATCCAGAGCACCCGTCACTTCGCTCATGTATCGAAACCGTTTGGTATCACGAAGCTTTATCTTGTCGATCCAGCCACCAATCAACCGCAGGTCGTCCTCGTCGTATTCGAGAATATACGCTTCGTAGGTCTGCGGGACCATCCGGCTGTCATTGGAGTTGATCAACGGAGTCTCGATCTTCTGACGATACAGACTGGAGACCACGCCCTGAATGTTCATTTTTGCATAGGCTTCGCCCAGCACAGTGATTCCGGTATTCTGACTGGTGAGCAGATTGGTTCCGGCTCTGTCGGTCTGGTTGAATGTCTCGGGGAACGGCTGGGAGGTATACATGGCAACGCCACCGTTGAAGACATCCTGGATCCAGGGAGTCTCGTATTTGAGGTATCCGCCAAGGGCTAAGGATTCCTTGACATCTTCACTCGCCTGCCCGTCCACATCATCACGTTGCGTAAAATAATAGTACCGCAACTGACCACTGACCTTGCCAAATGCCCAGGGTTCTTCTTCATCAGCGGCCCACGCTGGGAACGCCAGCAGACACAATACGAAACACAGAACAATAGACACTGGTTGCTTCATGCTTTTCATCTTTCTCTCCTGATATGTACTCGTTACATTCGGGCATATCATGAAAAGAAAGTAAATGCATAAAAAAAGAGAGATAGGAGATTACACCCCGCGCTGAAACTCCGGGTTGTTGGCTTTTTCATGGGTCACGGTAGTCATGGGACCATGGCCCGAATAGATACGGGTTTCATCCGGCAGGCTGAAAATGCGGGATCGAATGGACCCGATCAACTCGGGACCGGACCCGCGAGGCAGATCGGTCCGCCCGACCCCGATCATGAAAATGAGGTCGCCCACAAACACGCAACCGGCAGCCGGGAAAAAGTAGGACAGGCTGCCGGGCGTATGACCGGGCGTGGGCAAAACGATAACCGGCTGGCCCAACACCGTCGTTTTTCCCGGCTCAAGAGGGCTGAGGGGAAAGTCGAGGTACTCCACGAACTCCCTTATTCCGCCACCCTCAAGGGATATTTCCTTGAGAAAGAGATCCTTGGAGCTGCCATAGACCGGTGCAGGATGGGCAGCGATGAGTTCCTTGACGCCCCCGATGTGGTCGAGGTGAAAGTGCGTGATCAGAACACGCTGCAATTGCAGTCCCTGCTCCGAAATACGCTCGATGAGCCGGTCAGGAGCAATGCCCGGATCGATGACAACCGCTTTCCTGCCCACGCTGAGCAGGTAGCAGTTTGTCTCGTCCGGGCCGAGAACAAAGGTTTCGATGGTGAGCTTGTCCATGTCTGCTATCGACGGGTCAGTCCGAACTTCTTGAGTTTGTACTGCAAGGTCCGACGGCTGATTCCCAGCGCGTCGGCTGTTCGTTCACGGTGGTTGCCGTTCTCTTCAAGAGCGCGCATGATGGCCAGCTTTTCGGCTTCTTCCAATGATGCGGGCGTGCTCATGGAGGAAGACGCGTGTGGCGCAGGCTCCATGCCGTTGCTCATGTCGATGGCAGCTTCGCGAGCACCTGTCACCTGTGGCGGCAGCAGGTCCGGACCAAGGGCATCCGATCGCGACAGGATGAGCGCACGCTCCAGAACATTTTCAAGCTCTCGCACGTTACCCGGCCAGTCGTACCCGGAAAGCGCATCCAGGAAGGCAGGGGTCACCGTGCGGATAATCTTGTTGTTCTTGTTACCCAGCCGCCGCAGCAGGAAACTGACCAGCAGAGGCAGGTCTTCCTTGCGTTCGCACAGCGGTGGGATACGGATTTCAAGCACCGCGAGCCGGTAATACAGGTCTTCGCGAAAACGCCCTGCCTCCACCTCGGCCTTGAGGTTGCGGTTGGTGGCAGCGATGATCCGGGTGTCGACCTTGATGGTCTTGACGGACCCCAGCGGCTCCACGGTCTTTTCCTGCAAGGCGCGCAACAGCTTGGCCTGCAAGGCAGCGGGCATCTCACCGATTTCATCGAGAAAGAGCGTGCCACCGTCGGCGAGCTGGAATCGTCCGGGCTTGTCCTTGACCGCACCGGTGAATGCGCCCTTCTCGTAACCGAAGAGTTCGCTTTCCAGTAGGTCGTCGGGCAACGCCGCGCAGTTGACCTTGATCAGCGGACGATTGGCCCGATTACTGGATTGATGCAACCCTTCGGCAATCAATTCCTTACCGGTACCGGACTGCCCGAGAATCAGGACCGTAGCCTCGGTCGGCCCAGCCTGGGCCACAAGGTCGCGCACACGCTGGATACCAGGGCTGTCCCCGATAAAGTCGGCCTCACCGCCCATTTGCGCTTTGAGGCGAGTATTCTCCTTCACCAGCTTGTAATATTCGTACGCCTTGCCGAGTACGGCGGTCAGTTCGTCATTATCGGCGGGCTTTGTCAGATAATCGAATGCGCCCTTTTTCATGGCATCCACAGCGCTGCCCACACTACCGAACGCAGTCAGCAGCACAACGGGCATACCGGGACAACGCACCTGCAACTCCTTGAGGAGCTGCATGCCGTCCATGCCGGGCATTTTCATGTCGACCATGGCCACATCGGGGAATGTCGAGGATTCCGCTTCTTCGGCGAGGACAGACAACGCCTGTTCGCCGGAGTCGGCCTCCAGAACCATCCACCCGTCATCTTCCAGAACGGCGCGAACCATCATCCGGTGTCCGGGTTCATCATCAACAATCAGTACTATTCTTTCTTCCATTGGTGCCTCCGGCATCTCGCAGGTGACTTCATTTCGTGTGATTGGCTTTGATCATATCAGCCGGAACAAAAAAATACAGTTCCGACTCAATTTTATACTTCGCCTATTCTCCATCCGGGAAAAACAATCGAATGGTCATGCCCTCGCCGGGTCTGGAATCCAACTCCAGCTTCCCCTTGTGGGCGCGCATGATATTCTGAACAATGGCAAGCCCCAAACCGGTGCCGGTCTTCTTGCCGGTCACAAAAGGCTTGAGCACTTCGTCACCAAAGTCCTCAGGCATTCCCGGGCCGTCATCGGCAACCGTAATCCAGACCCCGTCACCTGTGTGCTCGGAGGTCAAGATAATGTGGCCGGGCTTGTCGCAGTCCGTGCAGCCGGTAATGGCGTCAAGACTGTTGGAAATAAGATTCAGCAGTATCTGGCGCAATGCGTCCTGATCAGCGTGGGCCGGTTCCGGCCCGAAATCAAAGACCAACTCCGTGTCCCTGCTCTCAAAATCGAACCGCATAAGCTGTCTGAGCGACTCGCCCACAGCGGAAAGATCCACGGCAACAGGGTCGAGCTGGCGCGGCTTGGCCAGATACAACAGGTCCGTCACCACTCGGTTGAGGCGATCCGCCTCCTGAACCATGGTGGTCGCGTACTGATCAAGCGGCGGCTGCCCTTTGAGCTTGTTGGCAAACAGTTGCGCAAATCCGCGCAAAGAACTCAAGGGGTTGCGCACCTCGTGGGCCACACCGGCAGCAAGCGAACCGATGGCTGCGAGCCTGTTGGCTTCGTGCAGGTCTTCCTCAAGGGAACGGATTTCGGTTCGATCGCGAATTAGGACCAGTCGCTGGCCCAGCTCGGACGTCTTCTCCTCACCGTTGGCCTGCAAGGGCAGTGAAAGAATTTCCAGTTGCCGTCCCTGATAATCATACTGCTGCCATTGTGGAGCATCGGCCGTACCATCACCATTGGTTTCAGCAAAAGGCAGGGTATTCCAATGAATACCGAGAATTTCGTGTTCCCCTTCCTGATCGGCCGGGGCAAGGAGTCGCTTGGCGGAATGGTTGGCGGCCGTGATCTCACCCGATCCGGAAACGGTGACCAGACCATCGGGCATATTGTCGAGCAGCTTGTTCTGGAAGCGCTCCATGCGCATCAGCTTTCGGCCTTCACCCCGGCGACGCATATAAGCAAAGGCCAGAGACCAAAGGACAACGGCTGCCAGAAAAACATAACCTGTCTGATATGTTGCAGCACGGCGATACTGACGGAACTGGGCAAAGTGCTTTTCGGCGTTGAAGCCCACGACAAGAAATACATCCGGGACATCCTGCGCACGATTGCCGCCGTGTCCCCGGCCCTGCATCATGCCATGGCCCATCATGCCACGGGGGTTCTTGCCCTGAACCAGAGCGGCCATGGGATTGGGTACTTTCAGACCGGATATCAGCACGCTGTGCTTGTTGAATTCGGCCATGACGTGCCAGGCCAGTCCGACCTCGACGTCCTGAGTGACGTTGGAAGGTAGTTCGATAGTAGGCTTGGTCTTGTCCTCTTCGGAGGTGACAATGGGCTTCCCGTCAACACTGTACAACGTGATAAAACGGATATCCTCGGAAGCGGCAAGCTCGGTGAACAGCTCTTCAGCCATGGTCGGGAAAAGCGGTGCCGCCTTGGGATTCATGCGCAGGGAGCGCATCAACCGGGTCAGGTTGTTATCCACGCCACGCAGAATGGAGGAACCAGTCATGATCATGTGGTCCTCGACAATCTGCCGCTGATGCGCAATAGACCGCCAGGTCAGATAGAGACTGCCCAGTCCCAGCACGATAAGCGCCAGGACAAGGGCGATAAGCGGTCCTTTTTCCTTACTTATGGCGTGTACTTCCATTCCGTTCTCACTATGGGGTGGCTCGCAAGGCGTCGTAGACTTCCTTGGGATTCATCCCGTTTTCATTAGCTATTTTTTTCATCGTCCATGCGCCGTCGGCCTTGATGGACTGTGTGTTCAACTTGGCGACCGCCTCCTGCAGGGGCAGTCCGAATGTCTTGCAGATGTCAGCCAGCGCGAGCTTCCCGGTTCCTTCCGGTGGCGTGGCTGGCATCGCCGCAAACGGATCCATGGATTCGCCCAGAGCAACCCGGATATCATCAAGCACCTGCTGAGGGCTGACACCCTTTGAGGCAGCAATCTCCTTCACCGGCGTCTGCAGGGATATGTCGGGACCGTACCCTTTTTGCTGCAGGGCCGCCAGAGCCTTTTCTGCATCGAAACCGAGGAAACCGCAGAACTTTTTCAGCGGACTCAGCTCGGCATGACCATACGGAGGATTACCGTATGTCGCTACGGCTCCATCCTTGATGGAAGCCCCAAGATCGATCAGTTGCTGCATGGGCGGAAGCCCCAGCAACGTACCGACCGTGACGAACGCTGTCAGGGCAACGCTGATAATCATGGGTTTGGTCATGACCACCATTTCTCTGGCCTGATTCTTCATGTAGGCGGTGATCGGTTTCCAGTTCAGCCAGAGGTGAATGAACAGCATGACCAGGAACAACGTTCCGACCGTGATGTGGATATCGCCCCATTGCTCCTTGGACAGGCCCATCAAATGCCAATCCGCCCAGTAGGCCACGCGGCCTTGTGGGACGATGTATAAAATGACACTTGTCACCAACGTGATGATCAGGGCCAAAAAACTTGTCAGGGAAGTGATCTTGCGCAACATCGGAAGTCTCCTTTAAGTGTGTATTAGCGTAATCTCCCAATTACGGACTCCGAATATCGTGCTGTAATCATTATTGGATGCGGTCTATTATATTTAAAAAAACGGAGTGGCATTCCCCGTGAATGCCAGCTCCGTTCTTATCCTGTTTTCCGGGGTATTCGGAAATGTTGCTAGTAGCGTCCACCACCGTGGTAACCGTGGCCTCGACCCTGTCCCTGAAGACCGGGGCAGTCACCATAATTACCGCCGCCGTGGAATCCCTGGTGATGACGTCCGCGTCCACCAAAGCCGGTCAGTCCGGTTTCCTTTTCCAGTTCGGTAGACATCTGGGTACGCAGCTCGAACATCTGGTCGCGAAGCTCGGTCACTTCCTTGGTCAGCTTGCCGATCTTTGCTTCATCAGCCTGGCCGCCATTGACCATTGCCTGCAGGGTGGAGTGCTTGGTCCACATCTGAGTGCGGAGCTCCTCGAACTGCTTGTTGTACTTTTCAACGATGGTATCCACTGCAGCCTGCTTTTCAGGGGTCAACTGGCTGTATGCGCCGTTGCCGCCGTAGGGGCCGCCGCAGCCGCCGCGTCCGTAACCGGGACCGGCAAAGGCCATTGCGGAGATGGAAAGAGTCAGAACTGCTGCCAAAGCGGTGATAGTAAGGTTCTTCTTAGTCATTGTGTGCTCCTTGCTTTAAAAAATGTTTCTCTTGCTTTTAACCAATTCAGGCCTATTGACCTGTCATGTGATTGTAGGTGCCATGACCACCGTATGAACCACCATTGCCGCCGGGGCCGCCACATCCGCCGCGTCCGTAACCCGGGCCGGCAAAAGCCATTGCCGTGAGAGAGAGGGTCAGAACTGCCGCCAGCGCGGTGATGATGATACTTTTTTTAGTCATTAATGTGCTCCTCAGTTTATATGTTCATGCAATCAGGAAGAAGAGAGTGTGTGTGTCTTCTTGCCCACTATAGAAGCACAGCGCGTGCCAAACACATTAACAATCTGTTTTTACTACTAAAACATATATCGGACTTTCATTAATTCGAGAGATTTGTGCAGGTGGATGCACTATTTTTTGCACAAACATGTGCGACAAGTGCAACAGCCCGACTTGACAACTGCAATACAAGCATCAATTTGGTAGAATCCAACCCATTTAAACACAGAGGAAACATTATGCCCATATACGAATACACATGCAGAGAATGCGGCAACGAGTTTGAAGAACTGGTGTTCTCCAGCACGGCACTGCCTCCTTGTCCCAAATGCGCATCCGAGAATGTAGAGAAACTCATGAGCGCCTGTTCTGTTCAGGCAGACAGTGGCAGCAAGACACCTTCCATGCCCCAAATGCCTCCCATGGGTGGCTGCGGCGGGGGCGGTTGAGGCATCTGATCCGTACCCCGGGTCGGGGTACTTCAAACCAATGGCGAAAATATTGCGCCGTTATAAATAGAATAAGAAACTAGACTTGCAGACAGGGAACGACGAAAATCCCCCGCATGCTTAAAATGCTACGTCATATCCCGGCTGCGATCATGGTTCTGCTTTTTACTGTCTCCTCGGCGCAGGCTGAGGCTTTCACTGTTTTCACCAATACGGTTCCCCCCATTAAATTTGTGGAGAACAACAGGCTCAAGGGCGTTGCAGGCGAAATTCTCGATGCCTTGCTGCGCCGTACCAATCATAGTGTCGACACGGTCATCGCCCTTCCGTTGAAAACAGCCTATGAGCAGGTCCGCCAGACGAAAAACTCCATCTGTCCCGCCCTCGGCAGAACCCCGCAAAGGGAAAAACACTTCAAGTGGGTAGGGCCGGTGTACTCCACCCGGTTCGGTTTGATCGTCAAAAAAAGTCGCCTGGAGGAGCTGAAATCAGTGAACAGTTCCGATCTGATTGTCGGATCCGTGGCTCAGAGTGTACCGGAACAAAAATACCGGAAGCAATTCCCGTCCAAAAAAGTCCGGCAAATCCCCACCACGGACCAAGCCATCCGCCAACTGGCAGGTAACACCATAGATGTTCTGGTCTTTGCCCTTACTCCGGCATTCCATCTGATCGCACACGAGGGGCTGGACCCGCACGATTACGTCGTCCTCAATGAAATAGACAGCGTGGATTTGTACATTGCTTTCAATCTGCATACCAGCGACCAGACCATACAACAGTTCCAGGATGCCCTTGAAGACATGAAGCGTTCGGACGATAACGACAACGAGTACAAACGAATCATCTCCCGCTATTTCGTGCCTTCCCTCTGATTGCCGCACACCATTTCGGCCATTTCTTTTCACCGCGAGAAGTGATAAGCGACTGTATCGCACAACCACGCCAGAACGCGAGAGGAACAAATCATGGACGAGAGACTCCCCTGGCCCGAATATTTCATGCGGATCGCCCATCTGGTGGCACAACGCTCCACATGCACCCGACGGGCTGTCGGCGCCATTGCCGTACGAGAAAAACGCATACTTGCCACCGGTTACAACGGTGTCCCCACCAACATAGCTCACTGCGCCGATGTCGGCTGCATCCGTGACAAAATGGGGATTCCTTCCGGAGAACGGCATGAACTCTGCCGTGGCCTGCATGCCGAGCAGAATGTCATCATCCAGGCCGCGACCCACAGTCTCGAACTGACCGGATGCGACATATACTGCACCACCAAGCCGTGCATCCTGTGCACCAAGATGCTGATCAACTGTGAAGTCAAGAACATCTACTTTGCAGACAACTATCCTGACGAGCTGTCCGAACAGATGCTTGAAGAAGCCGGAGTGAACTATGTCTACATGCCGGGTGAATTCCTCTAACGACGAAGGATTCATGGCCTGCGCCCTGGACCTGGCAGCGAAAGGACGTGGCCCGACCGCACCCAATCCGTGTGTCGGGGCAGTACTGGTTGCCGACAACGGACAGGGCGAGGAAGTGGTCGCCGGGGGATGGCACACGCAATATGGTGCACTCCACGCCGAGCGGGAATGTCTGGCTGCCGCCCGCGAACGCCAGCTCGACCCCTGCGGCATGACCATGTACGTCACGCTCGAGCCGTGCAATCATCACGGCAAGACACCTCCCTGCACCGAGGCGATTATCGAGGCGGGCATTACCCGTGTCGTCATCGGCACCCGTGATCCCAACCCGATAGCTGCCGGCGGCATTGAAAAGCTCAGGGAACACGGAATCCAGGTAACCGAAGGCGTGCTTGAGAACGAATGCCGCGACATGATCGCCGACTTTCTCCACTGGCAGAACACCGCCGGCACCTTCAACATCGTCAAGATGGCCACCACCCTGGATGGGAAGATCGCATCACGGCACATGGTACCCGAGCCGGTCTCTTCTGCCGAATCCTTTGCCCGCGTCCATGACCTGCGCGGCATGGTCCACGCGGTAATCGTCGGCGGCGGAACCTTCAGAGCAGACAATCCCAGCCTCACCTGTCGACAGGATGAATTGCCAAAAGACTTTCGGCAGCCCTTCGGCGTTATCGTGACCTCACGACTTCCGGATAAAGCCGGAGAATTCAAGCTGCTCCGTGACCGCCCCGATCAGGCAATCTTTTTCACCACGGAAGAAGCGGCCCGAAGCACCAACGCCGATGCTCTTCGTGAGCTGGGAGCACGCGTCTGGCCCCTTGGGGGAACCACGGGCGACCTGGACCTCAAGCAGGGATTCGAGCGCCTCCGCGATGAACTCCAGTGTTACTACACACTGATCGAAGGCGGCGGTCGCTTTGCCATGCAGTGCGTGGAATCCGGCCTGGCGCAGGAGCTGGTCCAATTCATCGCACCCCGCATTCTGGGCGACGACCAGGCTCCAAGCGCATTCAGCGGACGTGAAAACATCAGCATGAGCCAGACCCGAAACTTCCGCATTATCAAGGCCCAACGGTCAGGCCCCGACATGATGATGGTCATGCGCCCCGTCGAACCGGACGCAGAATAGGCCTATGAGCCAAAACTGAGCATCCTTTAGAAATACCAATGCTGTTCGGATTGGCTATTGATATTGCCGATCCCTTGATGCACCATGGTTATGGGGGAACAAGAGCAAAGGGAGGGTGCTATGCAATACGCCTTTTTTGCCGCCCTTATATGGATGCTGAGTATGGCCCTGCCCTGCATGGCCGACCCCTCACTGACACCCGCTGATCTGCGCTATCTTTCAGAAGATTACCGACCATACAATTACAAGGAATACCATGAATCCAAAGGGCTGGTGACCGACTTTCTGTTCGCCATGTTGAAAAACATGGGAGTGGAAGAGCAACCCATTGATTTTTTGCCGTGGCCGCGAGCATATGAAATGGCAGTTCAGGGTTCGGCAACAGTCCTTTTTTCAACTATCCGCACTCCGAAACGAGAATCCCTTTTCAAATGGGTTGGCCCGGTTCTCACCACCAGCGTTGTACTGATTGGTCTTGATAACTTTGACAAGAAAATAAGCAGCCTGGAAGATACGTCCGGCCTTCGCATTGGTGTCATCAAGGGCTATGCGGAAATCTCACTGCTCCAAAGCCACAAGGATGAGCTGTACATCGACATACTCAACTCAGCGGAGATTGCCATGGACAAACTCCTGGCCGGTCGGCTCGATCTGGTTTTTTTCGACCGGATAGCCTTTGAGTATATTGCAAAAACCAAGCACATTCCTGCAAACCGATTTCGGGTCGTCTACCAGCAACCGCCATGGGGTGTGTACTTTGCGCTGAGCCGCAGCCTGCCGGACTCCCTTGTGGAGCGAATGCAGATAGCATGCGACTCGGTGCGCAACTCGCCCATGTACTCAACGATCCTGAAACAGTATTTGGGTGAAACGACAATTTACACCCAGCCCGCTCCCTGATACTACTCGTTCCCAACAATACATATTGCGAGGAATACCATGTTTACAGGACTGATCATGGGAATGGGCCGCATCGAAGCGGCTGAAAACCGCGGAGCCGAAACCCGTTTCCGCATCAAGACATTATTCGACCTGCCAGAAATCGAACTGGGTGAATCCATTGCCGTCAACGGCGTCTGTCTGACAGTGGAGACCTTCAGCGACAACTGGTTCACCGCCTATGCAAGTCGTGAGACCATGTCCGTCACCAGCCTGGGGGAACTCAGAATAGGCAGCAAGGCCAATCTTGAACGGGCCATGGCCATGGGCGACCGATTCGGCGGCCATATCGTGTCCGGCCACGTCGATGCCCTTGCGGATGTGCTTGAAGTGCGTCCTGCCGGTGAATCCAACATCTACAAGCTCGGATTCGACGCTGCCCACGGCAAGTACGTCATTCCCAAGGGGTCCATTGCGCTGGACGGCATTTCACTGACGGTCAATGACTGCGGTCCCACATGGCTTGAGGTGAACATCATCCCTGAAACACAAAAAGCGACCACCATTGCCGAATGGACTGCTGGCCGCAAGGTGAATATGGAAACCGATGTCATCGGCAAGTACGTCGAACGCATGGTCCAGCCGTGGGTGGCCGAGGAATCCGCCCCCAAAAAGACAGCCATCACCATGGACTATCTTCGGGAGCATGGATTCTAACCTGATCCAGCCACTCCCTACCCATACGAAACAAATAAGGGCGACATGATCACATGTCGCCCTTTTGTTTTCACTGCTGGATGGCAGCGACCGAAAACAGCCACTTACTCAACGGCTTCGGAAACCCCGGCCGCACTGAATGTTGCCATATCATTGTAAATATCAGCGGCACTGCGCACCAGATACATGACGCACGCTCCACCGGTTCCTTCGCCCAGACGGAAGCCGAGATCGAGGTACGGCTCCATGCCCATGGCGGCAACCGCATCACGGTGTCCGGGTTCGGCTGAAACATGGCTGATGATGCAGTATTCCTTGACCGTGGGGCAGAGTTTCCATGCAGCGGCATAGGCAGCGGTGGAGATGAAACCATCCACGCAGACAAGCTGTCTGTTCCGCGCACCACCGATAATCAGCCCTGCAAGGGTGGCGATTTCCAGTCCACCCAGTCCTGCGAGGATTGCCAAAGGGTCACCCGAAGCAACAGCTTCACGGTTGGCCTCAAGTCCACGGCGAATAACGGCAGCCTTGTTGGCGACCCCTTCGGCATCCAGACCGGTTCCGGGACCGGTAATGATCTCCGGCTCAAGGCCAAGGTAGGCACAATAGAGGGCAGTGGACGGCGTGGTGTTCGAAATACCCATATCGCCGGTCCCCAGTACCTTGACACCTTCGGCGTGGGCACGGTCGGCCAAGGAAACGCCGAGCAGCAACGCCTTGAGGCACTGCTCTTCTGTCATGGCCGGGCCTTTTGCGAGGTTGGCCGTGCCTTGGGCCACTTTTTCCTGAATAAGGTAGGGATGCTCGTCATACCCGCCACCGCAGGAACCGGCATCAACAACGTACAGTTGCGCATTGGCGGTCTTCGCCAACACATTGATTCCGGCGCCGCCGTTCAGGAAATTCAGGATCATCTGGCGGGTGACTTCCTGCGGAAAGACAGAAACACCTTCATCATTGACGCCATGATCACCGGCCACGGTGTAAATCCGCATGGGATCGGCCTGGGGTGCTTTGCCACCCTGTATGAGGAATAGCTGAAGGGCCAGATCTTCCAGTTTACCCAGGCTTCCCTTGGGTTTGGTCAGGTCGTCAAGATGAGCCTGCCCCACGGCGGCAAGGGAGTGATCCAGCGGTTCAACGGCCGCAACGATATCGTCAAATTTCTTTCGCATTATATGCCCTCAATGGTCTTTGTGTGATTTGTCGCAGCACAGATACACCCTTGCACGTGAAGTGTAAACTAGACGATGCAGCGGTATTGATGGGCATGGGCATCCGTGGTACTTCTTTGAGCGCGTCGAAGAGTGGATATTTCAACAGGTTCCGGGACATCATGAACAAACGACTTTGCATACTGCACGCCAACTGTCAGGGCGAACCACTACTGGCACGGCTCAACGCTTCCCCGGAATTTACCGATCAATACGAATGCCGGATCATCACCAATTACACCCGTGAAGCGGTCCCGGACGGCCTCCTTGAGCGGTGCGATCTGTTTCTGTATCAGTATCTCAACGCAAACTGGGGAGAGCTTGCTTCCGACACCCTGCTGGGCAAACTTAAGACAGACTGCAAGAGTCTCTGCATCCCGAACATGTTCTTTGCCGGATACTGGCCCTTCTGGAACGGAAAGCCGGGATTCAACTACCGCTGCACCCACCTGGACGACATCATCAACATGGGCCTGCCCGACGAAGAGACCGTCCTGCTCTACCTTCGCTCCAACCTGTCCCAAAAATTTGACCTGAATGCACTGCTGCACCAGACCATCGCGCAGGAACAACAGCGCGAAGCACACACGCCGATCAAGTATGTGGACATCATTGAAAACGAACACGGCCAGCACCGCCTCTTCAACACCGTAAATCATCCCAACGCCCGACTCATGGACCATGCGGCCACGGAGGTACTGCGCCATCTGGGCATGACGCCTCCGGACAGAGCGGTCCTCGACGCGCTGGGCGATCCATTCCCTGAATTCGAGCAGCCCATCAATCCGCACATAGCCGCTCACTTCGGATGGCCCTTTGGTGGAGCCGATGCTCAGTACAACGTGTACGGCATACCCATGAGCCATGCCCGCTATGTGGCGAATTACGTATCCTGCCAGAAGGCGGGCATCGAAGATTTCATCGGTTATCTGCAAGGGGAATATCGTGAATCCTAAAAGAGTGGCCTGGATAGGCGGCATCTATTTCAAGGGCGAATTCGCTGATCTGGGTTATTCCGTTACCCATATCCCCATGACCGAGCCGGACCTACTGCGCTGGGAGGAGATCGTCGACCGTGTGGGCGATGAACCCGACTTGGTCATATATGCAGACCGGAGCTTTCCCCCGCCCCTGCTCGGCGTGGAGCGCTTCCCCTGCCTGACGGCCTTTTACGCCATCGATTCCCACATCCACTCCTGGTATCCCATGTATGCACAGGGATTCGATCTGGCGTTGGTCAGCCTGCGCGATCATCTGCCGCGCTTTCGGCAACGATTACGGGATGATCAGGTTATCTGGCTACCGCCCTATCCGCTACGCGACCTGCAACCGCCCACAGAACCGGTCGCCAAGGAATGGGACCTGTTGTTTGCGGGGAGTGTGGACAAGGAGACAACGCCAGAACGGTACGAATTCCTCAAGGAACTGAAAAGCCGGTTCCCCAATCTGGAAGTGCGCTCCGGCCACTTCGGCGAATTGTTTCCCAAGGCGCGGGTGGTGCTGAATATCGCTGAACGGGGCGATCTGAATTTCCGGGTTTTCGAAGCGTTGGCCTGCGGCGCATGCCTGCTCACCCCGGCCATCGGCAACGGCCAATCGCAGCTTTTCACGGATGGCGAACACCTTGCCACCTATCCGCCCGATGACATGGACCAACTGATCGAAACCGCCTGTCGGCTGCTGGATGACGAAGGTACACGGGAGCGCATGGGCATAGCAGGGAGTAAAGCCATCGACGATGCACACCGCCCCGTGCATCGTGCAAAGACACTGCACGACGCCATCACTACCTTACCGAACGAGGTGGTTGCCAACCGACTGGCTGACGCCGCATTCATCCACACCAAGTATCTGAAGCTGGTTTACCTGCACTGGGCCGAGGTCTACGGCGACACCCCGCTGGGGCGAGCGTACCTCAAGGCCGCGCTCAATCGCTGATTACCGTTTCAGCCCGTGTTTCTTGATCAGTTCGTACAGATAGCCGCGAGAAACTCCGGCTGTTTTCGCCGCCTGTTTCATGCTTGAGTCGGTCCGTTCCAGAAGCAACTCCACATATTCACGCTCGGCCTTGTCACGATAATCCTTGAGCTTGGGCATGGGATGCCCTTCCGCCTCGGCACGCGGCACCGGCGACACAGCCGGTTCCAATCCCTGCTGTGCAACCTTGATACGGATCTGCGTGGGCAGATGCCGACTATAGATGACCGGCCCATCCTGTGCCGCAGCCAACGCCCTGCGAACTGCGTGTTTCAATTCGCGCACATTGCCGGGCCACGGATAATTCACCAGTGTGGACCAAAATTCATCGCTGATATCCTTAGGGCCGCCGCCCATCTCTTCACAGGCGTGATCGATATAATGCCGAGCCAACGGTTCAATGTCTTCCGGCCGTTCTCGCAGTGGCGGCAGAGAGACTGTCACACCCCGTAGCCGGTACAGCAGGTCACTCCGAAAGAGGCTAAGCCGACTCATCTCTTCCAGGTCGCGATTGGTGGCAGCGACCAATCGAAAATCCGATTCCCGTTCACGCTGACTCCCCACCGGACGGTATCGACCGGTTTCGAGCACACGAAGCAATGATGCCTGCATCTCCAGTGGCAACTCCCCGATTTCATCCATGAACAGCGTGCCCGTATGCGCCTGGGCAATGACCCCTTCCCGGGAGCGATCCGCCCCGGTGAACGCTCCGCGAACATGGCCGAACAACTGGGAACCGATAAGAGTGGGCGAAAGTGCGGCGCAGTCCAGCGTCACGAACGGTCGAGAGGAGCGACTACTCCGCTCATGGACCGCCTTGGCAAACAATTCCTTACCGGTGCCGGTCTCCCCGTGGATCATGGTCGCCACATCAAGGCTGGCCGCTTCGTCGATCTTGCTCAGGCATTCAAGCAGCTTGGGACTTGAGCCAATAATATCTGACGGGCGTGATGACGGCTTCACCGCGCCGTGGTTGTTCAGTCTGTAAGTAATGACATCGCGCATGGACTGTTCAATCTTGTCCACGGTGAGCGGCTTGGTCAGATATTCCCATCCCCCCTGTTCCAGCACCGTGGCCGCACCCGTCGACTCACCGTAACTGGTGATGACGATAATCTCCGGGGATGAAGGCAACGATTTGTAGCGCTGCAATTCCTCGATACCGTTGCCGTCAGGCAGCAGCACATCAAGAAACACGACATCGTGCTCGCCGCTTCTGGCCTTGGCCCATCCTTCGGACAACGATTCGGCAGTATCCAGCTGATGCCCAAGCCCTGCGGCAACATCGCCGAACAGGACATGCATCATGGGTTCGTCGTCGATTAATAAGATGCGGGACACGCTACACCTCCAGACAGCGCTTCACCGCTGCCAGTGCCTTGTCCGAAACCAGTCGCAGGTTATCGAACAACTCGGGAATCTCGGTCAGGCGATTTTCCCGTACCGCCATCTCCATATCCAGCGCCACCTCGGCCATGGAGTTAGCCTGTATCATACCAGCAGAATTCTTGATGCCATGGGCCAGGCGCAACACATCGTCCATGTCGCCCTCGGCTATGCGTTGACCCAGATCGTCCATCTTTAACGGAACATCTTCCATGAACTTCGCCGCCAGCTTGTCAAAGAGTTCCCGGCGACCGCCAAGCCGCTTCAGGGCAGCATCAATATCGATGGTCATTTCGCTTCCTTTCACATCATCCACAATCACTTCACAATTCAGTTCTTCGTCTTCGCAGGTGTACATGGCCACCGCCCGGAGCAGATCACTGCTCTGCATGGGCTTGACCACGTACCCGTTCATTCCGGCCTCGCGGCACTTCTCAC
>CEUM01004111.1_pt1 | contig 38729 bp, 39 predicted proteins | sample 356421 | NCBI WGS metagenome assembly CEUM01 (sample SAMEA2622716, study PRJEB7988) | marine metagenome | biome: marine biome (ENVO:00000447); feature: surface water layer (ENVO:00002042); material: "saline water (ENVO:00002010), including plankton (ENVO:xxxxxxxx)" | depth 5 m
TAAAATCTCTAATACCATTATTCTCCGATCACATATTAAGTTTTTGTTCTATTATTCTTTTAGATCTTTATTAATTAATAATTGACTATCTTCCAGTTTTGATAATTCTGAAGCATCATCAGATTGGTGATTTTGTCCATAATATCCAAAAAAGAAAAGTCCTAATAATAAAAGAACTGTAGCTAATAAACCTTTTTTTTCTGATCTATCCATTTTACCTCCTTACAAGTTTGATTATCCTAGTTTTACACAACCTTATGCATTACCTATATATTAAAAATGTAGTTTTTATGTAGAATTGCAGTTACTATAAAAATAGTAATAGGTATTTGAAATGAAAAAAAATAATCAAATTATAGAACTACTTAGTGATGCAACACTTGAAATTTATAAATATTTAGGGGGGTTAAACTTTGATGAGAAAGATTTTCAAATTGCTCTTGGTTATGAATTAGAAAAAAAAATATAGATTATTTAAGAGAAATACATACTACAAACTTTTCCTGATACATTTGATTTTTATGGAAATAAAGAAAGTGTGAGAAAGCAAATAGGTATGGCTATTCCTGTTAAAGCTGCAAATATAATTTTAGAAGCAATTCTAAAAACATTTGCAAAATATGACTATGAATATGTTAACCCATCATTTGAAGATGATAGACAAATTAGCTTAAATATATAAACCTGAATATTTAAGAAGCATACATTACAACCAATGCGAAAATTATCATAGAAACAATAATGATAAATAATATTCTTTTAAAACCTTTTACTAATGTAGGAAAAAGAATTCTCAATATTATTAAAACTGCCGCTATTACTAATAATTTTATTAACGTCATAAACAACATTAATTTTTAGCCTGCATTTTATAGGGTCCTAATTCTTTAATATAATCTTCTGCAAATCCCTCATATACTTTTTGTCCCATTTTAAAAAAATTAGCTTCCTCATTTTTTACATCTCTAAAATAATTAGCTGGCCTTCCAGCAAAAATAGTATTAGCTTTGACGACTGTTCCAGCTTTGACAATTGCTCGAGCTCCAACAAAAGCATCTTCTTCAATTACTGCATCATCTTCAATAGTACATCCCATTCCAATTAAGCAATTATCTCCGATAGTGCAAGCTCCCAGTCTTACATTATGTCCTACCGTTACCTTTTCACCTATAACCAAAGACTTTTCTCCGGCGTCAATTATAGTATTATCTTGAATGTTAGAGCCTTCTCCTATAAAAATATTCCCTCCAGGTAGTGAAGAAATAATTGTAGAAAACCATAAACTGGCTTTATCTTTTACAGTAATATCGCCTCTTATTATTGCATCGGGAGCAATAAAAGCTTTAGAACTAATTTTCTCTAATCCTATTTTATAATTTAGCCATGGCTCTAAACCAAGTTCTGCCAATGGGTCATCCCCTTCTAAGTCACATCGAACAATACTATCAGATACAAACTCATTAGTTAAAATTTCAGATTTATACTTACTAAAACTTTTATTTTTAGTTGTTCCTATTACTCGAGCTGGCGCCCCTGATATTAATGAATTATTAGGAAAAGTCTTTCCTGGTGGAATCAAAGAATTAGCAGTAATAATACAATTATCTCCTATTTGAGATCCATCCATAACAATTGCCTGATCGCCAAGAATTACAGATTTTCCTATTTTACAAGCATGAACAAGAGAGAACCTTCCAATAATAGAGCCATCTCCAATATAAGAGCCCATTAAATCACTAGCCACATGCACAGTACTTCTGTCTAAAAATGTAACCTCTTTTCCTACAATAATTTCAGCTCCGTCTCCTCTTAAAACAACTCTATCTTTAAGAATACATTTTGAACCCAAAACAGTATTTCCTATAGCAGTTGAAGTAGAAGATCTAATTACATCTTTTTCTATTTTTGGAAAAAACCCCTTATAAGAAATTAAGTCTAATTTCAATTTTTTTGACTTTCTATAAAATCAGCTTCCATTTCTTTTCTTAGTCTATATGCGTTAGATTCTGAGATAGCGCTTATATCTTTTTGTGAAATCACTTGTCCTTCTGAAATATTATTTATCAGTTTAACATTATGAGCTAGGCCTATAGGTAAAGCATTTAAAGAAATAGACTTAGAAGCTGGAATTAGTTTTCCCCAAACTGTTGTACCTCCCTCACCGTCCAAAATTTCTCCTGCCTTTAAATTTCTTTTTGCTACAGATGCCGCATCACCAATAAACATTTTTGTTGATCCAGTAGATCTATTATCTAATAAAGTAGTAGCAACACTGAAACCTAATTCAGATCCAATTAAATGTATTGGTCTCCATAGCGCTGCATATTCACCGCTATCATCTACTGGAACACCATATTCTCTAAAGCATTGTTCTGTATATTTAGAATCTGATTTAAAAACAACAAATACACCCCAACGTAAATTATCAGGTATTTCCTTGCCTTCTCTACTTAAAGAAGACACCACCTCAACAGTCCCTGAATTATCTAATATTCCTCCAAACTCTTTTGGTTTTAAAACGTTTGCAAGCCTAGAAGTTCCTACAGATGGGAAAAGCAACCCATTTTCTGGAACTTTTAAACCTGTAGCATTAGCCAAGGCTCCCATTTCTATTGCAGATTTGGTGCCATCTAAAAATGAATTAAACATTTTAGGATTTAATCCTCCAGCATTGGCTTCTTGCTCAGACAAACCGTAGTAATTCCAAACAGTTGAAGGAGTGCTTTTATGATATATAGGTAAATATTTTGTTCCCTTTCCAGCACTTACAACTTCGAAACCTGAGCTTTTTACTCTATCTATTAACTCACAAATTAAAGCAGGTTGATCTCCGTAAGCCATAGAACATATAACTCCTGCTTCATTCGCTTTTTTTATAATTGCAGATCCACATAATACATCAGCTTCTACTGTTACTAATACTACATGTGATTTGGCATTAAAAGCAGCAAGACAGTGATCAACTGCAGCCTCTGGATTACCTGTAGCTTCAATTACAAGATCTAATTGATCACACTCAGCTAGGTCTAATCCTGAGTCTGTATACCAGATCTGATTTGATGCCTGAGCTTCATTGAACCCAGATGTATTTAAATTTTTTTCAAAATTGGCTGATCTAATAGCGGCTTCTGCATTTTTATAATTTAAATCCGCTATTGCACTAATTTCGATTCCAGGTGTACTTTTTGCTTGTGAGAGAAACATGGTAGCAAACTTACCTAAACCAATTACTCCTATACGAAATGACTTACCATTTTCCTGTTGATTAATTAATCTATCAAATAAATCTATATTCATTTAGAACTTAAAATTCTATTTATCTTAGACAAGAATCATCTACGCAGGTAATAGGAGTAAAGTCTCTATGAGCTTTATATTCAGGTCTATTAAATTTAGTAATACAGTTACTTGTTCTATTTAAAGAAATGTAAACTATTGTTCTACTCCAGGGAGACATATTTGATGGTGATCCATGAACAAGAGTAGAATCAAACAATATCATAGAACCAGCTTTGCCTTGAGGGGCAACTATTCCACCTTTTTCTACTAATTTAGAAATAGTCTGATTATTAATTGTCCATAATGGATAAGAAGTAGTTGTTACATCATGATTTGCATCTATATATCCACCTCTATGAGATCTAGGAATAAAATTTAGCGGACCGTTAAATTGAGTAACATCATCTAAAAATAAACCTACATTAAGAGCTAAGCCTTCCGGCATTCCATCATCATTTTTCCATGTTCCATAATCTTGATGCCACTGCCACAAATCTCCATCAAACGCTTCTTTTCCGTTAACTTTAAATTGATGAATATATACATCTCCTCCTAAAAGTTGTTTAGCTGGTTCAACGATCCTAGGGTGTCTAGAAAGATTTGAAAAAACATCACTTAATTCGTGTGCAGCAAATACTGTCCTTACTGCTTTACCGTCTTTTTCTCTTTGAATTTGCTCTTTATCCATACTATACAATCTAGGAAGCTCCTTGTTCATTTTAGAAACCTCTACTGAATCAAAAACATTTTCAATAAATACATACCCTAATTCTTTATAAGAATTTATTTGTTCAACCGTTAATTTCATCTTCACCTCTTATTAGTTATTTCCTGAAGCAGTACCTTCTCTTCTCTGATCTGCCACACCATGGTAATAGCCCTCTGTATCTTTAACAATAATATGTAAGCCACTTGTCATATTCTTTCTCTTAATTTCATGGCCTATTCTTTCTAACTCCTCAGATAGAATATCACCTTTTTCACCTTTTTCAACAAATGATGCAAAACCTCTATTACATATATTTGGAAAGTGCGTAACATTTTCTGGCCTTATATTAAGATCTATCATTCTTACTAACGATGCAGCAACATAACATATTATTTGAGAACCTCCGGGAGAGCCTAAAACCATTCTAAGATTTCCTGAAGGGTCAAATACTAATGTAGGGGACATAGAAGAACGTGGCTTCTTTTTTCCCTCTGGGCGATTAGCAATTAAATTTCCTTCTTTATCTTTAGGATAGAAAGAAAAATCTGTCATCTGATTATTCAATAAAAACCCTGATGTCATTAAACCGCTTCCAAACATAAACTCTATTGAAGAAGTAAGAGCTATTCCATTTCCATTTCCATCAATAATAGAAATATGTGTAGTAGAAGATTTCTCACTAGTTACATCTTGTCCTAAAAAACTCGCTTTATAATTTTTAAAATTACCTTTTTCTGGATTTTTTATCACATCATTATTTTTAATTAATAATGATCTTTCTTTTAAATATATTGGGTCTAACAGTTCTTTTAACGGAATATCTATAAAGTCATTATCTGCTATATAATACCCTCTGTCCGTATATGCTAATTTTGAAGCCTCTAAAAATAGATGCCAAACATTAGTATTAGTTAAAGACTTATTACTCAAATCAAAATTATTTAATATACCTAAAATCTGCAAAACTGTTATTCCTCCGGAACTTGGTGGACCCATTCCACAAATTTTCCAACTTCGATAACTACTACAAACTGGTTTTGTGAGTACTGGATTAACTAAATTAAAGTCCTCATTAATCATTCTTCCTGGATTCAATTTGTGATTAACTACCGTAGATAAAATATTATTTGCTAACTTTCCTTTTAATAATGCTTTAGAACCATCGTCTCTTATAGCTCTTAAGCTTGATGCAAATTCATAATTAGTTTTTAAAGTGCCTGCTTTTAGTCCGCCTTTATCCAATTCAAAATAATCTTTAGCATATTTTTGATTTTTTAAATGAGGTGCTCTTTTAATAAGTTTTTCTAAACGTTTGCCTATTATAAAACCTTCTTCAGAGTAATTTATTGCATCTTTAAAAAGAGAATTCCAAGGCAATTTGCCATACTTATTGTGTACTTTTTCAACAGTAGAAATTAAAGAAGGGACACCTACAGCTAGTCCTCCAGATACAGCTTCAATAAAACCTTTCTTTTTACCATCAGAACTTAAAAAAATGTCTTGTGAATAATTTATGGGAGCTTTCTCTCTTCCATCCCATGCCTCAATTGTTTTAGAATAGGCATCATAATATAAGATAAAGACACCTCCGCCAATACCTGAGGACTGAGGTTCAACTAAATTTAATACCATTTGTGCAGATATAGCTGCATCAATTGCGGTTCCTCCAAGCTCTAAAATTCTTTTGGCGGATTGAGTGGCTCTATAATCTGCTGTAACAACCATATAATTATTTGCTATACTATGTTTTGACTTACCAATACTGCTGACAGAGCCTTCAGGTGATGATTTAAAATTATCTATTTCATCTGCACCTATAGTAGATTTTGATAAAATTATTATACTTATAAACCATGTAATTATTATTTTAAAAATCATATATTATCTCTTAGAAAAAAATTTCTTGCTTACTACTCATAATCACTTTATTAGAATAGTGTTTATTTAATAAGAGTACGATAAAATAAAAGTTTATAAAATGATTTTTTATTCTGGGTTATAATGAGTATAGAAGTTATTAGAGATCTAAGAGGCTTACATTCTTCCATTGCGAGACATAGAAATGGGCCATTAAATACCGCCGCTTCCTTAGCAATAGTTCCAACTATGGGAGCTATTCATGAGGCTCATGAAGCATTAGTAGTTGAAGCAAAAAAAAATGCTAATATTGTTTTAGCTACAATTTTTGTAAACCCTATGCAATTTGGAGAAAATGAAGATCTAGATAAATATCCACGATCCGAAGAAGAAGATATTAAACGTTTAGAAGATAAAGGCTGTGATATAGTTTATATTCCTGAAAATAAAACCATGTATCCAGATGATTTTGATTTGACTATCAATGTTCCAAAATTAAGTTCAGTATTATGCGGAAAAGAGAGAAAAAACCACTTTCAAGGAGTAGCTACAGTAGTTGCTAAATTATTACTTCAGTCTGGAGCTGATTATGCAATTTTTGGAGAAAAAGATTATCAACAATTATTAATTATAACATCCTTAGTTAAAGACTTGGATATTCCGTGTCAAATTGTTCCAATAAATACTGTCAGAGATAATAATGGGTTAGCAATATCCTCAAGAAATCAATATTTAAACCCTAAACAAATAAATATAGCTAATAATATTAATATAATTATGACTGAAGCAGCTAAAAATTTTTATAATGTTGATATTAATGAAACAATATCTTTTGTTAGAAAGAGCATAGAAAAAGTTGGGATAAATAAAATAGACTATATAGAAATTAGAGATAATCATAATTTAGAAAATATAAGTAATAATAATAAATCTAATGCAAGATTATTCATAGCCGTATATATTGATGAAGTAAGATTGATAGATAATATCAAACTATAAAAAAATTTTTTAATGCGCCCGTAGCTCAGCTGGATAGAGTATCTGATTACGGATCAGAGGGTCAGGGGTTCGAATCCTCTCGGGCGCGCCATTAAACTCCAAATATTGAAGCCAATCCCATTTTATTTTCTAATTCATTCATTTCCTCATCTGATGGAATTGTACCTAAATTACTTGCTGCTTCTAGAACTAAAGGAAGAATATCTACATCTCCTAATGAATTTAAAAATATATCTTTATGCCCTAATACCCAGTCTACAGATTTTTGAATACTAAATTTATCATCTAAAGGCTGATACCATGGAGTATAAATTTTTTTCATACCTGCTGCGTATGGACCTCTAGCAATAGCTTTTATAGTTTGAACAGCAATATTTTTATTTTTACATAATTTTAAGACATTTTGAAAATCTCTAGGATAATTCCTATGTTTTGACATAAACCAATTCCATGGCAACAAAATGGAATCAAAGTTATATTGCTCTATACTTTTTTGATGCATAGCAGCAACTGTCCATCCATGCCCAGTAACTCCTATATATTTAACTAATCCCTCAGACCTTGCTTCTTTTATTGCCTCTAAAGCACCTTCTTCCCCCATAGCTTGATCCCATTCAATAGGATTCGTTAAACCATGCAATTGCATTAGATCTATGTGATCAGTATTTAAGCGTTCTAATGAGCGTAATATGGATTCTTTTGCTTCTTTATAGCTTCTCTCGTAAGTTTTAGTGGCCAAAAAAAAGTTTTTTCGGTGATTTTTCATCCAAGGTCCTATTCTTAATTCCGCATCTCCATAAATTTGAGCAACGTCAATATGATTGATGCCATACTCTAATAATAAATCTAATATTCTATCTGAAGTAGATTGTGTCTCATTCCATAAAGCAGCCGCCCCAAATATTACTGAGGAACTTAAATGTCCAGTATTGCCAAATTTTCGCTTTTCAATTGCCATATAAACTCTCTAAAAACCGTTAGACTTTAATCTAATTTAAGACAGATATTTATAACTTATAATAATACGAAAAATTATAAAAAGAAGTAGTAAAATTTTATAGTTACTATATAGTATAATTTTGCATAGCAGGAATGCTAAAAAGTAATGTATTCGTAATTAGGTATTGGTTTTATGATCTTAAGAAAGTGGCAATCAGAAATAATCTCAAAATACGAAGAAATTAAAAAAACCCATAAAAAATTTATTCTAAAAGCTCCAACTGGTGCAGGAAAAACAGTTTTAGCTAGTGAAATTATTAAAAAGTTCTATGTACATAAAAAAATCTTAGTTTTATGTCATAGGATTGTTTTATTAGAACAATTAGAAAGAGAATTAAAAATAAATCATAAAGTCAGAAAACTTGGTATTTCAGATGATATAAAATGTTTTGGTAATGCAGATATTATTTTATCAACTAATTTAAGATCCAAGTATGCCATTGCTTCATTAATTCCAGAAGCTGATTTAATCATTATTGACGAAGCCCATAGAGTTTCTCCTGTAGGAACTGCCTATCAAAGAGTTCTAAATATTTTTGATGAGAAAGGTAAAAAATCTAGCCATATAATGGGCTTAACCGCATCTCCAGAGAGAAGGACTGGAAATCAAAATGATCAATTAGGTTTAGTTTTTGACGCGATTATTGATTGCGCTGATATAAAAACTCTAATTGAAGATAAAGTTTTGGTTCAACCAATTTATAGACCCCATTTTATTCATGATCTAAATTTAAATAATGCTGAAATCAAAAATGGAGATTTTCCAATTTCAGTTTTATCTAACGCAATTATAAAATCTTCAATGATTGATTATGCTCTTTTCATCTATAAAGAAGAGAGGATAAAAGTTACCCCCACTCCTATTTCAGCTTGGTTCTGTCCTGATGTAGCAGTAGCTAATAAAACTCTTGATATACTTAAAAAAGCAAAAATAAAAAGTGATATTCTTACAGCTTTGACTCCGACAGGAGAAAGAAATCGAATACTGTCTGATCATTTAAACGGTAAAATTGAAGCCGTAGTATCCGTAGGTGTTTTAATTGAAGGATGGGACAACCCTAATTGTAATATCATAGTACATTGTCGGCCTACTTTATCAAAAGTGTTATGGGGACAATCAGTAGGAAGAGGTTTAAGGTGTGCTAAAGATAAGGATAAATGTATTATTATAGATGTTAGCTCAAATTGGAGTACTTTTGGTCCAGTAGAAGACCTTAAATGGGATTTGTGGAGTCACAGAAGATCATTTATTAAATTTCAAAATAGATTTAATTGGATTGCTCAACAATTTGACGAACAAGAAAAAAAGTCTTCGTTTTTTATATGTGAAGGAAAAAATAAAGATGAAGAAAGATGCTCCTATATTTATAAAAAGGATCTTTATAAAGATGATCAATGTCCCGTCTGTTCATCTACCGCTTGTATAGATATTCATAAAGAAAAACTTGTAGATTCCAATGTGAGTGATCTTAATTTACATGGAATGTTTTTTGATAGAATTCCTAGAATATTTCAAGAACTTAAGCCTAGCGTATGGAATAGTTTAGAAAGACAAGCTTGGAACTATAAAAGCATCGAAGAACTTACGTTTCTAATCTTTTGTAAATCATTTTACTATATAAGTGGAAACAAAACTAATTCTGAGTCTGAGTATTGGAACTTAATAATAGAAGCAGAAATTAATGTTAGAAAATTTCTAATTAGCAAAAACATTAGTGTTACTCAACAAGAAGAGTTCAGTTTTGCAGCAATAGCTGACGGACTACTATTAGGAAAAAGAGTTAGAACTGTCCAAGCTCATTATGGAATATTTATGTGTGGACAAAAATTTGAAGGTCATACAATAAAAGAATTAGAGAGAAAATATCAAAAAGCACTTCAAATTGGAGAAAGGATTGTGATTATGGGATGTCATAATAGAGAGAAATTACCTTACTTTAATGCTCAATTAGAATTATCCTCCTAAATTATAAATATATAATATTTTATTCAGCTAAATTCGGAGTAAATACAGGCTTATTACCTCTAACTTGTTGTTTTCTTATTTTTACCAAGGGGGGGCATTTATGTTCATCACTGTATAGTGATTGACAATCTAGGCAATAAAAGCACTCATCCATTATTATTTCACCAGATGGCTTAATAGCATTAATGGGGCATTCATTTGAACACAGCTTGCAAGGACTTCCACATTCCTCTCTTCTTTTTAAAGGGTCAAATATTCTTAGTTTACCACCTAAAGCCATTAAAGCACCTAAAGGACATAAAAATCTGCAAAAAAAACGTTCTACAAAAACACCAATAAATAATAAAATTATTGCATATGTTACAAAATACCATTCTCTCCCAAATTTCATTGAAATAGCAGTTTTAAAAGGTTCTACTTCAGAAGCTATATTTAAACTTGCCAATGAATAAAATGCAGTTCCTATTAATCCAACTAAAATAAAATATTTAACTGGCCATAATAATTGATGCCCTCTGTGACTTATTTCAATTTGTTTAATTTTTATAAATTTTGCCAATTTAGCTAAAAGTTCCTGCATTGCGCCGAAAGGACATAACCAACCACAAAAAACTCCTCTTCCCCACAAGACAAAACTTACTATAACAAAAATCATTAAAGATACTAAAATAGGGTCTGATAAAAGAACGTCCCAAGAAGGTTGGTGATAAGGTGCTGTTATCCATGTTAATAAACTAAGTATTGTTACTTGTCCTCCAGCATAAAAACCTAACCATACTAATACCCAAACTAAAAATATATAGCGAAAATTTTTCCATACAACTTCCCTTTTAACCAAGTAATCCATTCTCCATAGAGCAAGCGATAATATTGCTAAGGTAAAAAATAATAAGCTTAAATTTATTTTCTGACTTTGCCAGGCAGCATGCCATACTGGTTCATTATTATTGGCTAGTACCTTTAAACCATCTGGTTGAATAATATATTTTTCATTCATATTATAATTTATATAAAAAACTTTACTTTTTTGCTTATCTTTGCTTTCAATCAATAATTCAAACTTCCACGGTTTAACAGGGTCTATTCCTACAACTGCAGGAATCCTATATATGCCAGCTTCCGCAAAAAAAGGTTTATCTTCCCCATGTAAAAAACCTAAATTTCTAAAATGATCTTTGGACAGCTGAAATCTTTTATCGCCTTGAATGATTGCCATTCTTTTAAATTCGCCTGCTGCAATATGCGGTTCTCCATCAAGAGGATACCTTCCCAAACCAGCTACTACTAGAGTTGTTTCTTTTGGATCGCGACCTGCAACAAATATATCATACCATTTATCACCAAGAAGATTCCTTCCAATTGTTGGAGTTATCACTGGTGCTACATATAAATCAATTACTAAATTTCTATCAGTATCTTTATAACCTCTCTTAACTTCTTTTTGCTCCGCGGCGACAGGAGTGTTACCTGCGAATTGAGCAGCATATCTATAAATATCTGCCACCCCTGTTCTATTTGTAATATCAGGATTTTCTATTCCAGACTTTATTAAATCATCAATAGTTAATTTTAGTCTTCCTACAGAGCCATCAGATACTAACTTATCAAAAAGAGCTTCTTCAAAACTAACTATATCTATAACTGGCTCATCACTAAGTCTCATTCCTTTGTATAATGCTAATGTCCTCGCAGCCCTTAAAATAGCCCCATTAAATAAAACGGCACTAACTGTTGCTGAAGAAATACCATCTAAATCTCCTGGCCCTTCAGTTCTTAATAAATTTATTTTTATTGGTAAACGAATATCTAAGTCTTTATATTGAGCGGTAAATAATGGCATCACAAGTTCTCCATCTGGGGTATACATGCCAATTATAGGCTCTAAATGGTCTATGACTTTCGCCCCTGCTAATTTTCCATCAAGTCTAAGAGCCACAACAATATCGAATACTTGAGAGGAATATCCCAAAGAACTTGTTATATCTTTAGTAATAAACATATAACCTAACAAGTTCGCCTCTGAACTTACAGCTGCAGAAGGGACATCTCCTTCCAACCTTCCTATTTTTGTAGCTTCAGGAAAAAACTCTTTAGCTAAATCTAAATTTACCCATGCAGGATCTGAAGCACCCCATTTTCCGGACCTCAAACTATTTATATAACTAGTAGTTAAACTCTCTTCTTTTTTATCTAATTTATTGTATTTGTAATCAGGATTTCTAAGTTTATCTGCATATTCAGCATGACCTTTATTTTCTGAGTCAATAGATTCTTGAGCAAAAGCATTAAAAGTAATTACAAATAATAATATTGAAAAAAATATTATAGTAGATCTGATCACATGTTTCCTCCCAAAGAACAATACTATGAAACTTAATTTATTAAACATAAAAATACTAATTAAATTTCAAAAATATTTGCTATTATAATTTTTTCATGGTTAGCTTAAGTAAGTTTAATTAATTGGGAGGAAACGAAAATGGGCGGAACTTGGCTCAGCGAGCGTGAGCTTGCTTTAGTGGATGGAGCGGAAAAATTAAGTATAGATTTGCCGATTCCTACACAAATAGTATCAAATGGAGAATATCTTCCACCTAAACAGTCAAATGTTCAAAAGAAAGTTGAAGATTTAACTATAGAACTAGCTGATAAAAACGCTAAACATTTAGGTATGTCAAGAAGACAATTTCTTCAAACAAGCTGTGGAATGGCAACTGCATTTTTAGCTATGAACGAAATATATGGCGGCGGTGTCTTCCAAGTTAATGAAGCAGAAGCTAGAGACCCGGAGATGATGTTAGAAAGGACAGCAAGAGTTGAGGGGCAATTTATATTTGACGATCAGACTCACTTCTTGCGAGATGATTTTCCACATGAAGCAATTCTGGGACTTGGAGAATTTGCAGCAGAGCATTGGAATCCAAAGCTAAAAGAAGAAGGACTTTCATTAACACGGTATAAATTTGAAAATTATATAGCTGAACTTTGGTATAGGTCAGATACGAAAATGGCGCTTCTATCTGGAGCTCCTTTTGACGATCCATCTTGGTGGCTATTACATAATGATCAAATTGTTGCTGCTAGAGATATGATTAATGATTTTTCAGGAACAGAACGTATGCTTGGTCATTCTGTTATTACACCAGCTCAAGATGGGTGGATGGACGAAGTTGATAGAGCGATAGAAACTTTAAAACCTAATTCTTGGAAATCATATACAATTGGAGATCCATTATCACCATCTAAATATCCATGGCGCCTAGATGATGAAAAACTTATGTATCCTTTTTATGAAAAAGCTGTAAAAGCAGGTATAAATACCATTTGTATACATAAAGGATTATTACCACCAGATTACGAAACTTCATTTAAAGGTGTATGGCAATATGCTACAGTTGATGATGTGCCAAAAGCTGCACAAGACTGGCCTGAAATGAATTTTGTAATATATCACTCCGCTTTACGTCCATTCCTAGAGCTGCCTGATCAAGCTTGGAATGAATTTGAAGAAAGTGGTGGGTATATTAAATGGGCTTCTGATTTAGCTGCTATTCCTGAGAAGTATGGAGTATCCAACGTATACGGAGAAATTGGCTCTACCTTTGCTAACTCAGCTGTAGCTCATCCCCGTTTCTGCGCAGCATTTATTGGAACTCTTGTTAAAGGCTTAGGTGCAGATCACGTTGTATGGGGAACGGATACTGTTTGGTATGGTTCACCTCAATGGCAAATTGAAGCTATGAGAAGACTAGAAGTACCTGAAGATATGCAAGAGAAATATGGTCTTCCCGCTCTTGGTGGAGAAAATAGTCTTACTAAACAAGCAATATTTGGTTTAAATTCTGCTCGTATCTATGGTTTAGGTATGAATGAAGCAAACAACTTGCCAGATATGCCTTCATTCTCTGAAGATAAAATAGCACAATTGGCTGAAAGATTTAAAGAAGAAGGTGGCAGCCCATCTAATAAACGATATGGCTATGTACGTACAGCATAATTAAAGTTTATTAGGTTTCAATATATAAGGAAACCCCGTCCCTAAGGGGCGGGGTTTTTTCTAAATAAAAGGATTTAAACTATGAAATTTATAAGAATGTTTATTTTTATATTATTTAACACTTTAATATTAGTAAGTTTTAATTTTAAATTAGTTAATTCAACTGAAATAGTAACTATTAAAGCTAATGAGGCGCGTCTTTACTTTGGAGGTTTATTTCCAAGCTATATTTTTTATATGCAAGGTGGTATTCCTGAAAATACAGCATCAGCATGGGTAGATAAAGAATATTGGGCGGTATTGGAAATTGATAAGAGTAGTAAAGTTCATGGAGGAGAGTCTACCATATTTAAATTAAAAAGAAGTTCAAAGGCAAGCCCTCAACCCGAGTGGTGTGTTACAGAAGGCGGAGCTGAATTTGCTGGTAAAGGGCCTGCATGTCTTAAAACACCTGCTGATCCTAAAAGTATGAACCAATTGCGCTTTAAAGTAAAAGTACAATATAGTGAAACTGCGAAAAATTTACCGGCAGAATTTCAAGATAAAAATTGGGTTCAATATGAGGTTGGATATGATGATGATGGGGTTGCTCTCAACAAACTACCTGGACGTTTAGCTCCTCCAGATCACACTTTTGGTCCAGTAACTTTATATATCTTTAAAGAATAAAATTAAAGCATCTGAAATTAAAAACTTTAGGTGCTTTTAATCTCCAGACGCTATTCTGTTTACTAGTTCTTTAACACTAGGCACAAAACCGTTAGAATAAAAAGGATCTTCTTTAAATTTCCAAGCATTATGTCCAGCGAACATTAATTCATTTTCTGGATCCTTTCCATGAGCAATGTTTTGGAGGGTTTTTTGTATACAAAAGCTTCTTGGATCAACTTTTTTTCCTGTAGAATTTTTATTTTCTATATTATCAGACCAGTTTGAGAATTTGCATTGACTTAAACACCCCATGCAATCTTTTTGATCTGTTCGTATTTCTTTGGCTTTATCTTCAGAAACAAATACAATTGAGTCTTCAGGTGTTTTAAGCACTTCCGTAAAACCTTGTTTAACCCAATTTGCAGCTTTTACTGCATCTTGTTTTGTAAAATAAAATGTTTTATTTTTTCCTAATTTTAAGGGTACAATCATTTCTCCTACTTTAGATAAAGATGTTTTTAATTGACGTTTTTTTCTATCTATTAATTCTCTAATAAAAGAATTTTTTACCGCTGATGAATAAAAATTTGTTGGGCTAAATCTATGTAATAAAATATCGCCTTTATTTAAAGTTAATAAACGATCCTTCCATATTTGTGAAATCGGACTTTCTTTAGTCAATAAAGGTCTTGTTCCAAATTGAAAAGCTACAGGGCCCAATTCTTTATTATTTATCCAATCTTTCCAATCTCTTAAGTGCCAAACTCCTCCTGCCATAACTATTGGTGTCTCATTTAATCCTACAGAATTCATTGCCTTTCTAAGGTCTATACATCTTGGATAAGGGTCTTCAGGCTTTTCTGGGTGTTCATTGTTAGAAAGGCCATTATGTCCTCCAGCTAACCATGGGTCCTCATAAACTACTCCGCCCAACCATTTTGCACTTCTTACATATGCTCTTTTATATAAAATTTTAAACGCTCTAGCAGAAGATATAATTGGATAATAGTAAACTCCAAAGCTGGCACAGATATCTCCTAACCTATAAGGCATCCCGGCACCGCAAGTAACTCCATGAACAATACCTTTAGTTTTTCTTAATATACCTAGTAAAACTTCTTCTGCTCCGCCCATTTCCCATAATATATTAATATGAATTCTTCCCTTATTTTTTCTTACTTCATGGGCAATTTCTGCTTGTTGAACACCTCCGTCTATCGCATAATTTATTAGCTCTTTATGTCTTTCTATTCTAGTCTTACCTGAATAAATTTGTGGAATAATATTTCCTTGGCTATCGTAAGAATCTGCATTTACTCCTGATATGGTCCCAACTCCGCCAGCTTCAGCCCATGCTCCAGAAGACTTGCCACTTGTCACAGCTACACCTTTTCCACCCTCAATTAAGGGCAGAACATCTGCACCTGATATTTTTAATGAATTCAATCTAGGAAACAAAACTAATTTTCCTTTCTCATAGGTCTACCTTTTATGTTGAGGTCTTCTCTTGCCTCCCCTAGAAGGTCTTTTGGGACGATCATTTTCTTGATCGGGAAATTGATCAGATATATCTTTTCCTGTTTTTTGATCTACGACCTTCATAGAAAGCCTTACTTTTCCCCTATCATCCAAGCCCATTACTTTAACTTTTACGTCATCTCCTTCATTACAAATGTCAGTCACTTTTTCAACTCTTTCAGGTGCCATAGCACTAATATGGACTAAACCATCTTTTTTACCTAAGAAATTTACGAAAGCTCCAAAATCCATTACTTTGACAACTTTACCCTCATATATTTCTCCTACTTCTGGTTCAGCTACTATACTATTTATTTCCTCTCTAGCTCTTTCAATGGACTCTTTACCTTGTCCAAATATTGAAATTAAACCATTATCATCTATATCTATTTTTGTATCAGAATTAGCTGATATTTCTTTTATTACCTTTCCTCCTGATCCGATAACTTCTCGAATCTTATCTACAGAAATTTGAATTTTTTCCACTCTAGGAGCAAATTCATTCACTTCTGTTCTCGCTGTTTTTATTTCCTTAGCCATTTCAGATAATATATGTAATCTTCCTTCACGTGCTTGCTCTAAAGCCAAAGTCATAATTTCTTTTGTTATTGAAGTGATTTTAATATCCATTTGTAATGAAGTTATACCATTATCAGTACCGGCCACTTTAAAGTCCATATCACCTAAATGATCTTCATCTCCTAAAATATCAGATAAAACAGCAAAATCATCTCCCTCTTTAATTAAACCCATAGCTATACCAGCAACTGGCTTTTTTATAGGAACACCTGCATCCATTAAAGCTAATGAAGCCCCACAAACAGTCGCCATTGAAGATGAGCCATTAGATTCTGTAATTTCTGACAAAACTCTTATAGTATAAGGAAAGTCTTCATGATCCGGTAACATTGGGTGAATAGCTCTCCAAGCTAACATACCATGGCCTGTTTCTCTTCTTCCAGTCATTAATCTACCTGCCTCTCCAACAGAATAAGGAGGGAAATTGTAATGCAACATAAAACTTCTTTTAGAATCTCCTTCTAGAGAATCTAAAATCTGCTCATCTCTACCACCACCTAATGTAGTTGATACAAGTGCTTGAGTTTCCCCTCTAGTAAATAATGCGGAACCATGTGTTCTCTCTAAAACATTAACTTCTGAAACTATAGGTCTAACCTTATTTAATCCTCTCCCATCTATTCTTTTGCTTGTTTTTAATATTTGCCCTCTTACTAAGTCTTTTTCAGCTTTTTTTAATTGGCTATTGACCTGAGCTATATCTAGATCTAAAGCTTCTGCCTCTTCTAAAACTTTACTTCTAATTTCACTAAGCATGTTCTGACGTTTTTGTTTTACTATTTCTGAATATGCTTTCTTTAAAACTGTTTTTGTCTGTTTTTCAACATGTTTTACTTCTTTATCTCCCACAATAGGAGGATTAAAATCCCATGGGTCTTTTGCGGCTTGCTCAGCCAAACTAATAATAGTTTTTATAACTTTTTTAATTTCTTTATGACCATAATCTACAGCACCTAGCATAACCTTTTCAGATAACTCATTAGCCTCAGACTCAACCATTAAAACACCTTGATTAGTGCCTGCAACCACTAGGTCTAATTTAGAATTTTCTAATTCTTCATATGAAGGGTTTAATACATATTTATTATCAACCCAAGCAACTCTAGCGCCTCCTATAGGGCCCAAAAATGGCACTCCAGAAATAGTTAAAGCAGCAGATGTTCCAATAATAGAGGGAATATCTGCATCATTTTCTAAATCATGACTAAAAACAGTACAAATTACTTGAACTTCATTCATAAAACCATCCATAAATAAAGGTCGGATAGGTCTATCTATTAGCCTAGAAGTTAAAACTTCTTTTTCACTAGGGCGGCCCTCTCTTTTAAAAAACCCTCCTGGAATCTTACCTGCAGCTGAAGACTTTTCCTGATAATGAACAGAAAGAGGAAACCAATCCTGGTTTGGCATTACGTCCTTTGCAGCGACTACAGTGCATAAAACTTGCGTTCCTCCGTAGGTAACCATTACAGATCCTGCCGCTTGTCGTGCTATTTTTCCTGTTTCTAATATTAATTTTTTTCCGCCAAAATCCATCTCTTCTCTATAAATATCAAACATACGCTTTTTCCTTTAAATTCTTCTATTAATATCTTGCCTACAATAATTAAACTTTTTATTTAAATATATTATTTACGTAAACCTAAATCTTTAATTATCTTTTTATATGATTCTTCATGTTTTGTTTTTAAATAATCTAATAAACGTCTTCTTCTATTTACCATTTTCAATAAACCCCTTCTGGAGTGTATATCTTTCTTATGATCCTTAAAATGCCCAGTTAGATTATTAATTCGTTCAGTTAATATTGCTATTTGTACCTGAGGAGAACCCGTATCTCCTTTTTCTATAGCAAATTTTTTTATTACTTCTTGTTTTTTCTCTGTTGTTATCGACATCGAAATTCTCCATTAATTAATTATTAAACACTCTAAAAGGAAATATATATTTATCTTCTATTTTTGCTAAAGCAATTGGCTTGCCTTTACTAGTAATATAAGCCTCTTTATATAATTTTCCTTCTAATATCTTCATATCCTCTTTATAAATTCTTTGCCCTCTAGAAATAAGAAATGCCTCATCGCTATTAATATCGATTGCCGGGATGTCGTCCAGCACAAAAGATATAGGCCTTATAACTTCAGATATTGTAGCTTTATCTACTAGGTTAGCAAGATCTGCAAGTAAAATCGCATCTTTATACAAAAAAGTGCCTACGGAAAGCCTTTTTAAATAACTAATATGACCGTAAGTATTTAAATGTATGGCTAAATCTCTTGCCAAAGATCTTATATACACTCCCTTACCACATTCAACTATAAACCGGGATTTATTCTCATCAATTTGCTTTAATAAATTGAAACTTTTAATAAATATTTCTCTCTTTGGAATATCTACTGCAATTGAATTTCTAGCTAATTTATATGAGCGAACTCCTGCTATTTTAATTGCTGAGTATCGAGGTGGCTTCTGCATAATTTTTCCGACAAAATTTGGTAAAGCATTTATAATTTCTCTCTTAGACGGCCTAATTTTACTTTTTCTAAGTATTTCTCCTTCTAAGTCATCCGTCTCAGTTTCAATTCCCCAGCTAATTTCAAATTCATATGATTTCTCAGAAATCATTGCATACTTTATAGTCTTAGTTGCCTCGCCAATAGCAACTGGTAAAACACCTGAAGCTAGAGGGTCTAATGTACCTGCATGGCCAGCTTTCTTTATATCCATTACTTTTTTGATTTTATTGACTACTTTAGCTGAAGAAATTCCTATATTTTTATTTATGATTAACCAACCATTATATTTAGAAACGTGATTTTTCTGCAAATATATATCCTTTTATTTATTATTTTTTGCATCATTAATTAAATTATCAATATAAACTTGTCTTTCAAAACTATCATCTAAAATAAAACTTAACTTAGGAGCTCTTCTTAATTTTAATTCTCTTGTTAAAGGTCCTATTAACGGCTTACAGGAATTATTTAAGGCAGAAATTAATTCTGGAGAATTATTTACTCCTCCTAGAGTAGAAATATATACAGAAGCATTACTTAAATCAGGAGAAATCTTTACTTCAGTTATTAAAATAGACGCTCTATCTATAATAGGATTATGAAAACTGTGATTTTGAATCATTAAAGAAATGGCCTTTCTTAAATTTTCGCCAACCTTTAATTGACGTGATGAAGGCCCTATATTATTTTTTTTCATTATTTTAGAGTAGGAATTTCTGTTTTAATTTCAAAGCATTCTATCAAATCACCTTCTTTAATGTCTTCATAATTAGCTAATGACATACCACATTCTGTGCCTTCTTTAACTTCATCAACTTCTTTTTGATGATGTTTAAGTGTAGCAAGATCACCCTCATGAATAACAACATTTTCTCTAAGAAGTCTTACTTTAATATTTTTCTTTACTACTCCTTCAGTTACCTCACACCCTGCAATTTTACCGACTTTTGTAATTTTAAATACTTTCTTAATTTTTGCATAACCAAGAAATTTTTCTGTTTCTATTGGTGCCATTAAACCTGAAAGTAAATTTTTAATATCATCTAAAATTTCATATATTATAGAATAATATTTTATTTCTATATTATTTTGTTTTGCAATTCGTTTTGCAGGAGCATCTGCACGAACATTAAAGGCTATAACTATTGCACCAGAAGATACAGCAAGCATAATATCACTCTCATTAAGAGCTCCAACCCCAGATAATATAATTTGAGAAGTAACTTCATCATTTTGTAAATCACTAACTGCTGCAGAAATAGCTTCCATAGATCCATTAACATCTGTTTTTAAAATAATAGGTAAAGCTTTCCTTTCTCCTTGTTTGATTTGGGTTAACATTTGATCAACATTTGTTACAGTAGATCTAGAAGATAATGGATTATTTTTTTGTGCTAAACCTTGCCTATATTCTGAAACTTCTCTTGCTCTAGCCTCACTCTTTACTACTGCAAATTGATCTCCTGCTTGAGGGACTGAATTTAATCCCAATATTTCAACTGGTTCGCTAGGAATAGCTTCACTTTTTTTCGTTCCATTATAATTTAACAATGCCTTTACTCTTCCCCAGTTTGCTCCTGCAACTACAATGTCACCAATTTTTAATGTGCCCCTGGATACTAATAATGTTGCAACTACTCCTCTTCCTGCATCAATTCTAGATTCTACTACAACACCTGAAGCCTCTCCTTTTTTAACAGCCTTTAATTCTAATAGTTCGGCTTGAAGATTTATAGCTGATAATAAATCATCAATATTTGTTTTCTTAAGAGCAGAAACCTCAACTGATACTACTTCACCTCCAACATCTTCTGTAATTACATTATGTTGCAATAAATCTTGCTTAACTTTTTGTGGATTAGAGCCTGGGGTATCTATTTTATTAATAGCAAGAACTATTGGTGCTTTAGCTTCAAGTGCATGCTGAATCGCCTCTATTGTTTGTGGCATTACAGAATCATCTGCTGCAACTACTAATACTACTATATCGGTAATATTTGCTCCTCTAGCTCTCATAGCACTAAATGCAGCATGTCCAGGAGTATCAATAAATGTAATAAGTTGATCATCAGGAGTCTCAATTTGATAAGCACCAATATGCTGTGTAATTCCTCCAGATTCTCTGCTTACTATATCGGTAGACCTAATTGCGTCTAATAAAGAGGTTTTTCCATGGTCAACGTGTCCCATCACTGTAACAACAGGTGGACGTTTTTCTCCTTTAGAACTATCATCTATAATCTCCAAACCTATCTCTACATCTGCATCTGCTACTCTTTTTACTGTATGTCCAAATTCTATAACTACTAGTTCCGCTGTATCTCCATCAATAGTTTGATTTGCTGTAGCAAGAACCCCATTTTTCATTAAAGATTTTATTACTTCACTACTTCTTGTTGCCATCCTGTTGGCTAATTCTTGGACAGTTATCACTTCAGGAATTGTAACTTCTCTGATAATTTTTTTAGTTGCTTCAGCCCCACCGCCTGCATTAACTTTCTTTTCACGTTCTCTCGCCCTTCTCATAGAAGCAAGCGAACGCTGTCTTTCTTCATCCTCAAATGCTTGGTTAATACTTAATTTCTTTTGTCTCCTTCTACCAAAGTCTCTTCCCAAAGATAGTTGCTTTTTTGTGTTCTTTTTTCTTTCTACGGCCTCTTCCTCTTTTCTTAGACGAATTGATTTATCACTATCAGATTCTTTTATAGGCGTTGGAATAATATCATTAATTGTTTCATTTTTATTATCGTTTATTTTTGAAGCAACTTTTTTAGTGTTTGTTATATTACTTTGATTATTATTTTGAGGTTTATCAATTAACTCTTCTCTTTTTTCTTTCTCATCAATCTCTTTCATTTTGATAGAGTTATTAATAGCTTTTAACCTGGCTTCCTTCTCTAAATCAGATAATTGCATATCTTTGTTATCCGACTTGTTTGTAGCATCACGTTTAGAAGTATCATAAGCCTTATATGTTCTAACTTTCTTAACTTCAACAGATACAGATTTAGTTCTACCGTGAGAAAAAGATTGTCTTACAGTGCCACCGCCAATTGTTTTCTTTAATTCTAGTCTTGAGGAAGAAAAACCCAATTTCTTAGAACTTTTTTCACTATCTTTATCTTCTTTTTTTATATCTGGCGTTTTCTCAACCATATCTCTAACCTTATATTAAAATTTTAATCACATTTAAATTCTTTTAATCTATAAAAGTCTAATTTTAAAGCATTAGATAGTTTACTTGCTATTAATGCAACACATAAAACTTTTTTATATCCTATGGCCTTTCCAATTTCTTCACGAGAAAAGCATCTATACAATGAAATTTTATTTTTATCATTATTTTCTATAAATAAAGTTTTCAATTTATCCGCTTCTTTATCGATTAATACAGCATCTACAGTTTCATCTTTTATAGCCTTTAATACTTTATCATATCCTATTTCAAGTAAACCCGCTTTTTTAGATAATCCTAATAAATTTAAAATTTTAAGCTTTAGATTACTTTCTATACTTTCAATAAAAAAACTAGGTATTTTTAATTTTTTATTTAAAAGACTATCAAATACTTTATTCTTAATTGCTTTTTCTATATCATTTCTATTCGGGTTACACCAAACTCCCTTTTCTGTGACCTTAGCATTAACATCACAAATTAATATATTATTCATTTCTTTAAACAATAACATTTGTCTAATGCAAAAATACTTTCCGCTTAATGGACAACAATATTTACTCTTTTTCTCCATAAATTTTTTTTTTAATTTTCCTCATTATTCTCTTCTTTTTTATCATCGTCAAACCATGATGAACGTGCACTCATAATAATTTCATCTGCTTCATTATTAGATAAAGTTATCTCTTCTAAAGCTTCCTTTAGTTCATCACTAGATAGATCTGCAAGATCATCAACAGTTTTAACACCTGCATTACCTAATTTAACAAGCATAGAAGGTGTTAGCCCCTCAAATTGAGATAATTCTTCACTAATGCCCATATTACTTAAATCATCTTTAATTTTTTCTTCTTTTTCTTTTAAGCTAGTTAAAGCTCTTTCTCTTAACTCTTCAGCTATTTTTTCATCAAAGCCTTCTATTTCGATAAGATCTTGAATTGGCACATAGGCGACAGCTTCTAAGGAAGAAAAACCCTCGGTAACTAAAACCTGTGCGATTACCTCATCAACATTTAATTTATCTATAAATAATTGAGAAATATTACTCATTTCTGTCTGTCTTCTATCTGATTCTGATCCTTCGGTTAGAATATCAATATCCCAACCAGTTAATTGACAAGCTAATCTTACATTTTGGCCACGCCTTCCAATAGCTAAACTAAGTTGATCATCAGGAACAACAATCTCTACTTTTTTCTCTTCTTCATCCAACACAACTTTAGTTACTTCTGCAGGAGCTAAAGCATTTACGAGATAAGTTGGAACGTCTTCAGAAAATGGAATAATATCAATCTTTTCATTCTGTAATTCAGCAACAACTGCCTGAACTCTACTACCCCTCATTCCTACACATGCGCCTACTGGATCTATAGAGTTATCTTTAGACATAACAGAAATTTTTGCTCTACTTCCTGGATCTCTAGCAACAGAAATAATTTGGATTATGCCATCATATATCTCGGGTACTTCTTGGGTAAATAATTTCGTCATAAATTCATTAGCAGTTCTAGATAAATATATTTGCGGTCCTCGTTGTTCCTTTTTTACTTCAGAAATCCATGATCTAATTCTATCTCCTGGTCTAAATGTTTCTCTCGGAATCACATCATCTCTTCTTATAAAGGCTTCTCCTCTTCCCAGGTCTACTATAACGTTTCCATATTCAATTCTTTTAACTAAGCCATTTACTACTTCACCTACTCTATCTTTAAATTCTTCATACTGTTTTTCTCTTTCAGCATCTCTTACCTTTTGAACTATAACCTGCTTAGCTGTCTGAGCAGCTACTCTTCCAAGTTCAATTGGAGGTAAAGGGTCATAAAAAAAATCTCCAATTCTGGCAGAACTGTCTCTTTTTTGCCCCTCTTCTAATGTTATTTCTATAGCTTTATTATCTACAACTTCTACAACCTTTAAGACTCTAGCAATTTCAATTTCACCACTTTTTTTATTTATACCCGCCCTAATCTCCAGTTCTTGTCCATATTTTCGTTTAGCTGCAGACTGAATTGCCTGTTCCATTGCCTGTATAACAATATTTTGATCTATTGATTTTTCTCTAGCAACAGATTCAGCAATTTGCAACAATTCTGGTCTTGCTATATTTTGATTTAAATTATCTTCAAACATTAATTATCCTCTCTAAATCTATACTAAAATTCATTATATACTAGTTTTGCATTACTAATTATTGAAAGAGGTAAAGTTATAATTTCTTCATCTTTATTATCAATAAAAGTTATCTTATCATCTTCACAATCTTTAATATATGCTTTAAAACTTAATTTATTATTATATTTCTCTGTTAATTTTACTTTAACTATACTTCCTTTAAATCTTTTATAATCATTGTATTCTATTATTGGCCTCTCTAAACCGGGTGATGAAACCTCTAGTAAATATTCCTCTTCAATTAAATCCTCTGCATCTAAAATTTCTGATATTACTCTACTTAATTTAGCACATTCTTTAATTGTAATATCAGTTAAATCAGATCTTTCTATCATAAACTGTAAAGTTTTATTTGAAGACTCAATCATAATAACTCTAACAATTTTAAAACCTAAAATATTAATAGTTTCATTTAACTTAGGAGCTAATTTTTCTAACTCTCTTACCTGAAATATTTTATTAATATTAAATTTATCACTAACCAATAAATAAAATCTCCAAAAAAAAATAAGCCTTTCGGCTTATTCTTTTAAACTTACAAAATATACTTTTTACATTATAGACTAATAAATAGTTAAAATCAATTATTCTTATCACGTTTATAATATTGAAGAAAGTAACATGTATTTCCTAACGTACTAGCCCTTAACTCATATTTAGTCTTAGCCCAATTTTCAGGTTTAGATAAAAAGCCTAATCTGTCCTTAGCAGACCAATAAAATTTATTAAACTTTAAAAAATGATGAAGAATCCAAGATAAGTAATCATTATGATCAGTAGAAACTCTCAATTCTCCATTTTTTTTCAGAATTTTGTATAGTTTTTCTAAAATGTTACTTTGTATAAATCTTCTTTTATAATGCTTCTTTTTTGGCCATGGATCAGGAAATAAAATAAATATTTTTGAAATACTATTTTCTTTTAACGTGCTAATTATTTTTCTAGCATCTCCATTAAATATCTTTACCCTTTCTAATTCTTCTTCATTAAGTAACTCTAATAAATTGGCTATGCCATTAATATATGGTTCACAGCCAATAATACCAATATCTTTATTATTTTCTATTTGCCATTTTAAATGCTCACCAGAACCAAAGCCAACTTCTAGCCAAATTTCTTTAATATGGGAGGCAAATAATTCAGATAGATTAAGTACATCATCTGATTTAATAACAATATTAGGTAAAATATTATTTATTAATAAAGTTTTTTTTTACCTAACTTCCTTCCAACTTTTCTGCCATGTAAAGTTTTAAGCATGATTTAGCTTATAGACTCTAAAATTGATTTAGCCTTATCTATTTTTTCCCAAGTAAAATATTCACTACTTGCTGAATCTCTTCCAAAGTGTCCATAAGCAGCTGTAGATAAATAATTAACGTTAGAGAGGTTAAGCATATCTCTAATACCTCTGGGTGTTAAATCAAAAGTTTTATTAATTAAATCTATTATTTCTATATCACTTAACTTTCCAGTTCCATAAGTATTAACATATACAGATAAAGGTTCAACCATTCCTATAGCATAAGCTAATTGAATAGTGCACCTTTCAGCAATTCCGGCATAAACAATATTTTTTGCTACATATCTTGCAGCATACGCAGCAGACCTATCTACTTTAGAAGGGTCTTTTCCTGAAAAAGCCCCACCTCCGTGTGGGCAAGCTCCACCATATGTATCTACAATAATTTTTCTACCTGTAAGACCTGCATCTCCATCAGGTCCTCCTATTTCAAACTTTCCAGTAGGGTTAATAAATATTTTTTCTTCTGGAGGCATCCATTCATCTGGCAATATGTTTTGTATAATAGGGTATAAACAATCAAATATTTTACTTTTAGTCATATCTGGTTCATGTTGAGTGGAAACCACAACATTATCACAACCTATAGGCTTATTATCTGGATTATATAATAACGTTACTTGTGATTTAGAATCGGGTAAAATGCCTTTAGCATTACCAGACTTTCTTAATTTAGCCAAATCACTCAAAATTAAATGGCTATAGTGAATTGGAGCTGGCATAAACTCTTTAGTTTCGGTACATGCATAACCAAACATAATTCCTTGGTCTCCAGCTCCTTCAGTTCTTATATTATTTGCATCTACACCTTGAGCTATATCTACAGATTGCGCATGCAAAAAACAATTAAAATCAAAGTTTTTCCAGTGAAAGTTATCTTGCTCATAGCCTATTTCTTTAACAACTTCTCTAGTAATATTTTCTATTTCTGCATTACTTATATCAGGTCCTCTAACTTCTCCGGCTATAATAACTTTGTTTGTTGTAACCATAGTCTCACAAGCTACTCTAACCTGATCTTTTTGATCACTATTTTTTAAATATAAGTCAACAACAGCATCGGATATTTGATCACATATTTTATCTGGATGTCCTTCTGATACAGATTCAGAAGTAAATAAATAGTTGTCGCTCATTTCTGTTTCCTTTGTTTGAAATTTTTACTTATAAATGTAAATCTAGTTAACATCAACATAAAGATTAAACTAATTAAATATAAAAAATTTCCATAAACTGAATACAAAGTTTTTTTCTGGTTTAAAGCTAAATTTATATCTAAAACTCCTTCTTCACCTAATTCTAAGCGTTTCAAGTATTGTCCATATTCATTAATAATTGCTGAAACTCCAGTATTTGCAGATCTAATAACAGGCAAGCCCTCTTCTATAGCCCTAGCACGAGCTGCTGCTAAATGTTGTAAAGGACCATATGTATTGCCGTACCAAGCATCATTTGTTAAATTTACTAAAAAATTAGGCCTTTTCCCATTTATTACTTTGCCAGGAAAAATTATTTCATAACAAATTAATACTCCAATATTATATCTATTATCGTATAAGTTAATTATATTATTATTCTCTCCACTAGAAAAGTCTATTGTACCAGTTGTCATTTTATTAAAATTTAAAATCATTTTAAAAGGGTTATATTCCCCAAAAGGTACTAACTTAATTTTATCGTAATAAATATTATTAAAAAATTTATCTGTAATAAAAGCACTATTAAAAATTTTTGATAAATTATTATTAGTAAATTCTGTTCGCGTAATACCCGCAATTAAAATTTGGTCTTCATTTAACCAATTAACTATTTCTATACTATTTTCCAGAGTTGATGAATTATACGGTAGGGCAGACTCTGGCCATAAAATTACCTTAGGCTTTATTGCAACATTATCTTTTAATGATAGGCTAATAAGCTTTTTTAGATGCATATGACTTAATTTTTTGTCCCATTTTTCTTCCTGATTAATTGCAGGTTGTACAACTCTTATAGGTAGTAAATTATCTACATCATCCATTTTTAAACTTAATCTCATTTCTCCATATATAGCGCACAATATGATTGGTAATAGACTATAAATGGCATAACTAGTCTTATTGAAAATAAGAATTACAGAAGTAGCTGATAGGAAAGTAAATAACCCTAAACCATAAATACCTATTAGGGAGAGAGATTGCATCATTACGAGAGAATCTGTCCAAATATAGCCCATTATATTCCAGGGAAAGCCTCCTAATATGCTTCCTCTTAAATATTCTCCCAAAGATAAAAATACAGAAAAGATTATAGCAAAACCAAGTATATTTAATCGCCAAATATTATAGATATATCTTATAGCTATACATGAAAAACCATAAAATACTGATAAAGCTATAGTCAAAAAGATAATAGAAATTAATCCTATATATATTCCATTTGTAAAAACAAATTCAAAAGCATTAGCGATCCAATATAAACTTATAAATAATTGACCAAAACTAAATGAACAACCTATAAAAAAATAATATAAGTAGCTTTCTTTATTAATAGTAAATAGAAAAAAAAATAAACTAGATAACGAAAAAAACATTATAGGAAAACTTATAAAAATAGATGCTGAACTAAAAGATAGTCCACTAAGAGATCCTATAAAAAATATAAACATAAAGTAATAAAAACTATTATTTTTAAAAACTTCTATTATTTTGTCTTTTATCAAGGTCTTATACTTTTGGAGTGCCAGTAATTTTTATCTTTTTAATTCTTCGCATATCAGATTCAATAATTTCAAATATTAAGCCATTAGAATGTTTTATTAATTTACCCACTTCTGGCACACTTTTTTCATAATAAAATATTAAGCCTCCCAAAGTGTCCACCTCTATAGAAGAATTAATTAGTTTACAACTATAATAATTCTCTAATTCAATTATAGGTATTCTAGCATCAACAATTATTGAATTATCTAAATTATCATTTAAAATTCTATTGAAATTTGTATCATGCTCATCTTCTATCTCACCTGTTATTTCCTCGAGTAAGTCTTCAATAGTTATTAAACCATCTGTGCCACCATGTTCATCTACTACAATAGAAAGATGGACCTTTGTTCTTCTCATTTCTTGAAATAAATCTGATATCAATGACGATGGAGCAGAGATAATAACTTTTCTAATAATATTCTCTAGAATAAAATCTTTATCGTTATTCCAAAAAGTAAGAATATCTTTTACATGCACCATCCCTATCACTTCATCTAAAGTTCCCCTGTATACTGGTAATCTAGAATGAGCAGCTTTTCTAAATTGATCTATACATTCATTTAATGAACTTTTTTCTGGAATAGCTACAATATCTGCTCTAGGAACCATTGCCTCTTCAACTTCAATGGACGAAAAACCAATTACATTATCTAGCATTACTCTGTCATAGTAAGAGAGACCTGCTTTCTTTCCTAAAGACCTAACTTCACCTCTTGTACTTTCTAAATCTACTTCTTTATTTTCCTTTTTTCTTAAAAAGAATTTATTTAAATTAAATTTACTAATTAGCATTTATAATTCCAAACTGTTAATTGTAACTTATATAAGGGTCTTTAATTCCAACTTTATCTAAAATTAGTTTTTCATTATTTATCATGATAAATTCATCTTTCTTTTTCAAATGATCATATCCACATAGATGCAAAACACCATGAATTAAAATATGGATCATATGATCTATAAAAGTAATATTTCTTTCAATCGATTCAGACTTTATATCATTGTAAGACAAAACAACGTCTCCAATATATTCTGATTTATTAACAATATTTATATTATTATTGAATGGAAATGCTAAAACATTAGTAGAGCTATCTTTATTTCTCCACTTTCTATTTAAAATTCGCATTTCTTTTTCATCTGTTAACCTAATAGTTATTTCAGAACTTAGCTTATCACATTTATTCAAGGTAATTTTAATAGCCTCATAGGCCATACCGTAAGCTTTTAATTTACCCCAATCTTCATTTACTACATCAAAATTTATGATTATATTTTTATCATCTATCAATAGTTTTTTCTGACCTTTCATAAGCATTGACTATTTTTTGAACTAAAGGATGTCTGACTACATCTTCTTCGCTGAAATAAATTTGAGAAACTTTATCATTAATAACACTGGTGATTTTTATGGCTTCTGACAAGCCAGAAATAATATTATTAGGAAGATCTATTTGAGTTAAATCACCAGTTATAACCATTCTTGAATTAAATCCCAGTCTAGTCAAAAACATCTTCATTTGCATTTTATTCGTATTTTGTGCTTCGTCCAAAATAATATATGAATTAGATAGAGTTCTACCTCTCATAAACGCTAAAGGAGCTATTTCTATTATACCAATTTCCATATATTTTTCTAATTTTTTTATAGGTAATACATCTTCTAATGCATCGTATAAAGGTCTTAAATAAGGGTCTACTTTATCTTTTAAGTCTCCAGGTAAGAAACCTAATTTTTCCCCAGCTTCTACAGCTGGACGAGATAAGATTATCTTAGAAACCTCTTCTTTTTCCAATAACTCTACCGCATGGACTACTGGTAAAAATGTTTTTCCTGTTCCTGCAGGTCCAACTCCGAATGTTAATTCAGATTTATTTAAGGCAAGAATATATTCATTTTGCTTATGTGTCCTAGCTCTTATAGTCTTTTTTTTCGTTTTAATAAGAGAGACATCATTTTGTTTTTTATCTAAGTTAATGTTTATTTCGCTATTCATTCTAATACTAGCATCTACTTCCTCAAAGCCAATGTCAAAGCCTTTCTTAAGTTGGTCATATAAATCATTAAGAACATTTTTGGCTAAGACACCATCTTTTCCTGAAATTGATATATTTTTTCCCCTTCCTTGTAAATTAACATTTAATAATGCCTCAATCCTATGAAGGTTTTTATCATATAACCCAAATAAATCTGGAATAAACTCCTCTTCATTAAAAGAGACTACTATAGTATCGTTTTTAAGCTCGTTAGAAACTTTCAATTATTTATTCCTTGCATAAACTATTCATAATTCCCTTCTAAGCTATTTTTATCTGCATCTAATATGTGAGTTTTTATTATATCACCTATCTTATGCTCTTTTGCAATTACATGTACAGCCTGCATGTATGGGCTTTTTCCTATTAATTGATCATCTTTCTTGCCTTTTCTTTCTAAGAGGATATCAAATTTTTGTCCTATAAATTTCCTATTAAAATTTAATTGTTGTTCATTCAAAATACCCTGAAGCTCGGCAAGTCTTTCTGTTTTTATTTCCTCAGACACTTGTCCTTGTAATATCGACCCTGGAGTACCTGGTCGTCTTGAATATTTAAAAGAATAAGCCTGACAATAATTAACATCATGAACTAATTTTAAAGTATTATTAAATGCTTGTTTTGTTTCTCCTGGGAATCCAACAATAAAATCGGAAGAAAAAGCCATATCCTCTCTAACATTTTTTAATTTATCAATTATTTTCATATAATTTTCCGCTGAATATTTTCTATTCATAGATTTCAGAACATTATTATCGCCAGATTGAACAGGTAAGTGTATATATGGCATTAGTTTATCTACCTTGCCATGAGCATCTATCAGACCTTCAGTCATATCTACAGGGTGGGAGGTCATATAACGAATCCTATTAATGCCTGATAAATTTGCAACCTCCTTGATGAGTTCATCTAGAGATAAAGTTCTACCTCTATAGTCTCCATGATATGCATTTACGTTTTGGCCTAATAAACAGATTTCTTTTGCTCCCTGTTGAATTAAGTTTTTAGCTTCAGAAATAATATCTAATACTGGCCTAGAATACTCTGCTCCCCTTGTATAAGGAACCACACAAAAACTACAAAATTTATCACATCCTTCCTGAATACTTAAAAAAGCAACAGGGTTTTTATTTGTTCTAATTTTTTTTAATTCATCAAACTTATTTTCTATTGGAAAATCAGTATCTATTATCTTGCGGGATTTATTTGATAATCTATTTAAAATTTCTGGTAAACGATGATAAGTCTGGGGCCCTACTACTACATCAACCATGGGTTGCCTTTTGATAATTTCTTTTCCCTCAGCTTGAGCTACGCAACCTGCAACAACTATGTTTAATTGTTTTCCCCTTTTATTAGAATCTTTTTTAAAAGGAACTATTCTCCCCAATTCAGAATAAATTTTTTCAGCAGCCTTTTCTCTTATATGGCAAGTATTTAAGATAATTAAATCTGAATCTTCATAATTTTCTGAAATTCTATAACCATGAGGTTTCATTAACTCATACATTCTCTCAGAATCATAAACATTCATTTGGCAACCATAAGTTTTTATATAAATTTTCTTCATGACACCTTACTTAAAAATAATAAAAAATAACTTTATCAAAGACATCACAAAACCTCAAATGCTGTATCATTTTGTTTTAATGGCCTTGCCCTTCCGGACATAGCAAGACCCAAACCGTAAGCAACCTGTTTCCAAGCTATGTCAGATAATATTTTCCTATTAATTTCATCAACTATAGGTTGATGAGCTATAACAATAATATCAGCACTCCTAAATGATAGCATCTTCCAAATATGGCCTATCAAGCCCATATCTCCCCACCATGATAAATAAGGCCTCTCACTTCTAGACATAGGTAAACCATTAAGCCCCTTATAACAGATTGTAACAGCCTGAATACTATAAGTATCTTTCACATCTGGCTCCTTTTCTGCTACTGAAAAAAGTGAAGATTTAAACTTTAATACTCTATTACCGTCGGAAGAAGTTCCTTCTGGAAATAAGACAAGTCTTTTACCTTTTGATAATATTCTTTTTATTTCATTTTTTTGTTTTATAGCTTTTACAGCCCTTCTTTCAATGAATAAAGTGTCTTGCATCTTAGCTAAAAAACCAAATAATGGCCACTTTGCAACTTCTGATTTAGCTATAAAGCTAATATTAGCTAAAGAAGATAATATTGAAATATCTATCCAAGACGCATGGTTAGATATTAATAAGCCTGGCCTATTAGTATATATTTCACCAACTAACTTTATTTTTATATTTAAAATTTTCAAAAATAATAAATGAAAATACCTAGGAATATCCTTATAAAAATTAATATTTAATAATTTAAGAATTATGAAAGGAATAAATAAAACAAAAAGTGTAGTACAGACTAGTATTAATTTAATAATACTTCTTATAAAAACGGCTATAATTTGCAAACTATAAAATATCTTCACAATATAGAGATATCCGTCTTATCTAATTCATAGTGAGATCTATAACGTTTAGTGACTTGGTCTGTTTTTAAGACTATAAATATATCGGTAGTTCCAAATTGTTTATCTAAGACAGCTCCTTCTCCAATATAAGCCCCTAATCTCAAGTACCCTTTTATTAAAGGTGGAATAAGGCGTCTGGCTTCTTTAATATCAATTTTTTCTTTTGGCATAAGATTCATATCTATATATCTATCAGGAAGGGCTACAGGCCTATATTCTTTAGGGGCTAAATGATAATGGTATAAATAAGAGAGAGGTTTCTTAATTAATTCTGAAGAAATCTCAGGAAAACTTGCACATCCAAACATAACTTTTATATCATAATAAAAAACATAATTAGCAATACCCCTCCATAAAAGTTGCATAGTTTGTCCATTTCTATAATTTTTATCTACACAAGAACGGCCTAACTCTAAAGTTTCTCCATTATAATTTAATAAACCATCAATGTTATATTCCTCCGAAGAATAAAACCCCTGATTATTTTTAGCCTCGCTTTTTCTATTTAACCTATAAGTACCTACGACTTGGTCTGTAATTTTACTTTTAGAATTATCTATAACCAACAAATGATCCCAATATTTATCAAAACGATCATAATCTCTCTTAGATTTTCTCATCTCCATGCTAGGTTTAGCAGACATTTCATCATAAAATACTTTATATCTTAATGCTTGCGCAGCATCAATTTCCTGATTATTTTCCGCCAACCGCACCTCAAGATTACCAGAATGAACGGCTTCTATGTCTTTAGAATAATCTTCTACAGCTGCCATAAATTTTCCCTACATTATCAAATAGTTAATACGTTATTTTTTCTTGCCATATAATTCAAGCCTATGTCCGGTTAATACATAGCCTAACTTTGTAGCTACTTTATGCTGTAATTCTTCTATCTCATCATTTACAAATTCTATCACTTCTCCAGATTCAGTATCAATTAAATGATCATGGTGTTCATTGCTGAAAATTTCATAGCGTGACCTTCCATCACCAAAATCTCTAACCACTACTATATTTGTATCTTCAAATAACTTCATAGTTCTATATACCGTGGCCATACTAATATTTGAATCTATTTTCGAAGACCTTTTAAAAACTAAGTTTGCATCAGGATGATCATCTGCTTTAGATAAAACTTTTGCAATAACTTTTCTTTGGTGCGTAAGCTTAATTCCTTTAGATGCACACATAACCTCTATTGCTGACTTTGCCATTTTATTACTCCATTAAAGTATAAAATATCTTTAATAATTAATATAATATCTTATATTTAACACTATTTATATACAAAGTATAAAAAAATATTATTTAAGGAAAGCTATGAAACAAAAATTAGTGAATGAATTAAATCTAAAAGGTGAAGTATGTCCAATGACTTTTGTAAAGACAAAGCTAGCTATAGAAAAACTCAATTCAGGAGAAAAGTTAAAAGTTATTTTTAATAGTAGTGAAGCGAAAATTAATGTTCCGAAATCATTAAAAGAATTAAATTATAAAGTTATTACAATTAATGATGTAGATGAAAATAATTTTTATATTATTGTTGAAAAATAATATCTTTGTTAGGTAATTTCATTACTAAAGCATCTACTCTTGCTCCTTTATTTTTTCCCCTACAAATAGAATAATATTTTTTTCTTTCAGCAATAATTTTAAAACCATTTTTTTTATAAAAATTAATAGCTTGGTAATTATTTTTTGCTACTTCTAAATATAAACCTTTTTTAGACTTAAAATAATTAATAATATATTCTAATAGTATTTTTCCAATTTTTTTTCTTTGATAAATTTTATCAACAGCAATAGTAATGATCTCATTAAAATCTGAATTAAAGTTTACTACCACAAAACCAAGAATTTTATTATTTGATTCATAATAAAAAATTTTACTACTACTATTTAAAAAGTCAGAAAAATCTGAATAATTCCAATACCTAAAATTAAATTTTTTAAAAGCATTTAAATGAATCTTTACTAAATTCATTAATATAAACTTATTCTCCTCTTGTAATATTTCTATTTTATAATTCATTTAATTAATTATTGGTTTCCTTTTCCATAAAGAAGGCTTAATTGCGTTTACTTCTCTAAGATATTGAGGGCTAGCATCCAAATACCTGTTTTTATTTATTGCATCTATTACTAAAGAATATAAACTATCAGGGGTTGGGCTTGCTAAAGTTATGGTTTCCACATTAAATTTTAACTCCTTGGAAAGTTTTTTGGCATCATTGCCTACAAAAATCATTTCGGAGTCCGGAAAGGGCAATTTTATTTTTTCTTTCGTGTTTATGAGTTTTGGTGTTGAGAGAGAATTATATAAATTATTATAAACTTCTAAGTAATAGAAATCAGGAGAAGCTTTTATAAAAGAGCATATATTTTTATTATTTTTATTTACAAAACTTCTACTTAACAACTCTAAAGATGATAAACCTGCTAACTTTGTGTTGTTAGAAATGGCTAGCCCTTTAACTAATGATAGAGATATTCTTATGCCATTAAAATTACCTGGCCCTATGGAGGAAAAGAGTGTGTCTAATGAAGCTAAATCAATTTTTAATTCATTGATCATTTGTTCCAATTTAGTGAACATTAGTCCTGCTCGATCTCTAATCAATGGAATACTTGTTTTAAAATATAAATTTTTATGATCACCATAAACCATAATTAAATCGTTTAAAGAGATATCTAAAGCTAAAAATTTCAAGTACATTTCCTCATTAATTTACTTAACAAACCAAGGACTATATATTAACTATTATAGTATTTTTAGTCTTTTTTATTTATTTTTAAAGGTAAAATATGGATTTAATAGAAATTACAGAAAAAGAATATGATGTAAATATAGATTTAGCATATGCTAAAAATGCAAATTTTACAGGAAAAAATATTTATTTACAAAATAAATGCTTCCTCCATAAAGATGCAATACCTAAATTAATTTTGGCTATTTCTATCGCCAAAAACTTAGGATATAAATTTAAAATTTATGACGCGTTTCGCCCAATTGCAGCACAAAATATTTTATGGGATTTTTGTCCAGATAAAAATTTTATTACACCTCCACATATTGGCTCTCCGCATTCTAGAGGCATAGCAATTGACTTAACTTTAATGAAAGATAATAAAGAATTAAATATGGGAACTCAGTTTGATTATTTATATAAAAAATCTCATCATGGAAATACAGATATATCAAAAATAGCTCAAAAAAACAGGTTAATCCTATTAGGGATTATGACAGCTGCAGGTTGGGATTATTATGAAAATGAATGGTGGCATTATCAACTTCATAATAGTAAAAAATGGCCATTAGTATCTAATTCAAATTCTAAAATAGATATTATGAAAAGAAATAAATAATTATGTTAAATATAATACTAAAGGTCGTTATTTTAAATTTTTTTTTCTACTTCAATAATGTATATACAAAAATAAGTTTTGCGAATATTGTTATTATATCCTATGAGAACCATAAGGAAGAAGACTTTAATCTAGCTTCAATAAAAGAGCATATAAAAATTTTAACTAAAAAAGAATACTTTATATATCCTATAAATGAAATTACAAATTTGCTTAACAATACAAAAACTTTACCGGACTATTCATATGGCCTTACTATTGCAAGTAATAAAAAACAAATTATAAAAGATATATGGCCAATTTTTTCTAAAGCATCTTTACCATTTACTTTATTCATAGATCCCCAAAATATAAATAAAAATAAAAGTTTTATGTCATGGAATGATATTAATTTTTTAAAAAATAATGGAGTTGACATTGGAATAAGAAGCTCTCCAAAAAATATATTAAAAGACATTACTTTATACAAAAGTAAATTAAATTTTGATCCATTATCTTATTTATATAGAAGTGGTATTTGGTCTGAAAACGAAATAAAAATATTAAATAATAATAATATCAAAATTGCCTTTACCGATAATTCAGGGCCAATAAGTAAAACTATGCACAAATACAAACTTCCCAGATTTAATATGGCTGGTAAATTTTCAAACAATGAAAGACTAAAAACAGTTTTAGAAACTTTGCCTTTAGAAATCACTAATATTTTTCCTGATGGAAATAAACTTATCGATAATCCTCCTCTTTATGGCTTTACAATAATCAACGAAAAACAAATTCCAAAATGCTATACCAACAACAAAAATAAGGCTGAGGTCCATTTAATAGGAAAAAATAGAATAGAAGTAAGAACTAGAGCATTCTTAGGGTCAAAAGCTAGAATAAATTGTGTATCAAAAAACGCTAATAATAGATTAATCTGGCATGGTTCATTATACTGGGTTAATGAATAAATTTATTACTATACTTCTTTAACCTCCATAATCTCAGGAATATAGTGCTTAAGCATATTCTCTACACCCATCTTAAGGGTTGCCATTGAAGATGGACATCCTGAACATGCGCCTCTCATTTCTAGTTCTACTATTCCTTCAGAATAACTATGAAAAACTATATCCCCTCCATGACTTGCTACAGAAGGTCTTACTCTAGTTTCTAATAAATCTTCTATCTGAGTTGCAATTTCTTTATCTTCTTCACTTAATTCTAACGAGATATCATCTTTAATTTCTTCAATGATAGACTCTCCTGACATATAATGCTGCATGATCTGGCTTAATATTAAAGGTTTTAATTCCTGCCATTCTATATTTTCTATTTTCGTTATTGAAATAAAATCAGAGCCTAAAAAAATACTCTCTACGCCATCAATTAAAAAAAGCCTTTTCGCTAATGGTGAATTTGAAGCATCATCTGTTTTAGCAAAATTAACGCTCTTTTTAGGAGAAACTTCTTTACCCGGGAGAAACTTAACAGTTTTAGGGTTTGGTGTTAGCTCAGTTTGTATAAACATTTTTTTCCTCTTTGTTAGGTTATTTTTTCTATTTCATCCTTACTTAAATTTCCTGGCACAATAGTTAAAGGTATATGAATGCTACTTGTAAGCCCTGTAGAAAATTTATTAATTAAATCGTTTGTACCTTTTCCCTCTGGTGCTGCTCCAAGCACAAGAATACTAATCGTTTTATCTTCATTAATCAAATCTACTATTTTAGTATATTTAACTCCATAGGATATTATAGTTTCAATTTCTATAGAAAATTCATTAAAAGTTTCCTTTTTTAAGTTCTCTAATACTCTATTAGCCTCTTCTTCAGCTTCTCTTTCCATAACTTTTTCTACACCAGCAAAATGTTGTATATCATTTGGCTCTATAACATACAATATACATACCGAACCCGCAGAGTTTTTTGCTCTCATACAAGCAAATCTTAAAGCTGCCTTACATTCATCAGACGAATCAACACAAACTAAAAATTTTACTTCTCCTGGAATATGCATAAATATATTACCTTTCATATTCTTCTAAATACTTCACTTGCTATATATCCTGATAGTATAGCGCCTAAGGCAGCTAATAATCCATATAAAAAAGGATGTTCAATAGAATAGTCGTATAAACTTTCTGCTAAACCTTCCTTAGATACTTTAACACTATTATTCCATGAAGAAATTAGTTTGCCATTATTACTTAATAAAAAAGATTTTACATTATAAGTCCCTGTAGGTGTAATAGCGGGTAGCAAAAATTCTGTTCTAAATAAAGTTTCTCCCAAAATATCTATATTGCTAGTAGTTTGGTAAAGCTCCCTATTCTTATAAAATATTTTTAGCAAGTTTTTATAGTCATCTATATTATT
>CEUM01057684.1_pt1 | contig 38712 bp, 24 predicted proteins | sample 356421 | NCBI WGS metagenome assembly CEUM01 (sample SAMEA2622716, study PRJEB7988) | marine metagenome | biome: marine biome (ENVO:00000447); feature: surface water layer (ENVO:00002042); material: "saline water (ENVO:00002010), including plankton (ENVO:xxxxxxxx)" | depth 5 m
GTGGGTGGTGGGTGGGTGGGTGATGTCACGGGTCGTGACTCGTGCGTATGTCGTGACCATTGATTCATAGTCTTACTCGGAGTGTATATGTGTACCGTATGTCCGATGGATGATGATGGGTGGGACGTCAGACGTCCGACCCGCGCCGCGCGCGTCGCGTCCGAGACGGTCGTCGCGTCCGAGACGAATGCGAGACGAGAATGATGAATGAATCGCGACCGATTCGACGTCAAAGTCGAACGATATCGATCGAGAATGACGTCGGCGTCGGCGGTGACGTCGACGCACACCCAACCCGTCGTCGTCGGCACGATCGCGTATTATCTCGGGAAGAAATCGGACGAGTATCACTCCCATAAATGGACCGTGTACGTGCGAGGGGCGAACGGGGAGGATCTCTCGCACTGCGTCGCCGCGGTGGAGTTCACCTTGCACCCGTCGTTCGAGGAATCCACGCGAAGGCTCACGAAGGCCCCGTTCGAGGTGACGGAGACGGGATGGGGGGAATTCGATATCGGGGTGAAGATGGAATTCGTCGACGGGGGCGCGGCGACGACGACGACGCCGTTGAAATTGTTCCCGACGCGAGAGGAAATCGCAAAGTACGGACCACAGACGACGAAAAAACCGTTGATTAAGGAGAGGTACGAAGAGATTGTGTTTCATGAGTGCGATGCGGCGTTTGCGAGGCGGATGAAGGCGCAGGGGGGGAAACGGGCGCCGAAGAGCGAACACGACGACGCGTGGTCGACGTTTACGGATCGACGCGAGTTGGTGTCCATCTACGCCGCGAGAGAGGTCACGGCGGAGAGGATCAAGGTTTTGGAACAACAGTTGGAGGTATTGGAGTCGATCGACGCCAACGCGTGAGGATTCATGAGATGATTCGATTCAGTTCGATTCCGTTCCGTTCCGTTTCGTTTCGTTTCGAGAACGATCGACGAACGCGCGTCTCGGCGAGCGACGTCGGGACCGATTCGATTCGATTCGATTCGGTTCCACCCTACCCGAGGATCCGCACTCGATCGATCGACCACGAACCGCGCGTGCGCCCCGTACCCCTAGATAGACACCGACCCGGCGCCCGCGATACCGTACCGTACCCCCGCGCGGACGCGATCCCTCGTCGATTTCGTCTCGGCGCCGCGCGCGCGCGACTAGAATGAAGTGAATGAATTATTCTCGTCTCCGCGACGCCATCCCCCGACTCGATCGCCGCGTCCAACCTTCCCCCCCACATGCCCTCCCGCGACGAGTACCTCGACGGCATCGTTCGCGCGCTCGAACGTAACGCGCGAACGACGTCCGCGCGACTCGATCGAGCGTTACGTTTGAGCGCACCGAAAAAACGCCTCGTCGACGTCTTCGCCATCTCCGACGTGCACGCCGACGTGCCCGAGAACGCGCGCGCGGTTCGCGCGTACGTGGACAAAACACTTCTCAGTCGACGACGTGACGGTGCGGAAAGGGATGAGACGTGTCGCGCGCTCGTCGTCGCGGGGGACGTGGGAACGTCGACGAGACGCGTGGAGACGTGTCTGCGCGAGTACAAACGCGCGTTCGACGTCGTGTGTTATCTTCCGGCGGGGAATCACGAGTTGTGGTGCGAGGGGAGAGTGCGGGAGGGGGGTGAAAAGGGTGAGGATGGCGATACCGGGTCGTACCCGAACGATTCCATCGGGAAAATGTGGCGATTGATTGATTTGTGTACGGAATTGGACGTGTCGTGCGCGCCGATTCGAATCGGCGTCTCGGGCGCGGGACGCGATCGCGGCGTGCTCTTGGTCCCGACGTATGGATGGTACGACGATAATTTCGCGCCGGATACGTCCATCGCGGGTCAGTATTCATCCGTCGAGGCGAGATTCGATCTCGCGTGCGCGTGGCCGACGTTTATCAATCCACCGGAGGACGCGCGGAATTCGCACTCGCCTCGCATCGGCGATTTCATGCGAGACGTCAACGCGCGCGTGTTCGCCAGGTTTCACGACGCCTCGTCGTCGTCGTCGTCGTCGTCGTCATCGTCGTCATCGAACGGTTCCGGCACCATCGACGCCGACGACATCGTCGTCACGTATTCACACTTTTTACCGAGACCGGAACTCTATCGCGGGTACGCCAACTTATGGAACGTCATGGGCTCGACGACGATCGACGACGACGCCAGACGATGGTCTTCCTCCGCGCACGTCTTCGGACACAGTCATCTCAACGTCGACCGCGTGATTCACGGCGTTCGGTACGTCCAACACGCCCTCGGGTACCCACACGAGCGATGGATCGGGGCGAACGAACCCCAAAAAATAGTCTCCGCGCGCGTCTCCGCGTGACCGATTCGATGTCAACCATTTGTCCCCTCGACGCGTGCATCAATTCATCTTTTCATTCGTCATTCGGTCGCGCGCGTCGTCGTCGTCGAGGTCATCGTCGTCCGTCGAGGACGCGCGATGGATGTCTCGATGGATGTCTCGATGGATGTCGCGCGTCGACGACGAACGCGCGCGTCGACGACGAACGCGCGCGTCGGATTGATGACGACGACGATGATGATGGTCGCGTTCGCGATCGTCCCCGTCTCGGCGAAACTCTCGCGAGGGACGGTGACGCTGAACAGTGAGACGACGGAATCGGTGCTCGGAAAGTTTAGCGTGTCCAAGGCGGGTGGATCGCTCGATCTGAGACTGAGCGCGGCGAAGAATGGGTGGGAACGCGGGTCGCACTCGTTGGAGCTCTTGGTCATGACGGATGGGGAATACTTTCGATGGCGAGATATGAAGAAGAAGGGGTCGCTGTGTCGCGATCGAAACGCGGTGTGCTCGATGAGACGTTCGGTGGCGTTGCCGCATCCGGGGGCGACGCACAAGGCGCCCGGGTACGAGTTTTTCATCGACCCGGAGAGCGGAGATAGTTATCGGTTGGATTTGGCGAGCGGGAACACGACGTGGATGCATCCGCATCAACATCACGGACAGACGGAGGTGATCACGCACAGGGAGACGAGGTTTTCGATGGAGTTGAAGGAGACGGAGAAGATGCGGAGCAGGACCAAGGTGTTCGAGCGAGAGGTGAAGAGTAGTTGGTTCTTCGTGCTGAGCGATTGCGCGTTGGAGTTTTACCCGGCAAAACCGCCGGCGTTACACTTTGATTTGGATCTGCGAAGCGATAGTAAACACTTACCGGAAGACCTGAGAGGCCTTGGGGTCATCTACGGCATCGCGTTGTTGGGAATGGCGGGGACGTTCGCGGCGTTCGTCGTCGAAGGGTACAGACGATACCAAACATCGAAGAGCGTGCACGCGCTCGTGCTCATCGTCATCTTCGCGCACGCGTGTCAGTTGGGGTCGCTCGTGCTCGAGTACATGCACATCACGGTGTTTTCGATGAATGGTAAGGGTTTACGATGGAGATACACGTGGTTCGCCGCGGATTTCGCTTCGGACATGTTGCAAGGCGTGAGCGAATTCGTCGTCGAATTCGTCCTCTTGTTTCTCGTGTGCGGATGGACCACGCTCTCGATGACGTTGGGCGGTTTGGGTGGAAGCATGTTTTCATTGTTGGAGTCCGGTGGCGGCGGCGCGGCGGCGGCGGCGCGCCCACCGATGGGATCGTCCAACGCCGACGGGAGACAGTCCACGGCGGCGCTCGTCGCGAGCGTGTTGAAATCCTTCTTCAAAATCAACGCCGACGACCCGACGGTGAAATACAGGGTGAGTCTCATCGCGAGCGCGTTGCGATCGCCCGTGAACATGCTCAAGCGAGGAACGGAGACGACGATCGGCGTCGTCATCTTGGTGTTCTTCGGCTTGGTGCACTTGGCGCTCGAGTTGGCGTCTCGCAAGTACAACGAAGATTTCGAGGCGTTTCACGACCACGATCACTGGCCGGGATACGCGCTCGTTTTCATCCGAATCGCGTTTGCGATGTTGTTCATCGTCGCCGGCGGTTCGACGTACGCGACGGCGAAGAGCCAAGACGCGGGTTTGGCTTCGTTTATTAGAAATTTACTCGTCGTCGGTGCGGCGTGGTTGTTGGCGTTCCCGTTCGTCATTTTCACCGCAAGCAGCGTGCCGCTGATTTGGAAAGAGCGTTACGTCGCGGCAAGTTGCGCCTTTTTACAGTGCACCGCGCTCACCGCGCTGGGTACGCTGGTCGTCGTGGACGATTCGTTCAAGAAACTCAGTTCCGTCGGTGGCGGCTTAGGCGCGGATCCTGTGCGTTTAGGTCGACACGGTTTCCGCGCCAAAGTCGCGATCGATTAGCGCGATAATATGAAAATACTAAAAATCGCAACGCGTGCGTGTCTTAATTACCAACGTGTTTTATTTTGCGCGCGTTCTAGAGGATCGGTACGTCTCGTCGTTCGCCCACTTGGCATAATCTTGAGCCAGCCCGCCGATGAAGACGCTCAGAAGCACGCGAAGCGTCGTGCTCAACACCGCGTCGCCCACGCGCTGCGTCAAGCCTTTCGGTATCTTTGCGAACGCACCGGGTGGATCGACGCCGACGCCTATGTCCGTCCATCCCATGATGCACGCGCCCTCGCTCTGCTTTTCCGTCGCCGCGTCCTCGTCCTCCTCGAATCCCGTGCGCGTCAACGGCGGTCCGTCCACGCTCCCGTCCCCTCGTGACCGCCACCTGAACGCCGTCGTCCCTCGATTGACGAACATTTCGTTCAATCCCAAACTCTCCACGAGCTTCCCCTCCACCCTCGCGTTCACGATTTCGATCAACACGCACGGTCCGCGCATCTCCGCCTCTCGCGTCTCCGGTCTCGCGTTCGGCGCGTTCGGATCCTGCGTCGCCCCCCACTGTCGTCCGTGCCACGTCAAAACTCGCTCATCCTCCCCCAAACACCGCACGCGCACGTTGACCACCGGTTGCACCTCCAGCGAGAAGAATTTCAATCCCGGAATGGTGAGCGTAAACTCTTCGTCGCGCGTCTCGTCCCCCGTGCACGACCCCACCTTGGCCATCGTCGCCCCCATCGGCAGCGGCACGTCCACGTACTGAGACACAGGCAATCGCATGTACGCCGACAGGGACAGATCCTCGTTCGCGCCCTCGTCGACGGCGGCTCGGGCCTCGGCGTGCGCGCGAAGGTTGACCTCGTACGCCGCGCACGCCGCGCCCACCTCGCACGCGGGTCCCGTCGCGCGCGCGTCCGCGGACGTGGACGACGCGTCGGCGCAGGAGCGCGCGCGCGCGTCGTCGTCGCGCGCGCGCGCGTCGTCGTCGACGGCGGCGTCGGTGGAGGCGCTCGCGCGAGGTCGGGACGCGGGACGTCCTAGAAAATGAGCCCGTCGCGCGGCGGCGACGCGCGCGCGCGAGACGCGGAGACGCGACGCGCGCGCGTCGACGGTGACGTTGGCGCGCATCGCGGCGTCGTCGGGCGGTCGGGCGCGCGCGTCGGGGACTGCGAACCGGACGGCGGCGCCGACGCGTCGCGAGGCGCGCGAAGACGCGCTCGTACGCTACGGGTACGCGCTACAACACGATGGACGCTAGATGATGGCTAGAGCGCGCGCTCGAGGCGGTGCCTCGTCTTCCGAGGCGTCGAACGAGGACGCCGCGAGCTGGACGCTAGGATGACGGCGCGAAATCTGATTCGACGGCGACGACGACTTGTCGAGCGTTGGCTAACTTGTCTTCGCCGCTCGTCACCTTGGCCGACGTGATCACGGCGTCGGTGCCGATGGAGCCTAAATATTCCTCCCCCTTGGTGACGTACCCGAAGACGGAGAACTCGCCCTCCTCGAAGGAGAGTCCGCCCAGACCGGCGCTTCGTTTATCGAATAAATAAATGAAGAATTGTTCCTTGTCGCTCTGACCGTCGTTTGATTTCGCCATGGCGACCGATCCGTTGATGCTCAGAGGAATGGTGGGAATGGCCTCACCGCTCTGCACGTCCAACGGCACGCGATACAACGGTTCGAACGCGTCGCTGGCTTTGATTTCCAACGGAATGCTCTCCGCCGCCGCGTTGCTCGAGCCTCCTAAAACCGCCGTCTCGCTTCGTCGCATCGGCGAATTGGTATACACCCCGCGCTTGACGTTATCCACAAAATTCCCGCCCGTGATGGGCGCGTTGTATCCATCCACCGTGATCTCCAGCGTCGCCTCGTCCAACTTTTCACCGTTGAGCAAACCGAATCCGCCTCCGCCCCGGTTTCGCACCGTCACCTCCACCGTCGCCCTCCCCGTCAATTTTGGCAACTCCATGTATTTCCCCGGAATCTGAAACGGCAATCCCGGCGCCTGCGCGATCTGCAACTCGCTCAGTCGGTCCAACGCGCGCGCGATCTGCGCGTCGAACGCGTCGACGTCTCGCGTCCCCGCCGCTCTCGACAGTCGCGTCAACGCGTCGTTCAGCCCCGCGTACGCCTCCTCCGCCCTCCCTCGATCGTCCTCTCGCACCGGCGCGAAGACGTCCGCGCGCTTCTCTTTCAATACACGTCGAGTCTCCTCCACGTCCTCGCTCATCGCGCTCCAGGGCTTGCGCTGAGGGATGCGCAGGAGGTACGCCGCCTCCTCGAGACGCTTTTGCGCCGACGCCGTCTCCTCGTTGATCGCCGGCACCGCGCGTCGAAGCGCGGCCCGCGCGGAGCGCGGCAGGCGCGTGTTAGGATTCACGAGCGCGGCGTCCGCGTCGAAAGGGACGGCGGCGACGCAGGCGGCGGCGAGAAGGGCGGCGAGGGACCGCTGGATGGGCCGAGCGCGGTCGACGTCATCGTCGACGCGGCGACGCGCGGCGGACGCGCGCGCGGTGGGACGAGGACGAGGCGCGAGAGGGGTGTCGCGGGACGTTCTCGGCGCGGGTCCGCGGAGCGCGGTGACGGGCATGGTGCGCCGCGCGTGGATGCTTGTGCGGTCGCGGGCCGAGGCGTCGGGACGAGCGCGAGAAGCGGCGGGACGAGGAGACGCGCGAGGGTCGATTCGATCGAGTCGTGCGGTGCGGTATCGGTACATTTTATTCGGTTTAACCGCGGTGTTCGTCGTGTCTTCGGCGCGGCGAACGGGTGAGGTCACGATACGTACTTGCGAACCATCGCGAGCGCTTTGGCGTAATCGACGATGCCGAAATTCTTCTTGCGTCTATACTCGGGTGACGCGGGCGCGTCGTCGTCGTCGACCGGAGATTTGGGCATGAGCACGTCCAGCGTCGCTCGCCATCCGGGTTCGGTGGGACGGTGATCGATCTCGCGACAGATCCAGGGACAGTAGGGCATGTGTTCGTCGACGCAATCGAAGAGAACGGCGTGCGCGGGGGCGCGAAGCCTGGCGTTGTCGTCGACGGCGACGCGTTTGCGTTTCTTGGACGACGCCGCGGCGAGCTTTTTCGTCGCTGCGGCGACGACGACGGCCGCGAACGTCGATCCGGGGCTGTCGTGCACGTCGTGCGCGTCGTCGCTCGCCGTCGCCGTCACCGGTCGCGGACTTCCGAATAACGGCGTCGACGCCGACGTCGCGCCGAAAGGCGTCGCGTTCTTTTCCGTCTCCGTCGCGCCACCGCCGGCGATGCTCATCGTCAGTTTCGATAGCACGCTCGCCCCCGCGACGGCGGCGACCCATCGCGCGCTCGCGCGCTCGTGCGCGGCTTTGTGCGCGTCGTCCGCCGTTCGTCCGTCTCGCCGCGTCGGCGCGAACGGCACGGACGAGACGCCGCTCAAACCGTACGATCCACCCAACGCCCCTCGAAGCGCCGCCCCGGTGGTTTTCGCCCTTTTCGACGTCCTCTGCGCCGAAGATACGTGTTGCTTTCTCGCCGCGAGCACCGACGTAAACGTCCACTCGGGCGACCGCGCGCCGCACAACGCGCATCCGTACGCCCGCTTCTCGCTCTCCACGCCCTCGACCAAGGGAACAGGAAACCATCCGAACAAGGCCATCTCCGTCGCAAAATCTACCGCGCTTCGACGCTCGAGCGGGGTCAAATCATCCTCTCGTTCGCCCAGGCTCGTCTCCGCCTCCTCGGCGTGCGTCCTCGCGTCTCTCACCAACCGCGCCACCCGTTCGCGTTCGCTCGTCTCCATCCCACATTTCCGCCTCGCATTCGCACCCGTCTTTTCACACCACGTCATCGCGCACATCGGCACTTTCCCACCCCCCCGCGCGATGGCGGCGACGCGCGCCGCGAAATCCGTCCTCGTCGTCGGCGGCTCGTTCGCCGGAAACATTCTCGCGCTCGTCGAACACGCCGTCTCTCGCCACGCGCACCCGCGCTCGTGCGTCGTCGCCAGCGCATCGATCATCTCTCTCTCCACGCCCTCCATCGCTTCGACGTCGTCTCGGATGTTCTCGCACGACGGGTACGCCAACAGCGCCTCGCACGTCTCGCACCGCAGTAAATCCTTCCCCTCCAAGATCCACCCCCTCGCCGCGCACGCCGGCGCGCTCGCGCCGCGAGGTTTGCCGAACCATCGAGATGGGTCTCGAAACGTCCGCAGGCGGTGAAAGTAATCCTCGCGACTGAGCGGACGCGCGGTTCTCGCGCCGGTGACGTCGAACGCGCCCATTCGTCCCGATGAATGGGCGCGCGCGGTATCGTCGCGCTCGCGGTGCGCTCGGGTCTCGTGCGGGGCGACGAGCGCGTCGGTGAGTCTCTTGAACCGTTCCGGCGTCGCGGACGCCATGTGGGCGCGAGGACACGCGTCTCGGTGTGACGGCCCCCGTTCGCGCGCGCATTCATTCGTCGCGCTCCATTACAACGAAACGTTTTGGAATCTTCGGCGGCTCGCGCGTCACCGACCAGCCTCGGCCTTTCGCGCGGCGATCCACGCGTGAATTTTCTCTCGCAGCGCGTCGTCCGGCACGAGCTGATCGACGGTGAGCGGTTGACGACTGAACGGATCCGTCTCGTCGCTGAGCAAGTGTCTCGTGATGGTGCTCCTGTCGCACGAGTGCCCGCTGGGAAGTTTCACCGGGTCTCGCATGAGCGTGCTGAGGATCGGGTCGGTGAATTCGTCCGGAACGTCACCGAGATCGGCCTCCTCGGCCTCGTCCTCGGACGCGCGGGCGCGAACGTCCGAGGTGAGGGCTTCGAAGACGGCGACGTCGCGCTCGGATCGAAGGCGGAGGCTTCGCGCGACGTTGGCGGCTTCCGTCATCACGGCGTCGCGGTACGAGCGACCGTCGGCGGCGATGGCGGCGATGAAGACTTTATCATCGTCTGCCGAGTAAATGTGCACGTACACGTCGAGGATCATGCCGAGCAATTCTTTCGGATCCCATCCGTACTTTTCTGGGTTTTTAATCTTCAACTGTCTCCGCTCGGGACCGGCGAGGTAGAGTAAAAAGTAATTCAACATGGCCGCCACGCGCTCCACCATCTCCGAACGAAGAAACGGATGGGCGATCTCTCTCGACGTGTATCCCATCATGCGCACGTGCACCATGGCGAGGGTGAGATTCGATCGAAGGTGTCGTCTCGTCTGTCGAAACGTCGACTCGCGCTCTTGTCGCTCTTGCGGCGGTCTCGCCGCCCACGCCGCGTCGTCTTGCATGTCCGTCTCCGCCTGTCGAACCTCGGGCAGTTTCTTCATCGCCTCATCGAGCAAATAGATGGCGTCGTTGATGAGCATGTTGAGAAATCGCGTGTAAAACTCTGGATCGTCTCGCGCGAGTTCGATCCACGCGCGTCGGTGCGCGCCCACCGACCACAGGTACTCGCAGAGCTCGCCGATTTGGTATCGCACGTTGAACTTTTCGTAAAACTGATTCGCCCCGCCCGTGAATTCGATGTCGACGTACAGGTAGAGCAGACTCGGGATCAAGTGTTTCAGGCTCACGGGATTCACCTCGAAGAGTGTCGCGAGTTTCGGCGACTGGTACCCGTCTTCAAACGGAATCCAGTGTCGCAAGACTTCGACGAATTTACACCGCAGGTATGGATTCTTCACGAAGGACGTGTTTCCCATGAAGGCGATGAAGAAATTCATGATTTCGTCGAGAGGTTCGTGATCGAGGGCTTCCGGGGCGTATCGAGAGACGTAGAGGATGAACTCGACGAGATCCTCGACGACGTACTCGGGAAGACATCCAAACGCCGGCGGACACGTCTCGGGAAACTGATCCATGGCGATCTGTGAAAAGGTGAAACCGTCCCCCTTTTCGTAGGCACCGTTCGTGGCGACGATGCGCATGAGCCACACGGCGACGAGCCGGTAGTATTGCATCGCCTCGCTGATGAGACGAGGATCGCGGAGCGCGCAGTCGAATTGTAAATTCTTGGTGTGCGCGGCGTCGACTTCCTCCGTCATCTCCTCCAATCGTCGTTCGTATCGAGCCTGTTCGGGAGATCCCATGAATCGATCGCGCATGGATTCAAAGTCGCGCAAGGCGTCCTGCATGTCTTGAATCTCTCGTCCCGATCCCGCGAGCTCTTGAATGCACTTGATGTACCCCAAGTGCAACGCGCGACCGGTGATGTAAAAGCACTCGCACACGAAGCCCCAATCCTCTTTATCCTGATCTGAGTCTAATTTCGCCGCGACTGCTTCGTCTGCCGTGCACGCGACGCGCGTCTCGTCCGTCAAACTAAGTCTACACGCGCGACTGCGCACGTACGACGGACTAATTTTGTCGTACTTGCCAGTCTGCGGATCGCAAAACGGCAGCGCCAATCGCAACGCCACGGCGCTGAGATTACACGCGCCTCCGTGCGAGGCGACCACCTGCGGGTGAATGCGCATCTTTCCCCTCCCGTCGTTGACGCGCAAAAATGCGTCTAAGAAGGCGATGACGCCTTGACGCACCTCGCCGCCGTGTTTCAACATGACGAAGAGAATTTGATACAATCCCTCGGTGAGTCGACTCGAACATCCTCGAAGCATGGCGTACGACGCCTCCACGTCGCGTTTCAGACGTTTACGCGCGTTGCTAAAGTACGCGTCCACGCAATCCGGCTCCCCACACCCGAACACGTCCGGTAACACGCTCGGCTTCAAGAACCATCCCAACGCGCACTCTGACTCAAACTGTCTCCCGTTGATGGCGCTCAGATGATTCTTCATCGGAATCCACCGCTTGTGTCGCACCAACGCCACCGCGAACGGTTTCACCGCGCACAACTGATACATCGTCTTCAGGTGCCCGTCAAAATTCCCCAGCGGACTCATCCCTCGCGTCGACACGCGCAGTTCGTCGAAAATCTTCTCCGCCACCTCCTCCAATCCGTCGTCCTCGCACTTGGACGCCAATCGCTCCAGATACCCGTTCGGAATCCCGCTCGACCCACGCATCACGTCCAGTAACTGACACGCCCCTCTCGCCGTCGCGCGCGCGCTCTGCGGAAACGTTCCCGACAACGCCGGATTGAGCAACAAACCGCCGTACGAGGCGCAAAATTCCATGCACTGTCCCAATTCCTCACACACCGCCACCGACGCCCCGTCCGTCTTCCCACTCCGTCGTCGATACTCATCCTGCGCCCGTCTATACGTCTCCACCGTCCACGCGTACGCCTCACCCTCGTCATCCCCCTCTCGCGTCTCGCGCGTCAACCTCGCGAAAAACACGCGTTCCAGCGTCTCCCCCGTCATCCGTCCCGACCCACCCTCGCGCGCGAGTTCCTCCGCGACTTCGTCCAGGAACACTCTCGACGGACGCTTCGAGCTCGCGATCGCGCCGTCGAGCGCGCACCTATCCGCGCGACGCGTCGTCCGTCCGTCAGTCGTCGATTCATTCATCAATCGAGATGAGATGTCGATCGATCCGTCGCCCTCGCTCGCGCGTCACCGCCCTCGTCCTCGCGCGCTCGCCGTCATCGCTCGCGTCCATCGCACCTCGTCGCCGCGCTCAGCGCCTCGCTCGCGACCGCATCGTCCGCGTCCGCGCGCGACGCCATGATGACGCGGGTCGTCAATTGAAGTCGTCCGATCGATGACGCGCGCGCTCGCCCCTCTCGGCCCGCCCTCCGCCCTCGTCTTCGCGACGACGAACGGAGGAAAACACCGTCGACTTCGCGAGCACCTCGATCGCGTCGAATGCGACGCGCGCGCGCGCTGCGTCGCGGTCGATGTCGATGAGATTCAAGCCGACACCGTTCGACTCGTCGCCGTCGACAAGGCGCGCCGCGCGTGCGAACGCCTCAAACGCGACGTCGACGACGACGAGTGCGTGCTCGTGCACGATTGCGGCCTGTGCGCGCGCGCGCTCGGTGGGTTTCCGGGTCCGGTGACGAAGTATTTTAATTTCACCGTCGGCGGCGCCGGGCTCGCGAGGCTGCTTCGAGACGTCGACGACCGCGCGGCGTGTTGGGACGAAACGATCGTGTGCGCGCGTCCGAGCGATGGGGCGATGCGCGTGTTTTCGCGCGAGAGGGCGTACGATGGGGAGATCGGGACGCCGGTGCGATGGAGACGGTGGCGGGACGACCCGAGTCGAAGCGTCGGGAGCGTCTTCGTGGCGACGGGGTTCGGATTCGACGAGTGTCTGTGCGACGTCAGCGAGGAGGAGTATCGACGGTTTCGAAGGGACGGACCGAGCGCGTGGAATGAATTCGCGAGGTGGATGGCCGGGGATGACCGAGCGGGGGTGGACGAGGGGTGAACAGGGGACTCGGGGCGGGGATCGCGCGGAGTGACCGTTCGCCTCCCTCTCGAAAGATTCACGCGCGCCGATTCGGAATTCGGTAACGGTCGCGTCGTCAGACGTCCGAGCGCGCGAGCGAGCGCGATTGAAAACGAGACCACGGGATGACGCGCGACGACGACGACGAGAACGAGGGCGACGACGACGCGAGACGGTCGTCGTCGGCGCGCGCGTACGCGAAGAGACGTCCGCCCGCGCTCGCGCTCGCGAGCGGGGATAAGACGCCGCCGGGAAGTCCCTCGGGTCCGTTTTCCCTGCACTCGCGTCGCGATTCGCTGTCTGATGCGTCTGATTCGTTCTCGGAGGTGATGAAGGAGACGGTGCGCGAGGAGGCGCCGCGAACGCGTTCGCTCGTCGTGCGTCTCAAGGAGGGAGACGACGAGACGCACGAGATGCGCGTCGACGCGCCTCGACTCGATGTCGTCTCGCGACGGAGACTCGGGGGCGAGAAGTTCGTGTTCGCGCGCGCGCGCACGGATGCGGAGCGCCGACGGTGCCGCATCGCGCGAACGTATCAGATGCATGTGCTGCGTCTGTCGGGAACGGAGGAGGAGGTCGCCGGGTACGCGTCTCGCGCCGTCGCGGCGGCGGACGCCGACGTCGAAGATGCCGTCGAGTATTACGTCGCGAGCGAGAATCCGTTCGATAAGAAAGTGTACGGTGTCGCGAGAGTCTGCACGCGCGACGTCGACTTGACGCTCAGGACGAGATACGGCGTGTGTCGAGACGACGTCGACGGCGTCGACGCGCTCGTCGACCGTTTCTTCGCCACGACGGCGGCGAACGAGCTCGCGGGGAGTCCCGACGGCGCGTCCTTCGTGCGTCGGTTCATGCTCGACGGTCTTCGTAAGCGCATCAACGAGACGCATCCGGTGAGAAACGTCGATGAGACGCGTCCTCGCACCGTGTGCGTGCTCGGCGCGGCTCGGTTGGACGTCGACGGCGTTCGAGTCTTCGAACACGCGCGTTTTGTCCCGAGCGACGTGCGCTCGTACGACGACGAGACGGTGACGACGAACGAACACGTCGCGCGAGAGCGCGAAGATTGGGTCGCTCGCGCCTTCTTCGCGCTCCACGTCGTGCCTCTGTCGACGTCGTCGAGCGAACGCTCGCGCCGTTGCGACGAGGATTCGAGCGAGGATTCGAGCGAGGAGCCTCTCGTCGTCACGCTGCACGCGTACGCGCGACGAACCATCGAGAGCGGGGAATCACGAGAGGTACGTTTCGCTCGCGCTCTCGCCCGCGCGTGCGGGACGACGCTCGTGGACGATGATTTAGCGCCCGCGCTCGTCGACGCGCTCGCGTGCGCGCTTCGCGACGATTCGGGCGCGCGGTCGCACGCGTTGGAATTCAGCGACGTCGACGACGTCGACGACGCACCGTTCGACGACGACGACGCCTCCGCGACGCGAGCACTGTTCGATGAACCGTCCGCGCGTCGACGGGCGGTTTTGTGCGCTCGAGCGTCGGTGGAATCGGCCGAGGCTGTCGTCGACGCGGCGACGCGAGCCGTGCGAGACGCCGACGCCGACGCGTGCGTCTTCGCGACGCGATGTCGCGTCGTCGACGGACGGTTACGACTGTGCGACGGTAACGTGTGCATGAGCGACGTGTTATCGCACGCGGCGTCGAGAGGCGTCTTCACCGAGGGCGGCGTGTTCAAAACATTCGTCGACTCGACGACGTGCGTCGTCTTCACGCGCTTCGTCTGGAGAGAGTTTCGAGTGCGACCGTCTCGTCCGGAGGACGCCGACGCGCTCATCGCCATCGAGGCCGAGGCGTGGATCGACGCGCCAGAGATGCGCACGTCTCCCGAGACGATTCGAGAGAGAATCGAGAACAACGCCTCGATGAATTTCGTCGTGGAAGAAATCGCCGGCGACGTTGTTCGCGGGTGCATGTACGCGCAATACGTCGACGACGTCGAAGACTTGCTCAACGCGACGTGGGAGTGGAAGGAATCGAATCGTCGCGATCCAGGCTCGACGAAAGTTGTGCAGTTGCTCGACGTGTTCGTCGATCAAAGCTTCGCCGCGCGGTGCGTCTCCGGCGGCGGATCCGTCGGGCAAGAGTTGCGCAACCACGTGCTCAATTACGCCGAACACGCCGGCGTTCGTCACGCGTGCGCCGTCACGCGCACGCGTGGGTTTCGCCAGGCGCAAAAACATCGACCGACGCTGACGTACGACGAGTACGTCCTCGGTGGGTCGATGGATCGAGGCGTCTTCTTTCACACCTCGGCGGGCGCCGACGTCTTGCAAATCGTTCGACCGTGGCGCGCGCGGGATTACGAAAACGACGGAAACGGCGTGCTCATACGGTACGAAGTTCGCGAGTACGCGCATTCGAACGCGGCACGACGCGGTCGAAGCGCTCTGCCGTCGCGTCTTCGCCGACCGAGCGATCCGACGCGACATCGGGAGGACGGACGATACGTCAGTCCGCTCGAAGCCGTCGCGTGGGAGGCGCGCGCGAGATCTTTTCCCGTGGTGTGAATCGACGAACGAACGAGCGAGCGAGCGCGGGCGGTTCTATGAGATTCCATCGCGCGACCCCTCACTCTTTTTATCTACCAAGTTTAATATCTGTTGTATTCCAAACGAGCTACTCCGCGCGCGCGCGCTCGACCGCCGGCGCCGTCACATCTCCCCGCACTCGGAGATGACGCACGGAAGCTTGGGCTTATTCCCACCACCCGTCGCCACGTTCTCCACCTTTCGAACGACCAACATCCCGTCCCCCAAAACCCTCCCGAACACGACGTGCTTATCGTCCAACCACTCCGTCTTGGCGCACGTGATGAAAAACTGACATCCATTCGTATTCGGCCCGCTGTTCGCGCTGCTCAACAATCCCGGTCCCGTGTGTCTCCCCACGAACGGCTCGTCGTCAAACTTCGATCCGTACACGCTCACACACCCCGTACCGTCCCCGTTGACGAAATCACCACCCTGAATCATAAAATCTTTGATGACGCGATGAAACGCGCAATTCTTGTACCCGCGCGGCTCTCCCTCTCTCGTTCGAAATTCCCCCGTGCACATCCTGCGAAAGTTCTCCGCCGTCCTCGGGGCGACGTCGGCGAACAGTTCACACGTGATCCTCCCCGCGCTCGCCCCACCGATGGTGACGTCGAAGAACACGACCGGATTCTCCGCGTTCACCGGGCGCTCGTGCCAATTTCCAGCGGGCGCCATGAGGCACGAATGACGACGAAAGCGCGTTGAAATCGATCGCGTCGTCCACGTTCGCGCGTCGAATCGAACGCGTAATATTCACTCGATCGTTTCGCGCGACGAACGCGCGTCGACCTCGATCGCGTCGTCGACGTTCGCGCGTGAAAGTGTCGACGGAACGCTCTCTCTCGACCCTCGTCTCGCGTGCATCCGCATTCTCCGTCGCGCGAACGTCGACCTTTACGTCCGCGGTGACCTCGTCGACATATATGGCCGACGACCTCGTTTTTGGTGCGTCTCCTCGTCCGAGTCGCGCGCGCCGTCTCGTCTCGCGTCGCGCGCGCGGCGTCGCTCGAAGATGGCGCGACAATCGCGATCGATCCCTCTCCGCGTGGTTTCGAATCGGGACGTCTCGTCGCGAGACGCGTCTCTGGACGACTCGCGTCGACGCGAGACGGACGCGAGAACGATCGGTCGTTCGACGCGCGCGCGGTGTCGAACTCGCGCGAGGCGTGGATGGAGACGCGAGGGATGGATCGTCCGAGCCGAGCCTCGCGCGCGAAGGGCGACGTCGTTGACTCGACGACGAACGAGAGCGCCGATTGATGATGACTTGATGACTGACGACGCGCGCGTTTTGTGCGAATGTCATTCCAGCGAACGATCCCTTTGCGAACGAAGCGCTCGACTTTGGAGACGAAGTAAAGAGCGAAAAGAAGAAGAAAGAAACGGCGGATTCCGTGCAAGACAACTACATTCACATTCGCGTGCAACAACGCAACGGACGAAAGAGTTGGACGACTGTGCAGGTGCGCGACGGCGTGCGCTGAGTCGCGCGCGCGAATCGCACAGACACGTTCGAGAGAGAGAGAGAGCGCGCCTCGTTCACCGCCGAGCGAGACGACTGACTGACGCGCTCGACTTTGTATATTTTACTCCGCTCGCGCAGGGAATCAATCCGAAGATCAACAAGAAGATCATTCTCAAGGAATGCAAAAAGAGGTTCAACTGCAACGGATGCATCATTGAGGATCCGGAACACGGAGACATCGTTCAGCTTCAGGGCGACCAGCGTAAGCTCGTCGCGCAATTCTTGATCGACGAAAAGATCAGTAAAAAGACGCTCATCAAGGTGCACGGCTCGTAACGAGGCAACGACGCGCGTTCATCCTCGCGAACGCGACGGATACGTTTACACACATATACATACACACACACACACACGCACGAGAGCGCGGTCTCTGTCTCTCAAAGAATCAAGTCAGTCGCGGTGGGAGGTTTCGGTTTTTACATCGACGCCGCGCCGAGCGCGCGTCTCCTAGCTCTCCCATCCCTGTAATGTGATTTGAATTTTAGTTTGTGTACTGTACGAATCCGCGGGAATCATAACGTTTCATAGGTATGACAAAATTATACGAGGACGAAACGACCCGTCTCGCACCGCCTACTCCTTCACCCCCTCCGCATCCTCGCCCGCCTCACCCACGGTCTCGGCGTTCTCGGCGCTCCCCCACACGCGCGCCTTGGCCGCCTCGCGCTTGGCCGCCGCGCGCCGCTCCGCCGCGTTCGACCCCCCGATCGGTCCCGACACGACGATATTCTTATAATGTTCCCCGCTCGACGTCATCTTTAAAATCTTAAACCCGTACAACTCCCCCACGACGGGCGCCGCGACGTCTCCACCCTTCCCACTCGACCGCCCACCGCCATCGCCGCCGTCGCCGCCCCCCTCCGCCGCGATCGCGCGCTCGACGCTCGTCGGCGGCGCGCGTCCTCGATACGCCCTCGCCGGTAAAAACGCGATCAGTCCCGCGATACCCACCGCGTACCCACCGTTCACCGCGTTCAAAATCCGTCCTCGTATCGTCTTCCCACCGTCTCTCGCCCGCGTGAGCTCTCTCCAGACGCGCTCTCGTCCTCTACGCGCGTCGAGGCCGCGGCACTCGAGGTCCAGGTGTCCCGTCGGGTTATTCATCCACGTCACCCTCGCCTCCACGACGTCCCCGACTCGGACCGGGCGATCGAATTCGGACATCTTAAACGTCGTCGGTCCTCTCACCCCCGTCACCGCGGTGGCGACGCCGTTCCGCGCGTCGACGGCGACGATTTTCGTTCGAATGACTTTACCCTGAAGGTCCGGCATGAGCGCGTTCGACCACGCGGTGTCGTCGTCCGCGAGCGCGCGCGAGGCGAACGAGACGCGCGACCGTTCGATCGCGCGCGTCGTCGACGTCGTCGACGGCGCGACGGAGGCGGAGGCGCGCGCGAGACGACGCGCGGTCGCCGCGAACATCACGTCGCGTCGTGTTCGCCTCCGCGTCGACGATTGGGGCGCGCCGCACAGACGCGCGCGCGGTCTCCTCGAGTCCGCGCGCGAGCGCTTCCGCGGTACCGACGACGATGACGACGCGCGCGACGACCGCGACGGTGCGGAACGCGACGACGAGGACGACGAGGGCGACGAGAGGGATGATTCCCATCGCGCGCGTGGGAAACTTCACGGAACATTCGACGCGTCCTCGTCGCGTCGAGCGCGCGCCGTCGTCTCTCAACGTCGAGGAAACGTCGCGACGATCGCGCTCGAGCGCTCGAACGGGGCGATTCCGTGCGTCTCCGCGGCGGGCGGCGACGAACGGGGACGACATGGATGCGATTTGGGCCAGCGCGCATCCAAAGTATTTACAATCGAACGACGACGCGTCGACGAAGGCGTCGTCGAAGGCGTCGTCGCCGGACGTCGCGGGCGATGTCTCGAGAACGACGGCGGCGGCGACGACGACGGCGGCGAAGGGCGGGGACGATTACGTGTGGGACGCGATTCGACGCGAGGCGACGGTGGACGCGGCGGCCGAACCCATGCTCTCGAGTTATCTCTACGCCTCCATACTGAGTCACGAGACGTTGGAACAGAGTTTGAGTTTCGTGCTGGCGAATAAACTCGCGGACAGCACGCTGTTGCCGACGCAATTGATGGAGATTTTTAACACGGTGTTGCTCGACGACGAAACCGAGGCGGGACGATTCATACGCGAGGCGGTTCGCGCGGACGTGGCGGCGTTCAAGGAGCGAGATCCGGCGTGCGTCGGGTACGCGCACGCGTTGTTAAATTTTAAGGGGTTTCATGCCCTCGAGGCGCATCGAATTCAGCACGCGCTGTGGGATCGGGGACAAAAACTCATGGCGTTGGCGCTGCAGAGTCGCATCTCGGCGGTGTTTTCTCTGGACATTCACCCGGCGGCGAGGCTCGGGAAAGCGATTCTCATCGATCACGGCACGGGTGTCGTCATCGGTGAGACGTGCGTGATCGGGGACTCGGTGAGCATCTTACAGGGCGTCACCCTGGGCGGCACGGGAAAGGCGACGGGGGACAGACATCCAAAGGTGGAGTCGCACGTCTTGATCGGCGCGCACAGCACGGTGCTCGGAAACATCAAGATTGAGCGCGGATCGATGATCAGCGCGGGGAGTTTAGTGTTGAAACCGGTCAAAGCGCGAACCATGGTGGCGGGATCGCCGGCCAAGGTGGTGGGGCAGGTGCGCGCGAGCGAACCCGAGCTCGTCATGGATCATCACATTGCGCCGAGCGCGTCGACGTTTGTCGACGATTCGAACGAGGTGGCGCGTTCGCGAGCGTTGGACGAGGAGGGCGAGTGGAAGAAAAAGATCGGCGAGGCAGACGATGCAGACATAGAGAGAGTGCGTTCACAGGTGATGTCGGCTGACGAAAAGCGTCGCCGACGAAGAGATCGCGGATGAAAGATAAACGAAAAGACGTCGGCGCGGCGCGTGTACTTTTATTGAAAAGCCAGCGGACTAGAAATGTGATGAGTAAATGAATCGTCGTCGCAGACCGCGATCAAACGTATCTAATCGAACGGATCGATGCGCGGATCGTGTTCGGTGGCCAGAGCCATGCCCGTGCAGAGGCACGACGTGCACATCACCTTGGCGGTGCCGCTGCACGTCGGACAGATGCACTTCGTGTTTGACTTCGGATCGATGAGACGACCCGGACGAGGACTCGTCGAGCACTCCGCGCACTGCAAGTACCCGCTCCCCTTGCAGTACATGCAAATCTTCTTTCGCTGTTCCTTGACGTTTTGAATCTCGATGACGAAGAAGGCGGAGATGGCCCCGACGGCGCCGCCCGTGAAAGACGCGACGATCGGGTCAACCTGCGCGAGTTGCGCGGGCAAATGTACACTATCTATGAACTCCGCGTACGAAGTTCCCCCGAGACCGAGCTTCACCTCCGCCACGGGCGCGATGAGTCCGCCGAAGAGCAACAAAATCCCCACGGCGACCCCCCAATAAATCCGATAGTCCTGCACGCTATCCTCCGTCAGCACCGGAAACCCCGGAATCACCGACTCAAACTCTCGCTTCGGTTCCACATCCGCGTCCTCCGACCCGATCGTCTTCACTCGCTGCTGCACGCGCAATCGTCTCAACTCCTCCATCAACAGAAACACACGCTGTCGTCGACTCTCGATGTTCATCGCGATCTCCTCCACCTGCATGTCCGCGAAATCCACCACACTGTTCCGCCCCTCGATGATGCAATAATTCTCAGGCAACGATTTTGATTCAAACATCCCCTCATTCCCCTCGCTCGTCTCCACCGCGGCGTCCTCCGCCGACGCGCGTCTCCGCGTCTCCGCGCCGCGTCCCGACCCCGTCCCGCGCGCGATCCCGCGCGCGAGCCCCCCGTCCGACACCGTCACCGTCACCGCGCGCGTCGACCGTCGAACGACGCGCGCGCGCGCGTCCACGACCACCGCACGTTCGCGTCCCCTCGCGAGCGCACCACCCCTCGTCGTCGTCGTCGTCGTCCTCGTCATCATCATCATCATCATCATCATCATCTTAATCGATCGCGCGTCTCTCGCGCGTCTCCGCGCTCGATTCCGTCGACGTCTCGCGTCTCGCGACGACGATCGCGTCGATCGCGCGTCGCCCTCGCGTCGATCCTCGACGTCGCGCGCGCGCGTGTGACGCGCGCGCGCGATGGATGGGATGGATTCGGGTCGTGTCCCTTATCTTCAGTCTTTGACGAGTCATGACTCAACAAAGAGTCCCCTCGGTCGACCGAGACCTCGCGCGCCGTCACCGCCTCGTCATCCCTCGGCGCGCGCGCGCGCGCCTCGATCGTCCGCGGTCTCGCCTCGCGCGCGCGAAGACGACGCGCGAAGACGACGCCGGACGGTCTCGCGCGTCGCGTTCGCGTTTCCGGGACGTCGGCGCGACGAGAGACGACCGAACGAATCGATCGCGCGCGCGCGATGGCGGCGGTCTCGATGACGCCGCGCGCGTCTCTCGCGCGCGAGCGCGGGAGGTCGTCTCGTCTCGGGCGGTCGCGAGCGTCTGAGACGCGCGCGAAGTCGCGCGCGACGCGGGCGGTGACGGAGGCGGAGACGACGAATCTGAATCTTCGCGCGGCGGCGGCGGCGCGGCGCGTGCGAGAATCCGGCGCGTCGGTCGCGGATCGCGTCAGGGCGTTGATCGTGGAGTCAAAGGTGACCGGAGGTGATGGGTCGGAGAGGTTTCTCGCGCCGGAGGAGCGAACGAGTGGGATGCGGGTGATGGGATGCGCCTCGGCGAGTTGGATCGAGGCGCGCGTCGACGCCGACGGGACGGTTCGCGCGAGGTGCGCGAGCGATAGCGATGTGACGAGGGGATTCGGGGCGATTTTGTGCGATGTTTTGCGAGGAGGGAGCGTGGAGGAGTGTTTAGCGCTGGAGGACGGTTTCGTGGACGAGATGGAGATTGGATTGGGGTCCAAGGTGGAGAAGTCGCGCGCCAACGGGTTTAAGAATATGCTCGAGACGGCGAAGAAACAGTTGCGCGCCGTCGTCGCGAATGGTGGTGGGGATCCGTTTCCGAGCCTGATCGTCACCGCTGATGAGGTTCGATCGAGAGGATCGTTCGCGGCGTCGCAGGCGTCGTACCTGGAACCGGACGAGAGTAAAGTGCGCGCGCTGGTGGAGGCGCTCGAGTCGAAGAAGATCGGCGTTGTCGCGCACTTTTACATGGATCCCGAGGTGCAGGGGATCCTGATGGCGGCCAAGGCGTCGTACCCGCACATTGCGATCAGTGATTCGCTCGTCATGGCGGATTTGGCGGTGAAGATGGTGGAGAGCGGGTGCGAAACCATCGGCGTGTTGGGGGTGGATTTCATGTCGGAAAACGTGCGCGCCATCATCGACGAGGCGGGCCACACCGAGGCCAAGGTGTATCGCATGGCGGCGGAGGATATCGGGTGCTCGCTCGCCGAGGCGGCGCAGAGCGCGAGTTACGACGCCTATCTCGCCGACGCTGGGAAGGTGAAGAACGCCGTGCACGTCATTTACATCAACACGGGTTTGGACACCAAGGCGGCGGCCGACGCGAAGATTCCCACCATCACGTGCACGTCATCAAACGTCGTCGCCACCGTCTTACAGGCGGCGGCGCAGATTCCGGACGTGCACGTGTACTACGGCCCGGACACGTACATGGGTGGCAACTTGGCTGAGCTTTTGCGACGCATGACGACGTGGGACGACGAGGACATCAAAGCCATGCACCCGGCGCACGACAGAGACACCATCAAATCGCTTCTGCCGCGATTGAAATATTTCGACGACGGCACGTGCATGGTGCACGACATGTTCGGTAAGGATGTGTGCGACACGGTTCGTTCGTTTTACGGCGACGCGTACCAGACGGCGCACTTTGAAGTGCCGGGTGAAATGTTCAAGCTCGCCATGGAGGCCAAGGACCGCGGACTCGGCGTCGTCGGATCGACGCAAAACATTCTGGATTACACGTGCGCGCGCGTGGACGAGGCGATCGAGCGCGCGTTGCCCGAGGGCGAGCGTCTGCGCTTCGTTCTGGGCACAGAGACGGGCATGGTGACCTCCATCGTTCGCGCCGTGCAATCGAGACTTCGCGCCGCGCGCGACAAGGGTGTCTCCGGCGTCGAGGCCGAGATCGTCTTCCCTGTGTCCTCCGACGCCATCACGGCCACCGGTGACGTGGAAATTCCCGTCGTGCCGGGCGTCGTCGCGGGTGAGGGATGTTCGCTCGACGGCGGGTGTGCGTCGTGTCCGTACATGAAGATGAACTCGTACGACGCGTTGATCGAGACGTGCGAAAAGGTTGGTTCCGCGGCTGGCGAAGCCATGCTCGCGGCGCAAGAACCGCGCAAATACGCGAGCGCTGACGGCACGGGTCCGTCCATCGCTTCGCGGGGTTGCGTGCCGATTTTGCACATGCGTCACTTTCAAAAGAACAAGGTGTTTAGCGAGGCGTTGGCGCGAGACATTACCACTCGATGATCGTATTGAAAAAATTAGTCGCGCGATTCAGTCACGCATCGTTTATTAGGCGAATCGAACACAACATACACTCCATCCGTCGCGTCCGTCGAGTCAATCGCTCGAACCGCGCGTTCACTGTCCCTCGACGGCGATTTGTCTCGTCAGAGGATCCTTGGCGACGGATAACAGTTCCATGTCGAGCGTCACCGTCGCGTTGGGCGGAATCTCCATCACCTCGTTCGGCCCGTACGCGTACTCCGGAGGCACAATCATGCGTCGAAGCGTGCCGACGCCCATGCCCTTGATGCCCTCGTTAAACGCCTTGATGAACGGTCCGCCCGACTGTCCCGCGGGTTGTCCCACCGTGAACCCTATGGGATTTCCTCCCGTCACCCCGGCGCCCTGTCTCGACGTCCCGACCGTGACGCTTCGAAACTTCAAGTCGTAATGCAACGCCACTCTCGATCCCTTCGGCGCCCCTCCCGCGGTGCCGGCTTCGCCCTTGAGGTCGTAATACAAGATGGGCGGTTGCGTCCCCGGAATGGGTTTAAAGTTTTCAATGGGCACGCCCCCCGTGATCCCGCCCTTGAGCTTGGCGCTCGCCGGTTCCGGTTCGCGCGACGACACCAAAGCCACCAAACTCGCGCCCGCCAGCGCGCGGCGTCGGTCCATCGCGCGCGCGCGCGCGTTCCCCTTCCCATTTTCTTTATCCTTTTCATCCTCGTCAGCGCGAGCGACGGGCGTCGAGAACGCCCGCGTCGACGCGCGCCTCGTCGCGCGGTCGCGCCGCGCGTGCGACGCGTTCGTTCTCGACGTCGCCCGGAGACGAGCGACGGGCGTTCGGCTCGACATGTCGAATGGGCGCGCGCGTTCGTCTGACGCGCGCGATGGCGCGATGACCCGCACTCGCGCGCGCGCGCCGCCGCCGACGCCCCCGCGCGTCGCGCGCGGTCGCCGCCGCGCGGACGCGAGCGACGACATCCCCGCGCGTCGCGCGCGTCGCGAATGGGTCTCGACGGCGGCACGACGGCGACGCGCGCGGACATTCTTCGCGGAAGCTCGTGGGAGCTCAACGCCGCGGATCGGTCGACGTCCACGCGCGGTGGACACGTTCGCGACGGCGCGTCGAGCGCGCGCGCGCTAGAGAGAGAGGTCGATCCCGTCGCTCTCTCTCGCGCGCGGTGGACGTCGTGCGCGCTCACGGGACGAAGACTCTCGTGGAAGAGGGGCGTCGTCGCGTGTCGCGCGCGCGGACGACTGTACGATAAAGAGGCCGCGCTGGAGCGAATCCTCGCGAGAAGAGGCGCGTTCGTCGACGACGGGCAGTTGCACGCGTTCGCGAACGGGACGAACGACGCGAGAAAGGCGCGCGCGACGAAGCATTTGCGCGAGAGGAGAGACGTCTTCGACGTTCGGGACGCGCGCCGCCGCCGCGCCGGGGCCGCCGCCGCCGACGATTCGTTCGAGCCCGAGTGTCCCGTGCTCGGTCTCGTCGCCGGACGAACGAATGAACGGTTCGTCGCCGCTCGACCGTGTGGATGCGTCGTGAGCAAGCGCGCGATGGACGCCGTCGGCGCCGCGGCGCGGGACGCGTGTCTCGCGTGCGGCGAGCCCGTCGTCGAGACGACGACGCTGTTTCGCGACGACGACGACGACGACGACGACGACGCGAAACCCCTCGATCGATCGCGCGCGTCTAAACGACCTCGACTCGCCCGAGACGTCGATGACTCGACGCGCGAATGAAACGTCGAATGACACGATTCCGCGCGATCGCGCCTCCCCTCCGCACACCTCGACGCCGAGCGACGCCGCGCGCCGATCACCATGTCGAACGGTATCGTCGCGTTCACGTCGCGCGTCGTCGGCGTCTCTCGCGACGCGCGCGCGTCGCGACGGCGTCGCGCACGCGCGATGAAAATATCATTCGATCGACAATCGTCCCGCGCGGTCGTCGCGCGCGCGATGCCCTCGGGCGAGGATCGAAACGCGTCCGCGAGCGCGTTCGCCGCCACCTCTCCGAGCGACTCGTTTTTCGCCTCTTCGTCGGTGACGTCGACGTTCGACGAATCCCTGCTCGAGGCGTTGGATTGGTCCACCGTCGACTACGCGAAGGATTTCGGCGCGGATTGGTGGACGAGCGCGCGTAAAGAGTCGGTCGGACGCGTCATCGAGAGCGCGGTGAAAGATTCGATGCGTGAGAGGGACACGGAGGTGGTGACGCCGGCGTTGGTGGTGGAATCGTTGTTATCGAGAGGGGCGTTGCGCGCGGACGTGCGCGCGGCGTTGCGTCAACGGGCGAAACGGGTGGGCGAGGATTGGAGTCTGTATGCCGAGGCCGAGGACGCGGTGGTGTTGCAATTGCGACAAGCGTTGCTGAACGGTGAGGATATTCGCGAGAAGGCGCTGAAGATGCCGGATTTCAGCGCGAATTCCATCAAGGATTGGACGCGGGCGGATTGGGAACGCGCCGTCAAGGTGGTGCTCGCGTCTCTCATCGGCGGCGCCGCGCTCTTCGCGAGCGGTGGCACCGCCGCGCCGGCGCTCGTCGCGGCGATTCATGCCTTGGGGTTCGGGTCCGAGGCGTTCGCCGCGTTCGGTGGTTTACAACTCATGCTCGGCATCACCGGCGCGTCGCTCTGCGGATCCAAAATGGCCAATCGTCTCAACGAAGAGCTCGAAGAGTTTGATCTCATTCCTCTGCGCGGCGCGCACAAATCCTACGCCATGCACATCTACGTCCCCGGGTTCACGCGCGACGAGCACGATTTATTGCACGCGTGGGGCGCGAAGGATAATCAGTACACGGCGGTCATTCCCGAGGAGGGCGACTTGGGCGTGACGTTTGAACGCGACGCCGACGGCTGCGTCGTCGTGAAATCCGCCGAGGACTCCATCGCCAAGTTACACGGCGTCGTGTCCGGAAGCGCGCTCGTCGCGTATCGATCGGTGGCGACGCGTCATCAACCGAGCGTTGTCTTGGCTGAGCTCAACGAACCGCCGACGTTGGAAGAATTGCAACGCGTCCCGCGTCCGCTGGAAATTCGTCTGCAACTTCCGGGTAAAGACGGGGATCTGCACGCCGAACACGTCGCACTGAGCGAGGAGATGAAGGATATGCTCGAGAATCACACCAAGGAGGAGCACGTGCCGAAGGCGCACCACGTCGCGCGCCCCTCGCGCAAACATTGGGGCAACAAGACGGGCGAACAACTCGTGTTGAATTGGGAGCCGTCGACGCTCGGCGAGTTGGGCTCGTGCATGACGGCGTGGAACGAAACCTGCGCCGTCAACTTTTATCTCACGCCCGCGGTTTTGGCGAAGACGGCGCTCTCGCGTGTCGCCGATGCGGTCTCTTGGCCGGCGACGCTGTTATCGTCCGCCGGGTTCATCGACGATCCGTGGTGTTTGGTGAAGCTTCGCGGGAAAATCGCCGGCGAGGAGCTCGCGAGGTCGCTCTTGGCGGGCGAACATGGTCATCGCCCTGTCACCTTCGTCGCGTACAGCGCCGGCGCGTACGTCGTGCAGGCGTGTCTGCAAAAACTCCACGAGGCGGGCGAGCGAGGGAAAAACATCGTCGATCGCGCCGTCTTCGTCTCGGCGCCCATCTCGACGTCAAAGGAGACGTGGGAGCCGATGCGCGAAGTCGTCTCGGGACGGCTCGTCAACGTGCACTGTCACACCGATTGGATCTTGCTGCTCATGTATAAGTTTAACATGCTCGATCCGATGACGAGACTCGCCGGGTTATCCATCGTGAAGCGCGTCAAGGGGGTGGAAAATTACAACGTGAGCAATTTGCGTCACGCCCATCTTCCGGACGAAATCTCGCGCGTGCTCGACGAGATCGATCTTCAAGAGTGAGCGAGCAGAGCACATGCAAAAAGACTGCTGTGCACTGCTGTAAAAGTATTTATCATCCGCGAGTGTACTGTAGCGGAAATCACATGTAATCTTTACAATAACATTTTACGCGATGTTCATTTCTGGCTCGTCGCCGTCGTCGCCGCCGCGCTCCTCGCGAATCCGCTTGTTCGGTTTCGTCGTCCCGAGCGTTTCGATCGACTGCGAACTTCGCGCCTTGTTGATAGTCCCGCGCTCGCGACGAAGTTTCCGTCGAAGTTCGTCGTACCGCTCGTGGTCGGATTTACTCACCGACGGTTGCACCCTGGCGAACGCTTGCTCAAAGTGTGCCGCCGTCACCGTCGGCGCGGCGTCCGTCGTCATGGATTTGAGCGCCGCGACGCACGCCTCGCGCACGAGCGACGCCAAGTCGGCGCCGCTGAATCCTTCGCACGCGGCGCTCAGGGCGATGCGTTCGATGCGAACATCGGCCGCGATGGGCGTCTTTCGAGTGAGCGTCTTGAGAATGGACGCGCGCCCATCCGGCGGCGGAAGCGGGACGTATAACAATTTGTCCAAACGTCCCGGTCGAAGCATCGCGGGATCGATCATGTCCGGTCGATTCGTCGCCGCAATCAAAAAGGTTGCGTTTCGCGCCTCTAAACCGTCCATCTCGGTGAGTAATTGATTCACCACACGCTCGGCGGAGGTATTGTCGCCGTTGCTTCCTCTTCGCGGCGCCAACGAATCCATCTCGTCGAAGAATAACACGCACGGACTCGCACTTCGCGCGCGTTGGAAGAGAGTGCGCACGGCGCGCTCGCTCTCACCGACGTACTTGTTCATCAACTCTGGACCCTTGATGGAGATGAAATTCGCCATGGCTTCGTTCGCCGTCGCCTTGGCGACGAGCGTCTTGCCGCACCCGGGCGGGCCGTAGAGTAAGACGCCGGTGGAGATGTTGAGTCCCATCGCCTCGAAACGCTCCGGGTGCGCGATAGGTTCGGCGATCGAGAACCTGAGCTCCTCACGAATCTCCGTGAGCGAGCCGACGTCTTCCCAGGTGACGTTGGGCGTCGTGGTGAATCCCTCGCGTTGCGCCGACGGTTGCACGCGGTCGAGCGCCGAGGAGAAATCATCCATCGTGATTGCTAAATCACCGAGTTCGTCCTCCGTGAGCGGTCGCGGATCGGCTAAGCGACCGGTGGCGAGTGCGGCGTCCGATGCCGCGGCGGATGTGTCGGCCATGTCGATGTCGACGTCGTTGTCCGAACGGTCTTTGCGCTCGTCTTCGAGTCGTTTGAAGATGCGCGTCACCGCCGAAGCCGCAGCCTCCTTCGCGAGCGCTGAGAGATCGGCGCCCACGTACCCAGGGGTCTTCTTCGCGATCTCGCGCAGGTCTAAATCACCGCTCAGACGAAGTTTCGTCGCCTGAACGCGCAGGATGCGCTCTCGCGCGGCTTCGTCGGGAATGCCGAGCATGATTTCGCGGTCGAATCGACCCGCGCGGCGAAGCGCGGCGTCCATGCCGTCCGGTCTGTTCGTGGCGCCGATGACGGTGACATGGCGACGACACCGCGCGAGACGATCGACCTCGTCGGTGCCGACGACGGTTGATTGGAGCTCGTCCATGGAGGCGAGCAATTGCGCGACGATTCTTCTCTCCATCTCGCGTTGCGCGCTCTCGCGCTTCGGAACGATGGCGTCGATTTCGTCGATGAATATCAGCGACGGCGCGTGCGCGGCCGCAGTTTGAAACAATTCACGAATCTTCGCCTCCGACTCGCCGCTCATCCCGCTCACGATCTCCGTGGCGGCGATGGAAAAGAAGGGAACCTTTGCCTCCTGCGCTATGGCGTGCGCCAACGTCGTCTTCCCGCACCCGGGCGGTCCGTGTAACAACACCCCGCGCGGTGGATCGACGCCGAGCCACGCGTAGAGCTCGGGGTGCATCAACGGGCAGATGATGAGTTCTTTGATGGCGTGCAGAGAGTCCTCGATGCCGCCTAGATCGGACAGTTTCACCGCGCGAGGCGACGTCATTTGCGCAAACGAATCCTTTCGCGATCCGAAAGCGTCCTCGTCCAGGCTCTCGCTCTCACTGTCGTTCCCACCGCGCTTCCGACGATGCCCTTTCCCTTTCTTCCCTCTTTTCTTATCCTTGTTCGCGTTCGCGCGCTCGATTTTCATCCCTCGCTCCGTCAATTTAACGGCGGCGCCTCTCGACCTTGCCTCCGCCACCGACCGCATCGCGCGTTCGTGCGACGATTCCTCCTCCTTCCCCGCTTTTGAGCTCTTCATCGCCTTCGCCTCTTCCTCCAATTTCAACGCCCTCTGCGCCGCCGCCGCGACGACATCCGGCGCCGCGAACGCCGGTTTCGCCTCCGCCGGCTCGCCGTCGAGCCGCGCGCGTCCCTCCGCCGCGTCCACCGCCGCGTCCGCGCCCTCCTCCTCCTCAGAAGACGACGACGACAAACCCCCGTCGCTCCCACTCTCCGACGTCGACTCGCTCCCTTCGTGATCGCTCGAACCCTCCCCCGTCATGCGTCCGAATTTATCCTCCTCGCCGTCCCGCGCGACGTCCCCGAGCCGTCCTCGCGTCTTCGCCTCCGCGATCGCGCGCTCCACCGCCCGTTTGAACGGCAACACCGGTTTCCTCGCGTACTGTCGATACCTCGCGCGCAGATGCGCGACGACGCCGTCGACATCTCGAAGCGCGCGTTCGCCGCCGCCGTCGCCGTCGCCGCCGCGAGCGTACGCCTCCACCCTCGGCAACAGCAGCGGGTCGCTCGTCACGTACCGATTCGCGGTGACCCCGCCTCGAAGCACGGCCGGCTTCGCGTTCGGCATGGCGGCGCTTTCACCGACGCGAGCGCCGGTCGCACGCGAGCGAGGGACGAGTGATTGGACGCGAGCGCCACCGCCGTCACGATGGGCGCGCGGAAATCGTCGCTCGATGGGCGCGCGCGCACGGTCGCGCGCGCGCACGGTCGCGCGCGAGTCGCGTTAACGATCCGCGCGCGCGTCGACGTCAACGGGTCGACGCGTCGGCGTCGGCGTCTGGCGCGGGTGAGGAATCGAGCACCAATTTCAATGTCGTTTCGGCGACGGGTCGGGGACGCGGCGCGGCGCGCATACGCCCAGCGCGCGGTGATGCGGAGACGGGAATCGTGGAGTGGGACGCGTGCGTTGAAACTAATCTTGTGTGTGTTAAATGATGGTCGATTCGCGCGCGATGACGCGATGACGTGGAAATCGCGCGCGGTCACGGGCCCTCGCTGACGTTGCCGAGGAGCGACATGCCCGAACGGTCTTCGACCTCTTCCCATCCCGCGCCGCGGGGTGGGTTCGGGGGAATCTCGCCGAGTAAATCGCGACGATCGAGGATGACGTCGAGATCGGCGTCGGAGATGTTGGCGCTCTGGGGGAGGTCTTCGTCGGCGGCGCCGGTCTCGCCCTTGAGAAGCGCCATGAGCTCGTCGGCGCCGAGGGACTTCTTGTCCTCGTTCTTTTCTTGTTTGAAACCGCCGTTGGTGACGACGATCTTCTCGAGGGCGAGCTTAGACGCAGCTTTTTTTAGCATCTTCCCTTCGACGGACTTAGCGGTGGCGAGGCGGTAGACGTGCACGGGCTTGGTTTGACCGATTCTGTGCACGCGATCCATCGCTTGTAAATCTTGGTGCGGGTTCCAATCCGAATCGTAAATGATGACGGTGTCGCCGCCCGTGAGGTTGATGCCAAGACCGCCGGCGCGGGTGGAGAGCAAGAAGATGCCGTAGTTGGGATCCTCGTTGAATCGAGCGATGTACTCGCGTCTGTCATCTTGTTTCACCGAACCGTCGATGCGGCACACGTGCTCGTTTCGCTGTTGGAAAAATGATTCGAGCAAGTCCAACATGCGCGTCATCTGCGAGAAGATGAGCACCTTGTGGCCATTGGCGCGAAGTTTCTTCATCAATCGATCGAGCAATTGCATCTTGCCGCACTGTTCCACGAGCTCATCCGCGGACGGGAACATGATGGAACCGTCCAAACCTCCCGTGATCAAATCCGGATGGTTGCAATTCTTACGAAGCTGCATGAGCATGTTGTTCACCGCAGTGTGCCCGACCGGAATGTGGCTATTTCCGGCAAACTTGGTCAAGAGCTCGGTGATGGTCTTGTTCACCAACGCATCGTTGAATTCGCGCTGTTTCGGCACCATTTGCGCGTACAAAAGAATCTCCTTCTTGCGAGGAAGAGACAACTCCACGTCACCCTTGAGCCGGCGCAACAGGAACGGTCTCAAAATACCGTGCAACTTTGTGACGACGCGCGCGCGGTGTTCGCGCTCGTGCTTGTCCAGTTCCTCCGCGTCGCCCACATCGTCGTTGCCGATGTTTTCGGCGAAATCGAACCACGACTGAAACTGAGACAACGAACTGAACACGTCCGGCAACAAAAAGTGCAAGAGCGACCAAAGCTCGGGCAGGTTGTTCTGCAACGGCGTGCCGGTGAGCAAGAGCTTGTTCGCGGTGGGAATGTACTTCAACTCGCGAATGAGTTTGCAATCAAAGTTTTTCAATCTATGGCCTTCGTCGACGACCAAGTACTTGAAGTTGTACTTGGACAAAAACTTTCGATCCGCCATGACCACCTCGTACGAGGTGACGATGACGGGAAAGTTTGGCTTGATCGGCGTAGATGTCGGCATGTGTTCCATGCGCTTCTCGGCGCGCTCTTGCTTGGTGCCGTGGTACAAAATTACCGGAATGGACGGCGTCCAGCGCTTAAACTCGCTCACCCAATTACTCAGCGTCGAGAGCGGACCGATGACGAGATACGGACCGAGGATACCCTTCGAGCGAAGATGCGACAAGAATCCAATCGTCTGCACCGTCTTACCCAAACCCATCTGATCGGCCAAAATCCCGTTCAAACCGTTTTGGTACAAGGAAATCATCCACTTCACCCCTTTCAATTGATAATCGCGCATCGATCCACCCTCCATGAGCGGCAACATCTTCCTCGTCAGCTCCAACTCCTCCTCTTCGGTCATCTTTTTCCTCTTCTTCCCCGCCGCCTCCTCCTCTCGCGCCGCTTTCGCCCGCGCCTCCTCCTCGTCCAAGTCGTCCATCTGCTCGCTCAAAAATTGAGAATAAATCGTCGTCTGATCCAACAGCGCGTCCAACTGCTTAAACTTCTTATCATCCAATCGTTTCACAACCTCCCTCTCGGGCGACACCACGCGCGGCTCCCCCGCACCGTCCCCGCCCCCCTCCTTGGTCGGCGTCGTCTGCGCGCTCGCCGCGCGCTCCCGCGCCGTCTTCAACTCCGCCTCCGCCTCGATCGCGTGCGCCTCGATCCCCGTCAACGCCGCCCCCGTGAGATCATCGTACGATTGTTCCGCCTCCGCGTTCACTCGCATCGTCGTCGCCTCCGACGACGCCTTGGAGTCCCCACCCCCGGTCTCCGTCCCGTTCGTCATCGTCTTCCCACGGGACCCATCCGTCCCATCCCTCGTCGGTCGCGCCTCGTCCGTCTTCGTCCCCGACGTCGTCTCCACCGTGGTCTTTTGACGCTTCGTTCGCGACGGTGCCATCTCCCCTCGCCGCGCCCTCGTCGACGTCTGCGACCGATTCGCGCGACTGACGTCGATTTTAAACGCAAATCTCGCGGGAAAACTATGCCGTGTTTCCGTGTGGGCAAACAGTGTGATTCGAACTGTTTGCCCACACGGGCCCGCGCGATCCACGCGACGGATCGATCGCGATCTCGATCGCATCTCTCGGCGCGCGCGCGGTCGCGGGTTCGGTCGCGAGCGACGGAGGACGCGGGAGGAGACGCGCGCGGAGGTGGACGACCGCGACGAGAGAGGAGACGACATGTTTACCGTCGCGCGCGCGACCGCGCACGCCGTGATGGATCATCATCATCATCAACATCATCACGACCACCACGGACGACGACGCGCGAGCGCGATGACGACGACGAGCGCGGTGCGATTGGATCGCGTCAAGGTGCACGCGCACCGCGGTGATCGTCGGGGTGCGCGCGTGGCGACGCGCGCGAGCGCGACGGGACGTCGAGAGAGCGAGGCGTCGTCGGATGAGTTGAGCTTTTGGGGAAAGATTCGCACGGCGTATCGCATATTTTTCCCTCCGAGCGCGGAGGAGACGGCGAGGCAGGAGGCGAAGAAACGATTGCGCATGATTTTGGTCGCCGATCGGTGCACGATGAGCGAGAGCTCGATGGATGAGATGAAGATGAAGATTATGGACGTCGTGGGCGAATTCGTCGACGTCGACGAGGAGCAAGAGGTGGACGTGAGCATGAACACGGATGAAGAATTGGGGACGATGTACGCGGTGAGCATTCCGGTGAAGCGGGTCAAGGCGGAGTACGACGCGGAGAACGACGCGTACATGGTCGGCGCGCAGTGGGATCCCGCGGATTACGACGATAATTTGTGGGAAGAAAACTAAAGCGACGCGCGAGCGACGCGAATCGACCGACCGAACGCGCGTCGAGACCTCGCGACGCGCGCGTCGAGACCATCGCACCGACGTCAGTTTACACACATCCGCGCACGCTCTTCGCGTTCACGCGGAGGTTTTTTTGTCATTTTACGCAACCGCGCGCGTCCGCCCGTCGCCGCTCGCCCGCACACGTCGCCTCGCGCGCGCCCGCGCCCTTCCCTCCTCGATGTCCGATCTCGGCGTGCGCGCCAACCTCGACCCGACGACGTGGGCCGGGACCTTCGCCTGCGCCGGTCCGTGCGGACGCGAGCGGCTCCCCGCGGTGGAGTTTTCAAAGAAAATGGTGGCGCGTCTGCGCCTCGGGGACACCGCTCGATGCCTCGCGTGCGTCGACGCCGCCGCGCGCGCGGAGCGCGAACGCGCGAGTGCGAACGCGGCGTCGTCGAACGCACCGCCGGCGACGTGTTCGGTGTGCTCGGAGACGAAACCTTCGAGTGAGTTCTCGAAGACGCAGTTGCGAAGAGGGGACGGGGCGAGACGGTGCGCGAGGTGCGCGCGCGACGAGGCGTCGGGACGCGAAGGCGGGGACGCGAACGCGATGAAAGCGAGACTGATGGAGGCGCGAGAGGCGAGTGAGAGAGCGGAGGCGACGAATGCGAGGGATAAATTGGCGGTGTTTGCGAGAGAGGCGTCGTTGGAGGCCACCGCGGTGACGGGGCTCGAGGCGACGTTCGTCGGCGGGCGGCGAGGACGAGGACGAGGACGAGGACGAGGAGGACGAGGACGGTCGAATCCGAACAGCATGCTCGGCCGAGGTGGGAGGAGGTGAGAATTGAATCGGTCGATCGTCGCGTGGTGGACCGCTAGGTGTTGCTATCGTTATGAATGATGATCTATAGGGCTATTGATCTCGTCCCCACACGTCGGCGTAGACGCCCGGTTCCGCGCTCTTCGGAGGATTGACGCGACGACGAATGTACGGCCCTGTCTGTCGGAAACGACCCGTGCCGTCGTCGGGAAGCGCCAAGGCGACGTCGCCGATGAGCGGCGACGTCGCCGTCTTGGACCCGCGTCGACGGCTGAACGGCGCGTCGTCGTCGTCGTCGACGCCGTATCGAAACGCCTTTACGGGTTTGCGCTCGCGACCGTACTCATCCTCCTTGGTGACGTACAGATCGTCGTCGATGGCGAGTAAATCGACGTCATCCTCGCTATCTTCACCGTAATCGTAAAAATCGCGAGCTTCGCGATTGAACGCGCGTCGCAGGGTGCAAAAGCTGACGACGATGAAGGCGACCAAGACGACGCCGGAAAAGGTGAGAAATCGCCAGACGTCGGGACTGAGCCGCGCCGACGCGCGTTTGTACACGCGGACGTAATCGACGTAGTGGAACATGTCATCGTCGCACTCGGTGAGCGCGGCGGGCATGCCAAACGGGCTCACCGCGGTGTTCAGGATGAGATAGAAGGGCCATCGAGGGATGATGGGGACGTTAAATCGCGACAGGTGTTGCACGCGATGCCCGTCGACGAAAAACGTCAGCGTCTCCTTGTGCCACTCCACCGCGAAGGTGTGGAAACCGGCGCTGAAATCAATCGGAGGTTCCATCAAGTGCGGGTACGCGGTTCGAGCGAACCCTTCGGCACCGCACTCAGCCTTTGGGGCGAAGTGATAGCCCGACTCGACGGTGCCGGAGCGCGTGCCCGGACCGCCGAGACCTCGTCCGAACGAGCGCATGATGTCAATCTGACCGCCGAGCGGCCAACACGCGCGCTTCAGGATGCTCTTGTCGGGATCGGGCAACATCCAGTGCTGCGGCCAGATGCCCGGACACTTGGAATCGGGAATCTTCGCGCGAATCTCCACGCGTCCGTACGTCTGCGTAAACGTTTGCCTCGTGTCCACCATGCACGACAGAAACGGATACTGTTCCCCCTTGCCTCGTCTCACGCCGCCCGTGTGCGGTTTCGCCGGTTCGTTCACTCCTCGCTGTCGTCTCGTCGCCATCACGAGCGCCCCGTCCACGACTTTACACATGCTCGGCGTGTAAAATTGCTGTTGACCGCCGTGTCGCTCCAATCCGGGTGCGCTCTCGTTCATCTTCGGTCGCCACTTGTTCAAATCCAACTCGTCCCCGTCGAATTCATCGCTAAACGTCAATTCCCATCCGTCGAGGTGCGCCGCGCTCTTCGTTTTCGCGTCGCCCGCGTGCGTGGATCCGGGCACGGAGGACGGGAACGAACCGTCTCCGCGTCGGCCTCGTCTCCGCGGCCGCGTCGGCGTCCTCGCCGGCGCGCGGGGCGCGTCCACGCCCGCCTTGGTCGTCACCACGCCCACGGGAGAAGACGATTCCATCGCACCCAACGTTTTCGGCTCGTCCTCGACGACGTCCACGAGCGCCGCCGCGCGCATTTTCCGCAACACCTCCTCGTCCGGCGCCGTCGCCGTCGGCGTCTTCGGACGCTCGCGGCGTCGATTCTCTCTCGCACGTCGTCGCTCTAATCGTCGCAATTCCTTCTCCGTCGGCGCCCCCTCACCCAACCGCGCGAATCTCTGCGTCATAGACGTCTCAGCGCTCGGTTCATCCTCGTCCTCGTCCTCGTCCTCGCGTTCCGCGGCGTCGTACTCGTCGTCGCCGTCGTCGTCCGCCCCGCTCATCTCATCCGGATCATCCTCCGCGTCGTTCGCCAAGATGGCCCGCAACACAGCCTCATCTATCCTCCCGAATCGCAATCCCGCGTTTTCATCCACGTACCCGAGCGTCGACGTCCCGTCCCCGTCGTCTCCGCGCGCCTCCGCGTTGGGTGTTGACGCGTCCTTCCCATCCGTCCCCTCCGAATCCCTCGCGCGCGTCCCGAGCACCCCGCGCGACGCGCGTCCGAGCACCGACGCCATCACCGCGCGCGCAAACCTCCGTCGCATCCCTCGCCCTCGCCGTCGCGCGCGCGCGAAGACGCGTTGTTCGCGCGTCCGCGCGCGATGCGCGCCCCGCGCATCGTCACCGTCCGTCGACGCCGCGCGCGACGTCGAGGGCGACGTCGACGACGTCGAACGCGAGGACGACGCCGAGCGCGACATCCCCGCGCGACCGCGCCGAGCGCACGGACGAACGCGCGTCGGTGTGGCGTCGTCGACGGGCGCGCGATTGGCGCGGCGTGGCGTGGCGCGTCCTCGGTCGATCGATTCGCGACATGGGCGTTCGCGTACCCAGACTACGACACACGTGTCTCAACACTGGGTCGCCGAAACGACGGATCACGACCCATACATACCCCCCACTCGATAAATACTCGCGCGCGACACCCGTCGACCCGCACCCGCACCCACGGCCCATCTCCAAATGGAGGGTCGTGACTCGAGAATGAGTCCCCCCCCGCGAGGTGCACAAAATCATCACTCGTCGACCCTCCGCCGCCTCACACACTCTCACGCGCGGAACTCTCGTGTGCGCGCGGCGCGGACGACCTTGACGTTCTTAAGAAGGCGCGAACGAACGCACACGTACGCATGGCTCCCAAGCAGAGCTCGAAAAAAGCGGCCGAGGGCATCAACGCGCGCCTGGCCATCGTCACGCGATCGGGTCGATACACCCTCGGGTACAAGCAGTGCCTCAAGTCTCTGCGTAAGGGACAGTCCAAGCTCGTGTTGATCTCGAACAATTGTCCGGCGCTGCGTAAGAGTGAGATCGAGTATTACGCGATGTTGGCCAAGGTCGGGGTGCATCACTACGCCGGAAGTACGTCGGGTTCGATCGATCGTCTCGACGCGAAAACCCTAAAAAATGGGAAACCGCGGGACGCGGGACGCGGGACGCGCGAGCGAGAGGGAGAGGGAGAGAGAGAGAGAGGTGGTGTGATGTGAATCGAGACTGACTGTGGTACTTTTGTGTTTTTGTTTTCTCGTTCGCAGACAACGTCGACCTCGGTACGGCGTGCGGTCGATACTACCGCGTGTCCTGCATGTCCATCACCGACCCGGGCGACTCCGACATCGTCAGCAAGACGGCGGAGGAGTAAACGATCCGTGGACAGTTGTGCGTACATCGCATCGGTGCTCGTGCATGTCTATGATCTTTCGTGAGGTTACTTGTAATAGGTCATTGACGTGATGAGAGTTAAGTCTGTAGTCGTCGTTTTTTTGGGTGATGATGAAACTTTGGTATTCTGGTCTTCTTTCCTCGCAAGAGCGCTCTCGGGCGTTCGGTGAACGAGAATATCCGCATATTACTTTCTGAACCCACATCGTTCATCGTTCTTCTAATTACAAATCGCGCGTCTTCGCCGTTGCCGCGTAGTCGTCGATGAATTCATTCAAGAGCGCGTTCACGAGCTCCGGCGCCTCGTCTTGCGGACAGTGCCCGACGCCCGGAAGCGGAATAAATTTATCCGCGTACGACGCGTATAATTTTCGTCCCTCGTCGATGTTTTCCCACGGATCCTTCTCCCCCCAAAACATGCGCACGGGCACCTCGCACTTGGGCAAGAGCTCTTCGGGAAGCGGACCGCCGCTGTACGAGATGAAGTCCAAAAACACCTCGGCGGCGCCATCGCGCAGACCGGGCGTTAATATCGCCTCGACGAGCTCGTCCGTCACCTGCGACGAATCCCCGTACGCCTCCTTTAAGATGTTTTTCACCGTGCGCGCCTTGGCGACGGACCCGAAAAAGCTCTTCCCGACGGCGGTCTCTCGAAGCGTTCGTTGTAAAGCCTTGATGAACGGACGCGCGAACGGCGGTTGTTTCGTGACGTGAAGCCCCCTCAGCGATACATTCATCAAAACAACCCCTTTTATCTTTTCCGGCGCGTCCACGGCAGCTTGCAGACCCGCGACGCCGCCCACCGAGTTGCACGCGACGAACGCCGGCGCGCCGACGACGTCGTCCACGAAATCACAAATCTGCGCCCCCCACGTCTCGAAACAATAAATCTCGTTCTGTTCCAACTCTGGACGCATCGGATCGGGCTTATCGCTGTACCCGTACCCGAGCAAATCGATCGCGAAAACGCGTCGTCCGCGCGCGCTCAACGCGTTGACGTTTCGCCTCCAATGGTCCGCGTTCCCTCCGAATCCGTGCACGAGCACCACCGCCTCCCCCGACTCTCCCGCGCACGTGTACCTGATGGTGCGTCCCCGCCAGGTCCAGTATCTCTCCGTCACGCCGTACCTCTCCCGCGGCGCGTCGCTCGGTCCCGCGGTGGCCGAAGACGTCATCTTCATCGTCGCGCATCTTTCACGCTCGCGTCGCGCGCGCGCGCGTCGCGTCGACGCGTCGACGCGTCGCTGACGCCAGATGACATCGTTCGCGCGTTCGCGCGTCGTCATCGCGCGCGTCGTCATCGCGCGCG
>CEUM01328272.1_pt1 | contig 38575 bp, 31 predicted proteins | sample 356421 | NCBI WGS metagenome assembly CEUM01 (sample SAMEA2622716, study PRJEB7988) | marine metagenome | biome: marine biome (ENVO:00000447); feature: surface water layer (ENVO:00002042); material: "saline water (ENVO:00002010), including plankton (ENVO:xxxxxxxx)" | depth 5 m
CCTTGTGCACCCGCAGCTAGATTTTTCAAAGCGATGTCAAGTCTTCTTGAAGGAGAAGAATCCACTGCTTTTGGTTGCGAAACTGCTCCAAATTTGATTCTCGTAATCTCTTCCATTGGGGCAGCTCTACAGATAGCATCGACGAAAACTTGCATTGGGTTTTGACCTGTTTTGTCTGCGATTTCAGCCAGTGCTTCCTCAAATGCTTTCATAGCACCCATTTTCTTACCAGTGTACTTTCCAGTTCTCATCAGTTTGTTTGTGTATCTTTCAACGACAGACAACTTGGATTTTCCAAACCATGAATTTGCGTGCCTTCCGCCGGTGTGTGGAGTCCCTACTGTGGTTAAATCGATGTATCTTGCTAGACCTGGATCTTCACAAGTAACTTCGCTTACATCGTACTTACCGAACACAAGTGTTCCAATACCTGCAATTGGTCTTACATCTTCTTGAACTATTTCCTCAGACATGTTATTCACCTCAGCGTACTGGCTTCTCCTTTCGTCCTCTGACCATTTCATCCAGAGAAACGCCGTTGACTTGGATTACTTTGTATCTAACACCTGGGATGTCTCCGTAAGAACGTCCCATGCGTCCTCCAATACCTTCTACCATAACTTCGTCGTGTTCATCGATGAAGTTAATTGCACCGTCACCAGGAGCGAAAGCAGTTAATTTGTTTCCGTTCTTAATCAAAGAGATTTTTGCAGCCTTTCTGATTCCAGAGTTAGGTTGTTTTGCTTCGATACCAACCTTTTCGACTACGATACCCTTTGCTTGAGTAGAACCACCTAGAGGATCGTGCTTTGCACGAGATTTGAGCATACGCTTCTTGTATCTTCTGTCAGACCACCTAAATTTTTGGCGGTCCTTTGCCATTTTAGCACCAGCAAATAGTCCTCTACCCACAATATCACCTTATCGAAGCATGTCGCCGACTTTCAACCCCTATATGAAAGCCACGGAGGAAATTCTGAATCAAACCAACTGACTATGACGATATTTTACTGGATTCACACACCAATATTAAACGGTGCATTCCTGTGGGCCTGACATGGCATTTCGCGACCACTTGGGTTCAGCAACAACATATTCTGGTCCAATTAGCGTTAAACACGGGATGTGGAATTACAGTAGGGAAAATGGGCATCCATTGACAATATTCGACAATATAGCCGAGGCTCCAGGACATAGAGCCGCTGTCAATATTTTAACTAAGAAAGAACTCTGCCAAGCGATAGGTATTGAGCCCAAAGAGTACATTGATACTTTGGGATGGGCTATGAATAACCCAAGTCAAGGAATCTACGTTGAACTTGAAGAAGCACCCTGTTTTGAAAACCCAACTACAGAAGTTGACATGACAAAAACTCCTATCCCACACCACTGGCCAGAGGACCGAGGAAGATACATGTCTGCTTCGATTATTATCGCTGAACATGACGGAATTAGAAATGTTTCATTTCATAGACAATTCTTGAGGGATAAAAATCACGTTGTTTCAAGATTTGTTCCTCGACACTTGAGAACAATTACAGATAATGCTAGAGCCGAGGCAAGCGAAGTTAATGTTGCAATCGTCAATGCTCCTGACCCGGTTGTTTTACTCGCAGCAGCTATGTCGTTTAGCGAATTTAGGGATGAACTGCAGTATGCAGCAGCCCTGCATGAAAAATTATATGGCACCGAATTGAAATTGTGTAAACTGCCTAATGGCATAACGGTTCCAGCAAATGCAGAGTACGTATTTTGGGGTAGAATTACTACTCAAGATGATGACGAGGGCCCTTATGTTGACATCACTGGTACAGTCGATGATGTAAGGCAAGAACCTGTCATTGAAATTGATGGCATGAGCCACAGAGACAATCCTATTTTCCATGCTCTAATTCCTGGAGAAGCCGAGCATAAGACGTTGATGGGGCTGCCTAGGAGCCCTACCATAAAAGAGGCAGTAAACGAAGTTGTTGAGTGCACAGATGTTCACATGACTGAGGGAGGTTGTGGCTGGCTAGCGGCAGTTGTAAAGATCAAGAAGAAAAACTTTGACGATGGCTTGAAAGCTATAGAAGCAGCACTTAGTGGACATAAAAGTATGAAAGTTGTGACAGTGGTTGACGAGGACATCGATATTACTGACCCAGTAAGAGTAGAATGGGCAATGATGACTCGTTGGCAACCGGACAAGGACACTGTTATCCTCTCCAAACAAAAGGGGTCGAGCCTTGACCCCTCAAGAGCAGATGATGGTACGACTTCGAAGATAGGCTATGATGCAACGATACCATTTGATAAAGACAGGGAAGGATTCATGTCTGTCCAATGAGGAGAGACGCTTATGTCAGATATCATGCATGACTTGTCTTCTCTGATAGAACACCCCCGAAGAAACCTAGGAAACAGGTATCGTGCCCAAGCGAATAGATTCGTAAAATTGGCTAAAAAAGACCCTGAAAGGTCTCTTGCTAATTATGACTGGGCAGAGCAAAATGCTCGACAAGCAATTCTTCATGATTTCACAGATGAAGAGAATTGGAGATGTCTTGCAAAAATTAAGCATCTACTCGGGGATGGCGAAGGGCTTGAACAAACTCTTCGGGACCTTTTTACCGTCTTAGGTAGAAATCCTGAACATATTGATCAATTGATAGGAATAGACCATCTCGAATTTGGTTTGGAATTACTCGATGCGGTGTTCAATAGAGACCCTCTAGATTCGAAAAAATGGTGGAAATTAATTGATGGAGATTCACTAGATGAAAAGATAAGTGATTTTTCTAGGAGATGTAAAAAATTAGATTTTAGAGATCAAAGAGCAAACATCATTTTTGCAAGAAGACTACAAATCTTGAGAGAGAAGGGACGAATAGAACAATTTGTAGATTTGAGTAAATATCTACTAGCCCATAGACCGCAAAATCATGAACTTTGGATGGATTTGGGGAGGTTGCACGAAACTCGACAAGAAATGGGAGATGCGTGGCTATGCTATGATCAAGTGCAAACACTTAGACCAAGGTCTTCTGCAAGAGATTTATTCCTTGAAAGAATGCACTCTAGAATGGATGATGGCAGTGAACTGCCGTGGTCGGGAATCCCAAGTGTCGAAGACAGGACATCATTTCTTCAACAAATGGAAAAGCTTGCCAGTTCTGTTTCCACAGAAGAAGAAACACATGCTGATGAGCCGGAGGATGAGGCTACTGAAGATAGAGATCTTACTAAATTGAAGTCAATGATGGAAAATGGAAATTTCCAGGAGGCGTTCTTCTATGCACGTAGGCTTGTTGCCCAAGGAGAAAATTGGGCCGAAGAATGGATGAGTAAAGCTAAAGATTCACTTTGAGGAAAAAATATGCAACAGAGCCCGAAATTCGTTCTTGCATGGATTCATCGAGGTGGAAATAAATTATTCCCACACGGAGGTATGAACTTGCTGGTGAAACACCCATCAAGAGGATGGGAATTCCCTGGCGGTAGGGTAGAACAAGGAGAAAATCCAGAAGATGCATTGCACAGAGAAGTCCAGGAAGAATGTGGAATAAAGGTCTCTTTGGTGCGCTGGATAAAAGATTTTTATCCAAACGGATGGGTTGCATTTTGTGAACCACTTGAAAACGAAGATGTAGATTCTTGGTCTACAGAAGATGAATTTGTTGACTTAGTGGAATGGAAAAAAGAGATTCCTGAAATGAATGAGTGGGACCCTCAAGAATTTTTAGACATCTCAGACATCCTTCAAAAATTCAAATGATTGAGCTGTAATTTCAGCGATCCTCTTAGCCCAGACTCCGTCTTCGTCTTCTGTTGTTGATTTGATTAGAGCAATCAACAAGCCATCTTCAATATCCTCAGGTTTAGACAACATATCTGCAAATAATTCGGTTTTGCCCATCTTGTGTGCTAGAGTAAATACAGCTTGTAAATCACCCCTACTTTCACCTTCATAGCCTTCGGGAAGATTATCATAGCACCAAGTAAAAACTCCATCAATATCGATTGGATTTATTTGTGGTACAAGAACATCATCACCAATATCTCTTGGTTTAGCATTCTCTATTTGGTGAATCATCCGTTCAGCATCTTCAGTGCTGTAAGGAAGCGATAAGTCAACAAACACAGTTCCCGCTTCTAGAGCCAAATCACTCATACCAGCCATGATTGCATGACGATGTGAGTTGAATGCAAGCCTGATTGCGTCGAATTGGTGACCGATTCTTGCGTTGATTCTTGATGCATGTAGCCTAGATATTGCAATGGTCTCATGCGCATGTCCTGCTTTTACTGAGACATCTCCATAAACTTGTAATGCCATCAAATCCTCCCCGATCGCTTGATGGAAAGCAGCTTTATTCAGCAATGATAAGTCATGGTCCTTACTGGCTTTTGCTACTGATTTCAATCTAGTTTCAGCCCAAGTTAGGTCATCATTTGCTTTTTCAATCTCTCCCAGAGTGTAGAACACTAAACCTCTTTCCATTCTTACTCTACCCTCTAACCCAAGATCTCTTGTTTCCTTGTTCTGACAAATATCTATTGCTTTGTTAATTGTTTCAATACTTACAGTTCCAGTGTTCTTACGCTCAACGACCATAGATAGAACAGCGCTCTGAGCTGGGGTTAACATGTTTTCACACAAATCAACAATTTCTTGTTGTTGAAAATATAATGACGCTTCAGCAATCGAGAGTAAACTAACATCGTTATTAGTACAAAAATTGTCTATAGAGCCTTCGTCTATAGAATCTAATTTCAAAATTTCAGTCACTGCTTGCTCTGGATTCATAGCTCATCACCTCGCTTAATTTTTGCCAATTCTGCAATGAAAGCAGATTCAGCTCTTACTAAATCACATTCATTAGAAAAACCTGCGGCGCCGTCATGACCCCCGCCATTGCCACCTAATTTTTCGGCTAAAGACTCCATTATTACTCCCAAATGTACGCCTGCAATAGTTGATTTCCGGGTTGCTCTGGCAGTTAATCTTGTAACTCCATTTCGATGCCTTGAAACAAGTGAAACATCACAACCTGTGTTGATCAATGTAGTTGCAACTCTCCCCTCAAGAGTCCCTGCTGAGGTGTAAACAAGACTCCATGGACCGCACTTAGTTTCCTTAGCCTTGTTTAGAGAGTTCAGGATTGCACCCCTATCTGAATTTGAAAGTGGATCCCCTGATTCAACATCATAAACAAATTCAGCATAATCGAGGTCTGAATTTGATAAAAGGTCACTAGCAACCTGAAACGCACCAACATCAGCGTGTTTGAACCTTGCAGTATCTGTGATTAATCCAGCCAGCAGTAACTTTCTTACTTCCTTCGTCAAACACCCTTGGTGGTATTTACTAAGGAATGCGAATATTATCTGCGTAGTAGCCCTTACATCCCAATTTACATTTAAATTACCAGACTCCTCCTTCCATTCAGTTGTGGCATGATGATCAATAGATAGAATTGGGATGTCCTTTGGAATCACAACTCCAAGTTGACTGGGACCTGCTGCATCTACAGAAATGATACCTGCAAGGTTTTGTGGCCACGAAGAGTTTCCATCGGATATTCTTTTGAATGGAGCATTCAGTTCCTCAACCAGTCTTTTTGCAAGTTTATTTTGATGAACTCCACAAGTGATTAGGTTCTCGTAAGCAGATGCCAGGCAGATTCCTGAAGCAATAGTATCCATATCTCCATTCTTTCCACAAATTATAGCGACTAGACCATCCTTATTCTGTATCCATTTCTCCATCATAGCAAGATCTTCTTGCTGTTGGGCGGACAAATCAAAGATCAACTCTAACCCTCAATTTCTTTCTTCAGGAGTTCATAAGACTGCATTAACTGTGCCTCCTTTTCTCCTATTCTGACGACTGCATCTTTCAAAATAAGCAACTGATTTTCTAACTCTGAAATTAATTTATCTTTATCTGTGACTTCAATCAAAACGTTGCCTAAATTTTTGTGAAGAGAGTAACCTTCAGGTTGCTGTTTAACCGCTTCGATTGTCATCTCAAGTTCATTCAGTTGTGCATTAAAATTTGCAACTTGAGCCCTAGCGGCTTGAACCTCTGAGACTACCACTTGCAGTTGTTCCATGTTCGTCATCTTTCCACCACCTATTGCCAAACCGGCAACCTTCATCAATTCAATGTTTGAGAATCACCAATAAATTCCACAATTTCCTCACAAACCGCAAGTGATCTAAGTCTTGTATTCAACATAGCTCTGAGGTCTTTAGCTCTTGACTCAGTTAGTTTGAAATTCATTGAACCATTGATTATCTGCACATCCTCTTCTGTGGCTAAAGCAGAAGACAAGGCTTCGCAGTTTCGTGATTTAATGGTTATTCTAGCAGACCAGAAATCTGCCATTTAGCCTCACTCTTCTTCAGTAGTTCCTGCTTCGAGTTCTCTTTCGTAAGCAAGTGCTCTTTCTTGAGCGATAAATGCCATGTCAGCTGCTGTTGCACCTTCCGTATTTCTTCTGACGATTCTGTTATTGGTCTCACTCGCTCTAGTGAAGGGCTCCCAAGCACCACCAGCAAAAGTGTGACCACACTTACCGCAGGCCCAAATTCCAACAGATTGTCTCTTGACTTTCTTGTATTGGCATACCGGGCATGTGTACAATGCCTTTTTCTTAGCCATCAACTTGCCAGAATTTCTTCTAACGCTGACACCATATCTAGCACCGAACTTAGCCGTTGCACCTGCTTTTTGGGTTCTCTTTGCCATTAGTTCTCCTCCTTGGAAGCAACGAGTTCTCGAAGTTCGGAACAGTGTGTCTGCGCCTCATTCAGAATCTCAGCGAATTCGCTCGGAGAGAAGACCCCTTTTAACCCCTTTTGTAGGGAATGGAGGTGTCCTTCGTCACCTAATGTAATGTGGATTCTTTCGGCTCCACCAATTTCCTCTTGCTCATTTGCATCGTAAACAAATCTCCCTCCAACTCTAGTGAATGAAGCAATAATCGGGCAACCGTTTACAGGAAGCGGGTGATCTTCCCCGACATCAAATCTTTCTGCAGGTACAGTTGTAGTTCTCAGAGCTGCGATTGCTGCTAATCCTGCGGCATCGAAAATGTTTCCACGGTCGCTTAGAACGTGAATATCAATCATTACCCCCCAGACTTTTTCTCCTGGAACGATACAAAGAGAAGCCATGTCAATACATCCTGACTCTCTAATTCCTCTGTCGACAACTCTGCCAAGTTCAATCGATTCTGGACTTGGAGGTCCTGGTTCATACTTTCTTCCTGCTACAGGTCTTAGTTCAGCTCCACACATCAACGAACCTTCAGCAGGTCTATCAGGCCATGGAGTTCTCATCTCAAATTTAACACCGGCATAGACGATAGTCTCTCCCCATGTCACCTTAGCTGAACCTTCTGCATTGTACAAGCAGTCGACTTCAAGAGTTACATCTTGTCTTTCAAAACGTCCTCTACCATCAATTCTCATGTCTTTGCTTGCCAATTCAGCAAGTTCTTGTTTCAACAAATTTGGAACATTTGTCATCATTGGTCACCTCCATCGAACCTTGCCTTGAGGGCTCTGACCATTTCCTCATGAATTTCAGCAGCTGCTTTGTAATTGTATTCTGTAGCTAGATTAAATTCCTCTATGCTCAAGTCTCCGTCCATTTGCAAAAATGCCATCTCTCCAGTGTTAGGAAGAATTCCCATTGGCAAATCTGCTTGACCGTAATTATCCTCTGCTTTATCCAAATCAAGCACAACAGTATCTTCGATCTTACCAGAGGCAATGCCGACTACCATATCTCTCATTGGAATTCCTGCATCGGCAAGAGCAACGCTTGCAGCTGTGATTCCAACACATCTTGTTCCTGCCTCAGCGCTGAGGATTTCAATCTCAACTCTGATCTTTGAACGTGGGAACCTTTCCAAAAGAACAACAGATTCCAATGCCTCTGCTGTGACTTTTGAAATCTCTCTGCTTCTTCTGTTAAATCCAGGTCTAATTCTATCAGAGGTTGAGAAAGGAGCCATGTTGTATCTAACATCAATAACGGCTCTATCCTGCTTTTGGATCTTTCTTGGATGAGCCTCCATTGGTCCATATATGGCTGCAACTGCGACATTTAGTCCATGTTGCACCCATGCAGAACCATCTGCTGCAGGAAGAATTCCTGCTTTAATTTCAATTGGTCTCATCTCGTCGACTCTTCTTCCATCTAATCTTAGCCCATCTTCACGAAGGAGCTGTACATCACCGTATCCACCCATTAGTTATCACCTCGAATATTATTTACAAAATCTTTCAATTCGGAATAGAAATTTGCCTTATGGCAGTTGTTATTTGCGAACTCTGCAATTGCTCTAAGCGCAGATACACCCTCTGGCTCTGCATCAGTCCATGCCCTACCGTTATCTGCTAGGATTACTCTAGCATCACATGCTTCTTTGATATGAGAAAGCATTTCATTTCCTTCTCCCCTCAAATCATCGATTGCGTTGACGCTAAATGGTACGATTGCACCTTGGCCAAGTTTCCTCAAACCAACACCCTTCATTGTTGCAACAACATTGTGCGACTCATCGACTTCTTGTACTCTCGCTATCATGACATCTCCGACATCAGCATGTTCTTTGGTTGCTCCATACTCTACTTTCCATGGCGCTAAGGACATAGGAAGCAAAGCTTGGAATGGACCGTTGATGTCAAGGAACCAAAGATTCGCTCTTGCCTCAACTGCGATACTAATTACTAAGTCACCAGATCTTGGGGAATAAGATGCATTCAAAGGCGAAACTGAAATTGTGTTGTTAAGTTCTTTAACATAACCAGTTTTTGTTGATATGATATTGTTGTTTTCGACGACGGCTCCACTGCCTACGCTGTATCCGGATGCGGTTCCAATGACCGCGCCCGGAGTCACTAGGCGCGGCTCGGCGCCTGTTGATACTCCTGACATTCTTTTCTCTCCAAGCCTACCGACCTGCCAAGTGTTCATAAAACCTGCACTTCTTAAATGTCAGTTATTTTCTCAAAATTCACAAATCCCTAACTTCTGCTTCGCTTGAAACTTTCATTACACTGGAAATTAAATCACCTTTTCTTCCAGCCGGCAACTCTGCTACGCAAACCCAAGAACCATCGGACATCCATTCTTCTTTTCTTTGATATTTCCTCAAAATTTGGCTAGCCTTGCCATAGCCGGAACTTGGTATTTTGAATGCTAATTGAATTAGTTCGAAGGAAAGAGGAATTAGTGGTCTTAATTTATTCACGGCTTCCTCAATCTGCTTATCTACAGGTTTGAATGGGTCAACAGAGTACCTAGATTCCTCTAAGGCTAATTCGATTCTTGTTCTCGGGTGAGGAGATTTTGACCTAGGGTCAATAGCATCTGAGTGTATTGCATGGATGATTTTCTGGCGCATGACTTCCACTCTAGCCTTCCTTTGAGCAGTGGTTAGTTGAATACTTCCTTTATCGAAAATGACTTTTATTATCTCTTGGATATCTATTGAACCAAATACTTCTAATTTCAATTCATCAGGTACTCTCTCTCCTCCTCTTGCATCGTGGAACACTTCATCCATCGCAAGAAGATCATCAAGTTCAACAGAACTATTGTCTGATTTCCATTTTTCGACCAAATCTGGATCTGCTAGTATCTCAAAACGTTTCCCAGATTTCTCCAATCTAGCGAGTACTGCGTCATCTAGACTGACCATTTTTCCACCGAATTGGTACTAAATCTCAGTCTTCAAGAGGTTTCAATCTGTCAATTTGCTTATTGACAGTATCCCTATCGAGGACTTGGAAACCTGAAGAATCAATTACACAAACCTCTACTGCATCTCTGTTCAATTCTGCATCGGTTGCATCTCTTAGAGCTTCCAATCCAAGTTTTATTGCAGCATTTAGAGTCATTCCGGCTTTCCACTTTGATTCGAAGAAGTCAATTACGGTGTTTCTGCCACTGCCTATTGCGCCAGCGTGGTATGATTGGTATGCCCCAGATGGATCTGTTTCGTACAAATGAATTCCGTTCTCATCCACTCCACCAATCAAAAGTGCAGTACCGAACGGTCTTGACCCTCCATATTGGGTGAATGATTGCTTAAAATCACAAATTCTCTTAACTAGTACATCGATTGGTACTTTGTCAGCGTATGTGATTCTGTTGACTTGTGCTTCGACTCTTGCTCTTGCTACTAACTGTCTAGCATCGGCAACAAGACCGGAGGTAGCGATTCCGATGTGATTGTCAATCTTGAACATCTTTTCAATTGACTCAGGAATGATTAGCCTAGAAACAATTCTCTTGTCACATACTAGAACTACGCCATCCTTGAACTTCAAACCAGCCGTTGTAGTTCCTCTTTTGACAGATTCTCTAGCATATTCTACTTGGAATAATCTACCGTCTGGGCTGAATGTTGTGATTCCGTGGTCGTATCCTCTTCCGCTTGGTTGCATTTTTGCACCTCTGTTTTTCCTGATGCCGGAGACTTATGAAAATAGGGGTCTCTAAACCTGCCGACAAATATCTGGGGACATCCACCCTCTTGAACCCTCTCACTGATTTCATTGCTTTTCGTCTAGGTATGATTCAAACACAAGTAATGATTGGGTGTACTATGCGAGTTGCTATTCTATCATCGGGAGGAAAGGATTCCTCCAAGGTATGGTGGACTGCGCAATGTAAAGGCTGGGATATTGTTGCTGTAGTAACTGTACGGATTACCGGTGAAGATTCCTACATGTTTCAAATCCCAACAACTGATTTAGTAGGATTACAAGCCAGTTCTGCTGGAGTTGATTGGGTTCAGGTCGAAAGTTCTGGTGAGCAAGAAGTTGAGATAGAGGACCTAAAGATGGCTTTATCAAAACTTGAAATCGATGGCATAGTTGTTGGCGCTATAAGATCGGATTATCAAAAATCAAGATTAGAGAGAATGACAGAGGATTTAGGAATCAACATATGGAGTCCAATCTGGCACCAAGACCCGGAACAACATATGACGGAATTAATTGATTTTGGATTTGAAGTTATGATAACAGGTGTTTCCTGCGAAGGTTTGGATGATTCCTGGCTCGGAAAGGTCCTTTGTCCCGAATCATATCAGGAACTACGGATATTATCGGAAAAATACAGATTCAATGTTGACGGGGAGGGTGGTGAATATGAGACATTTGTCACTTATGCTCCGTTCATGAAAAATAAAATTGAATTAAATTATGAAAAAGTCTGGGATGGCGTGAGAGGATATCTTGAATTCAAGAGATAGCCTTTCTTGCAAGTTCTACAGCCTCATCCACAATTTCTTGAGAAAAACCGATATGGTTCATTGGATCGAACATTGCCGTCAATTCTTCAGCAGAGAAGGCTGCTGCGAGTTCCGGAGTTCTCAAACAGATGTCAAGCAACTCTTGTTTCTTTTCAATTGCCTCAAAGGATGCAGTTCGCAGTATTTCATGAGCCTCATCTCTAGGAATACCGTGGTCAACGATTTCAATCATTACCTTTTCAGCCATTACAAGACCTCTTTGTGACTTTATGTTCTCCATGCATCTTTCAGCGTCAACCCACATATTGGTGAGTACCTGCTTAGTTTTTGCAAGCACGTCTTCACAAAGTGCTGATGCGTGACTTAGAGTAAATCTCTCCGAACTAGAATTTGCTAAATCTCTTTCATGCCATAAAACTGCATTTTCGTGGGATGGAGTGATAAAAGAACGAACAATTCGAGCCAACCCAGAAGCATTTTCTGATTTAATCGGGTTCTTTTTGTGTGCCATTGTGGATGAACCAACTTGCTTTTTGACATCGAATCCTTCACCTGCTTCAGCGATTTCGCTTCTTTGGAGATTTCTTACTTCGGTAAGTATCTTTTCACAAGTAGTTGCGGTATTACCCAACCAATGAACATACTCGATGTATCTGTCTCTACCAACAACCTGAGTTGTGGCTAGTGGCACACCAAGACCCAAATGTTCGAGGATAATCTTTTGCAATTGTCTGGCGTTCTTTCCTTGTGCAGCCCCTGTACCAACTGCACCCAGGAACTTCCCGACAGCAATCCTTGGTGCTGCCTCATCTAATCTAATCAAGTGTCTTCTCAGTTCATCTAACCAAACCGCTGCCTTCAATCCGAAAGTGATTGGAACTGCCGCTTGTCCATGTGTTCTTCCAAGCATTACAGTGTCTCTTTCTCTTTCTGCAACATCTGCACAAACCGAAATTAACTGTACCAGTTGTTTTCTAAGTAAAACAATTGAATCTCTGAGTTGCAAAGCAACTGCAGTATCGACTATATCGTTGGAAGTTGCTCCCAAGTGAATACACCAACCTGCCTCACCAGCAGCCTCTGCCATGGCTTTGGTCAGAGCCATAATGTCGTGTCTAGTTTCAGCTTCAATCTCGCTTACACGTTCTTTTGTGACTACGCTTGGGTCTGATATTTCAACGATCTTAGCATAGTCCTCATCGCTAACTCTACCTAGTTGGTTGTGAGCAAAAATCAAGGCTCTCTCAACCTCTAGTTGCCTTTGATGTCTTCCAAGTTCTGACCAAATTTCTTTGAATTCTTGACAGCCGTATCTGTAGTCTAATGGACAGAATGCCATATGCGTTGGCAGTAAAGGGACTCTTTGAACATTCTCATCTGAATGAAATAGGATATTGCTCCAAAATCACAAAATTGCGAGCACTACACTAGTGATTCCTGCTACCACGAATAGCATTATCATCATGCCAACAGGTCCGTATTGGTTCTTGTCGGCAAAGGCAGTACCCATGATGCCATCTCTTGAAACTGCTTCAGCAAAACTGGTAGCCTCTTCAAACTCAGGCAACTCTCTGCGTGGTATCCTCTCTCCCTCTCTGACTGTACCTGACATAAACGTCGGTAATGCTACAAGCAAAAAAGCCTTTATGAGATTCAATCTGAATTAACCGTAATTGTTTAGCACCCTAGACTAATCAGTAATCACATGAGAGGGCACTTGGATATTCCAAATAGAACTCATCTGAGCGTTGAAGGCTCATGTGGTGGTTCAAGTTTCGGTTTAACACTTGCAAAAATCACACTCTTAGATGGAGGAAGAGTTCTATGGGTGAGCCCTGAATTTCCAAATGAGCAGAGGTTTTCCCAAATTTTCGCCGAAGTGGATATTACATCATCGTCGAAATTTCATGCTGTGAACCTAGTGGGTAAATTAGATCAAACCGTAAGTTCATTGATTAGATTGTCGAATTCACTCCCGAATGTTAAACTGCTCGTATTAGATGATTGGTGTGAAAAGCAAGGGAAGATCGCATCAGATTCTATCAAATCAATCGCTAAACTTGCTAAGGGAATTCCAGATGATGTAAAATTACTCCTGATTACAAAACTTGGAACAAATGTTACCGGAGAAAGCGAATTCATTGTGAGAGGGGAGAAACAAATGAAGGAATCTAATTTCGAAATTTTGTGCTTGAACAAATCAAAGAATTCATCAGATAGAATCCTAAGTTATGAAGAACAAAAGTCAAATTTAGTAATAGAAGATTCTGGTTTCAAAGTGAAGGATTAATCCTCTTCGTTTTCACCAAGTAATTCACCCATCATATCCAATGCTTCATCATCTGGCTCATCGAATTGTTCTGGGTTTTTCGCACCACCCTCGAGGACATCAGAACCTGCAATTGCGGGTTCGTCAGTTGCAAGTGCATTGGTTCTGTTTTGTTGGGCTTTTTTGTAGATAAAAATCAAGAGACCCAGTAGGATTATTGATAATATAACTCGAACAATCATTTGTGTACGCTCGTAATCTTCCATGTCATTACCATTAGCAAGAAGAATATGTTTCTTTCTAAAGGCTTAATCCCATTCAACGGGTTTTGCTAAGTGCCTCCTTGAATCCAAAGGCGGCTGGCTCCAAATGCCTTCAAGTTCATCTGTGCTGGAGTATTCCCAGGAAGCTTTGAAACGCTCACCGCAACTTGGACATCTGACCCCTTGGTCTTTACCCATCGACTTGGTTCTAACATTGCAATCTGTACAAAGCGGTCGCTTCCTATCCCTTGGAACCGCTCTTGATATCATTAATTTCTCAAGATGAAGTGTTTGGCTATCTTTCCAGAGACCTTTTGCAGATAACTCATCTCCTTTTCTCAAGGATTGTGCTAGGTTTTTCACATCCCCTGAACTTCTAAAAGCCATCCATGTTTTTTTATTGACCGTGAGTGCAACATGACCATTTTTCAATACATTGATTTCTTTTACAACTCCGGTATTTGTGCCCGAAATGTGATCATCAGAGCATTGGTTTGTTGCAAATGTTGCAAAGAAATCTACTTGTTCGCAATCCTCTGAATCAATCATCATCTTTGAAGCCATTTCAGAGGTTTCTGCATCTCTTGCACGAATTCCAAATAGAACTGGACAAGGTCCTCTTGGAGCGATTAATCCTTTTCCATTTGAAGGATCTCTAGACCAAAATGTACCTTCTACAGCATCTATTTGCCCCAAAGTATCAGAACAGATTTTCCTTTGTTTCCCTATGTTAGATTCTAACCGGTAAGCGATGGTTTCGTATGTCACAAATGCCATGTGCCAAGCACATGCTGCGGTTGCACCAATTAATCCATGCCCTCCTCTAGAGAAAACGGCATTTGGTAGTCGATTTGCTTTGATTTCTCTTCGTACACAAGAATAGTAAAATTTCCTGTCAGGTTGTTTGTCAAACCAAACTAATCCTGGGTCGCTTGGATACTGCTCTCTATTGTTATGTTCTGATTCAGCCACAATACCCACATAATTACTCAATTCTTTATCCCAAAGTTCATCTAAGAAATTTAGCCACTCATCCTCAGAACCATCTTTAATTTCTATCTCTGCACAAACTGCTGCGTTTCCCCTAGTCCTTCTCTGTGCGAATGGATAAAGCCTTACAAGGCGAGGCAACCCAATCATCGTTGCATAATCCGGCAAATTACCTAGTATTTTTGAGAACAGATGGGTGGTACATCCTCCCTTTAGGGAATCAGTATCATCTAAGCCAAGATATCCCATCTTATCACAATCCTATACTGGGTTGAATTCAACCCCGTCCTTTCCTGTTATTATATCTTCAATAACATCAATCAATCCACTTTGATTATTTGTTTGGAATAACCTAGCCCCAACAGCCCATCCTGCACCAAGGTCACTTCTCCTATCACCAACCATTACATCTAGGGCATGCTGTGGTTTGGGCTTTCTATCCGACCACCAATTAACTCTTGAGAAGTCATCATCAACAACATGATTCTGAACAACATGTTCAAACAATTGACTCGAACCTCTGAGTAAATCATCACCCAATCTGAGCAGCCCAGGAGATGGTTTTCGACAATTACAACCATCATTTGGGTGATGAATGCATGTCAAAATTAACCTTATTTTGCTGAGTTCTAGTAACTTAGAATGAATCACATCCAAATCTGATTTAGACATATATCCCCTGCTAACTTGAGATTGATTAGTGACAACACATACGATGTATCCCTGACCTACTAGTCGTTCTATAGATTCTAGTGCATTGTCAAAAATATCTAATTCGTCTAAGGATTTTACATAATTAGGTAGTCCTTTGTTGATGACTCCGTCCCGATCTAAATACGCAATTGCTCCATTCCAATTCTCTGGTAATGAATCAACCGAGCCCCAATGCGCTATCGCTTTAGGTTGAGGCATAAATGGGGCTGTTGCATTACACCTTTAGAGGTAAGGATTGAATAAGAACTCCAATCTGGCGATATCTGATGATATTCCCTGAGGAGTGGGCAACTTTGGTTGGAGCCACTGGTCTGCTGCTACTGGGAATTAGTTGGGGTATGAAAAAAAGGACTTTTTCAAAACATCTAGCGGCATGTGGCTGGGTGCTTACAGGGTTGTTCTTTTTTGATGATGCCCAGTATTATATAGAGTATAATGACCCTGTTTTGACGACAATGACTTCCCTAGCTTTACCTATTTCAATAGGATTTGCATATTGGGAGTTTAAGGCAGAAGATGAAAAAATTTCGACATTGGTATGGTTCCGGGGAGCGATGGCTTTTGCTGGTATTCCATACCTTGCAGTAGCACACATCCCATACATCTCAGTAGCAGGAATAGAATTTGTAGCCTCTCAAACAGCATGGATGCTGACTTTTTCAGGTATCGATGCTGTCACGCTCGGGGATACCGTAATCAACACCCCAACTGGGCCTGTCCTGTGGGAAAATTATGATGGTAACAAGTGGTTCTGGGCTAACCCATATGGGGAATACCCTATTCAGACAAGAATGATGTGGTCAGATGGAAGTTATACTGGAATTAATATCGTTTTAGCTTGTACAGCACTGCAATCAATGATAGTTTTCATTGGAGCAATAAGTGTCTTGAATATCGATGCGAAAAGAAAGATTAGAGCGTTAATTCTAACGGTTCCGACAATTCATATTTTGAACGTATTCAGAAATGCAGGCATCATTTACCTCTATGACACATTCCCCGATTGGCAGTGGATGGGGATTAGAATGTTCGAGTTCGCTCACACCTATGCTGCAAGAGTTGTCTCCCTATTTGCGATGTTCTTGATGGCTACGATTATGTTCCAGATGTTACCAGAATTCCACAAACATATCCTGAATCTATTGGAACCCATAGCAAAGGCAAGGAAACTAAAGCAATCCTGACCTAAATATCACTGATATTTGGTATTTGATTCAGTTTTCCCAGTTTCCATTGATTGACCTATACCATACCTTACCTTGGTACTCGATCATTTCTCTTCCATCTGACTGTATAACACCCATCAGGTCAGGGCTTGGTGCAGAGGCTGAGCCGTTGTTGAATAAATCACCCAAATCGCTTGAATAATCGGTTTTACCCGACGTGAAATAATCAGTTGATGATTGCATCTCCTGTGCCATTTTCGGTTCTATGGAACTCGCCAATTCAATTTGATTTTGGACAGAAAGCCCAGGATTCGTATCGGAGTTGACGATTCCGTCGGAAGGAGTGTCAACGTTGATTTCGTTGGAGGAAAATGAAGGCTCGGGCTGACTTAAACCAAGCATTTGCTCATCAAAAGATTGCTTTTGTGTGCTCCAATCTTCTTGTTCACCTCCTCCTCTTGCAATTATTACAACAGCCCCAATTAACAGAACAAAGACCCCTGCTCCAACAAGCCATAGTATGTCATTACTGATTGAAGGAGTCAAGTCTGCATTATCTCCAACACCGTCTCCATCAGTATCGATGGTTTCAGTGGGGTCATCAGGGAATGCATCCTCATCATCTTCCACACCATCGCCATCTGAATCATATGCGTTGAATGTGGTTTCACAGGCTAGTGTTTCCCTCTCCATTTCTGAAAAGTCAATCACGAAATCTCCATTTCTGTCAATTGTTTCGAAATCAAACAGATTCAACCATTCGTGATTCATAAGAGCCTTCACAGACACTGAATCTGAATCAGATGACATTTCAGACCATACTATTTCCAACTCATTTTCACATGTACAAAATGCGTTTAAAGCTTCATTGAACTGTAATTTCTCATCTAAGTTAATGTCAAATTCCTCGAAATCATCTTCATCACCAAGTTCGGACCTATCAAATTCAAACTTTGAAATGGTCCCGTCTGCATCTAAATCATACTCACGATATTCAACTTCCAGGAACTGCCTGCAGGTCTTAGAGATCTCCCCATTGTTATCTTTGGGCTCTTCAGTATCATCAGTTGGCGGGAATGGTAAATCCTCCCAAACAGCAACAATGCTAACCTCTTCAAGGTCTGAGTTTGCATTTAAGTAAATATCAACTCTACCATTTGCTGCAAAATCGAAGTAAGCGAATTGATTTGTTCCATCGCCATATTCCCAATCATCATCGAATTCTACCTGTCTTCCTCTTTCAGGGAAATCCTCGAATTCATATTCTTCAGCATCGATTTCGATGGTCAAATCACCTGAATCACCCCAGGTTTCGACAATAAGATTGGCAGGATTTTCCAAGATAACATAGAATTCCATAGTCTCCCCACCAGGAGAGGAAATTCCATTGATTTCTTCTCCGTTGAACAATTGTATCGGTGTGCCATCATAATCCCAAACAAATCTATCTTCGTAACTTGCGGTAATCATTACATTACTGAAAACTCGTTCTGAGGTTAGCAGGATCCAGTATGTTCCTGGTAATGGGTCGTTAAATCCAATTTTATCACCTGCTCCAGGAGAATTAGATTTGTAATCGAAGTTATCATAATCCGGAGCAGTATTGAATCTTATTCTAATTTCTGCCTCGCCAATTCCATCATCTAAATCTACCTCCAATCTTTCAACGCCTTCTTGTACTTCTATCGTGAAGTATTGCTCTAATCCATCATAACCCGAAAGTGGTCCATAAGGAACTCCTTCGGTTAGAGCGATTGCCTCATCAGGCTCGCTATTTGTTGGTTCAATTGTGAAATCAGAAACGATAGTGAAGGATTTTGCCCCTCGTATCGAATAAGCAGTCACATAATATGTTCCCGGCTCGACATCGTACAGGTGGACTTCTTTGTCAGTACCTGGACCAATGTCCCAATCCTCTTTTTGTTCATAATTCTCCTCTTCATAACCTGGTTCAAAACCCCAATAATCGAAAGGATCTGGCAATCCTCCGTATGAAATTGCAAGATTGACCTGTCCGCTACCTCCGTAAGTTTGTACTCTAAGATCAGACAATTGTTCAGTGACCTCGATGTAGTAGTACAGTGAGTATATGTCACCATAATAGTCCCACTGCCTTCCTTTACCTCCGCCGTTATTTAGCCAGTCTTCGCCCTCGATAGTTTGCCCTGTTACTGGAATCCCATCTCTCAGTTGAGTCATATCATCAAGCGAGGGGGGAGCCTCTGCTACATCCCAATATGCCTCAACATATACTGAATCAACGTCCTGATTTGCTTGTACTAAAACCCAGTGGGTACCCTCGGTCGGCCATGATTCGTCATGGTATAGATTGTACCAATACCCCTCAATGTATTGATCGAAATCGTAGGTTGATGGTATCCTATCGTAAGCGAAGTATGCCTCAAAAGTAGGCTCTTCTTCCTCAAAGCCATCATCCCAATCCCAATTCCAACTGTACATATCGAAATAAACATCCCTCGTGTATTCTGGCAAATCAAAGAAAAATAAGTAAAGGTCACCTTCTTTGAGTTCCATTTCTACTGGGTCACCATCGTACAGTTCAATGGCTTGTGCTACAATTGTACCATCTGGCATGACCCATGCTGAACCTTCAATCAATCCCTCTCTGCCTTGGTTATCGTATGTAAATTCACTAAATCCTTCATCAAAGGACCATAGACTTATAGTGAAATTATCTGCTTCAGGGAGATTCAATACTAAACTCGAATCATTGGTTGTTGATTGATTAGATGAGGAATTAGTATTGTTTTCTCCGCTTTCATTAGATTGTTCAGTAGTTTCGTGAAAAGCAAGGATAGAACGGTCAATAGAATCAATCCTTAGGTTATCTATCAGCCCATTGAAATAATTACAGTCACATCCTGCACCCATTCTGCCTATGAATAATTCATCACAATCATCTCCGGATTCAAAACAATCGTTACTCCCAAAATCCCCTTGTGGAATCTGAGCATCTTGCTGGCTAAATTGATGAACTAATTCGCCATCAATGAAGAACGAACCTCCTTCTCCAACTGTAACTGTCACTGCAATCTGGGTCCATTGGTTATCTGGAATTGTTGTATCAACAGGGGTTATTGGGTTCTTAGATAATGAGTATTCATCTGAGTAACCGATCCGTCCGTCCTTTAGGAACAATCCATACCCGTAATCACCCAACATTGTTACGAATTGAGTACCCTCGCTTTCATATTGATAGATATCAGCTGATATCGTAATTTCTTCATTAATTTTTAATCCTTGAGATTCTGCAATCACGTAATCATTGCCATCAAAGCGCAGGGCATAATCTGCCCCTTCACCAATCTCCACCAAACCATAGACTGGGAAATATTGGGGGTCATTCTCTAGATCGTTCCAGGTATTTGGCTCGATGCTGCCCATGTTAGTTCCAGTGATGTGAACAAAATCCTCGGAGTTTGATTCACTCGGCTGGTCTGTGCCCCAATTTCTGTAAAAGAAGGGCTCTCCATTATGCCATCTGAATACACCTTCTTCATCAGCGTCGTTAAGTCCAGTCCAAATATGCCTTGTTTGATTATCAAAGGAACCAAAATTATCGAAAATCCAGTTATTTTCTGCCTCGTCGTTAACGGTTACCAGAAACCCGCCCAGACCGATTGCCGCTTGAGCAGAATCTTCCCAAGATGCAGCACTAAGAAGATGATATGTGTGTCCATTACTTGGATTTTCAAGAGTATGTAAGATCTCTATATCGCTAACATCAGCGGTTGCGTTCCCTACAATTGGGGAAAAACATGCGATGATGAAGATAGAAAGAATGAGCGGCGCTGTGATAATTTGCCCTCTTTGCATGATTTAAGCACGAACTCCTAACATTAAAATCAATTGGTATAGAAATTAACCTTCACTTCAGCTTTTTCCCGCCAATTCTTAGTTCAGTATGAAGGGGCATTTGATGTTCCCATGCGAATTCCTTAACAATTCTCCAAGCCTCTTCTTTACCTTCGTAATCCTTCACCTCAATCATTTTATTCCGAGTATTGGCTTTGAACGCTCCAACAGGTTCTGCGTTCTTGAATACAATGTAGGCACTACCAAATCCGAATTTTTCTTTCAGCACTCCTGAAAAATAAGGTGCTAATGGGTCACTTGGAGGCAGAACAAAATCCCTCATAGGTGGAATACTCTTCGCTTCTTCTAACAATTCTTTTCTACCCCAGCATACCTCATGGAGGTCCTTAATCAAGAATCCTTTGATAAGAGTTCCATCTTGCTCGAACTCATGCAGGACGGCACCTATTTCTTCTGGCTTGAATGGTGTTCCCGCTAAACTCAGAAGCCTCTTCAGAGTAATAATAGGGAAATCCATTACCAATTCTCTAAGGTATTCTTTTCTGTACTCAATCCAATCATCTACTTCTAATTTGGTTACAGTTCTGAACCCTCCTCTAAAATCTTGAACGAGGTGTCCGGTTCTAATCAAAGGCTGGATAATCTTCCTAAATTGTGATTGTGTCAAGGCATACCTATCCTTGTATAGGTTTGGATCTGAATTAGTGGAAAAGAATTCCAAGACATCCAAGAGGGTTTCATCCGGTTCAACTCCTCTGATTGTTAATAATCTCTGGAAGTGCTCGTAGGTAGCCCATACTCGATGAGACCTCAAGTTTGTTCCCTGATGGAGACGATGTGCACTAGCCATAGATTTCAAGTCAACCCGATAAATATCACATCTACCTCTGAGGGCGAAATCATCCCTTACTTCCCTTACACCTTTCAGCGCAGTTAATTCATTTTCCAAACGGGTGTTTTGGTGCAAGTTATGGCGATGGAATAGTGCTCTTTCTGCAATTTCCATCGGCTTTGGATCAACTACACCTCCTCGAATTAATCTATCCCCAGCAGGCTTGAATCCGATTCTAGTCAATTCATCTAGGACCGTGCCTTCAAGTGAACTTACAGGTTCGCCATTTACATTACTCAAAACAGCAACATCAATCAGTTGATCCGAATGATTTGCTAAGAGTTTTTCAAACTCATTGCAGAACTCCTCAATGTAGGCTATAGGAATTTGAATGTCTTTCACTTCTAAGTAATCGTTTACCTTGAACATCAGTACCTTTCCAACTGGGTCAACTCCTTTGAATACTGGTAGATACCACCCTCTGTCCAAAGTTGAGCGAACTTCCCAAATAAACCTGGAAACGTATGGATCAGATTGAGTTAATATCCTAAGAGCACGATCTTCTCTCCGAGGTGTTTGAAGTAATTCCACTTCATCAGGAGCACAATAGAAATCCTCGGGTTCAGGAACGAGTGCTGTAACCTTGGAAATTTTGCCTTCTTCTTCTAATTCATTTAATGCAATCGTCATTTCTTCAAATGACCTTGTCATGTAAAACCTCAGAGTATTTGTTTTCACTGGTCCCATTCTTCTAACCATATCTGCCAAGGCTGACTTGAAATCAAGAGGGTCATAAACACCGTAAACCCTGTGGAATAGAGAAAGTCTTCTCCTTCTTCCTGCGACTTCTTCAAATTGCTTTGCAATGATTAGTTGTCTCTCGAGATTGGAGAGAGCATTTTTCAAATCTCTCTGCAATTGCCTGTGCTCATCTCCTTTAGGATAGTGCTCCATAATTTCTAGACGTGTCACATTTTCTCCTTCCCTAACCCTTGAAAGGAGTTCTTCTTCCATGGGTCCAATCCAAGGGTCAGGTTTCAAACCAAGAATAGTAGGAAGGTTACTTTTTACCGTATATCCAATTCTGTTGTGTAATAGTCTTCCCATTACAACATCGCTGTCATTTTGCAAATCTTTCCAATCACTGAATCTAAAGTCGTTTACTCTGTACAATAATTCTTGCTGTTTTTGAATCATAATGTGGTTGTCGAATGCTTCGAAAATATCTTCGTATTGTTGGAATGATTTCTCCATTACCAAATTCTGAACCCAGCGATATTCTACAACTTCTTCTTTTCCACCGGTAATTCTATGTTCATCGACTTTGAGAATATACTCCGCTTCTTCAGTTTGTGTAAAGAAACCAACTGATAGGACATTTCTCATCTCCAGTTCATGCACAATTCTATCAAGAATTTTCCTTGAAAAGGGCAACCTTGCTTCTAAGTCATCACCAGTCTGCGGACCTTCTGAACCCAACAATTCAATCAGTTTTACACGCAAGGCTTCGTGAGGGTCAAGCAAATACATGGTTTTCGATTTGATTGGCTTTGTACTATCAAATTCTAAAGCTATTTCAAAAGACAAATCTGAGACGTCTAGATTACGTAAGTCATCGCTTTCGCTCGAATCAAGGTTAGAGAGAACTCCCAATGTCCCGTGCACTTCAGCCATGTATGGGCTAAACCATTTTCCATCCAAAACTTCGTTGCCAGTTTTGTCCAATTTCGTAATCTTACCTAATTGACATAATTCTTCAACCCAACCTCTAATTGTTTCAAGTTCGATACCCTCTAGCTTTTCTTTATACAGAGGGTTAGCAAATGAACGATCTAGACCTCCACCTCTGGACATTAATTTGTATAGATCATTAGCAGATTTTGGAACTGGTGCTTTATCGTTGTAATATTTACTGAGTTCATCTTTCGAGAGCTCAGTAGCAAGGGACCTTCTACCGAGCAATCTCTCTAGAACCGCTGAATCAATATCTTTAACCAAAAATGCTCTAGTTTTCATAGCCATCAGGTCTTCAAATGCAGACATGTACAACGACATTCCCAGTCTAGATGGAACACTGACTCTTGAGTGAACAATTCTTGCATCTCCGTCAATACATGCCTGTAAGAATTGATTCAAGCCTTTGACATCAATATCCCCGTAGAGAATTTCGTTCTTCGCTTCCCTCATCAGCAAAGATTCATCGATTGATTTGTGCTTCTTCAGCAATGCATCTGCCTTTTGTTGAAATTGTTGTGGAGAAATTTCGTCTGCTCCAATTCTTTTTGGAATAATCATCGACCTTCCGGCGACTTCCCTGAATCTCTTTTCGAATACTTGAGTTCCGATCAAGTATCTCTCAATCACCTCGATATGATCATTGCTTCTGAATGCCTGATACATTTCCCCTGGATCTACTTCTCTGCTGGTCCTAAGAAGCAATCCATTTTCATCAAATGACATCTCTATGACAACAATTCCCGCTGATTCTGCTAATCCTGCCATAAAATATCCAAGAGCGGTGTTGAAACCTCTACCCCTACAAGTTGTAATCAAGTATGTAGGATGACCAGAGGATATGATTTGCTCGACCAATATTCGTGTTGGATCAGGAACCTGGAAAGAATCTGCAGAGTGTTCTTCTATATGTCTTGATATTGTGATAGCTACGTCTTCACTCATACCATATGCTTCTTGCAAGAAAGACCTAGAATCAAGTTCCCGACGAATTGCTGTGATACAATTTCCTGTCAAATCGAGCAGAGCACTGGATAGTTCTCTTGACCTTGACCTAGCCTCACCAGACCATGAAGGGACTGTTGGCCTATATCCGGTTACAGAAGTAACATTGACCCTAGTACCCTGAATATTTGTTACTCTGTAGGTGGAACCACCCAAAAGAATTACATCTCCTTGCCTTAAATTTGCCACGAAGGATGAGGACAGTTGCCCAAGAATTGACCCTTCTGCATTGAACACGAGATAGGAATTATCAGGGGCAATTGTACCTACATTCGTGTAATAAATCATTCTTGTATAACCGCGCTTTCCGTATATGTTCTCTTCCCAATCAATCCAAATTCTTCTTTCATCTTCAAGCATATCTAGTACTTCGATAAAATCATCATATTCGAAATTACGATACGACCAAGCATTTACCACTATTTCGTAGGCTTCATCCATATCAATATCATTGATAATAACAAGTCCGATCATGAATTGTGCAACGACATCAAGACAGTTTTCTGGGAAATCCAGTCGGTCCATATCTCCGGTCTGTATCGCTGCCTGAAGCGCTGCAAGTTCGAGTAAATCGTCCACGCTACTCGGCAAAAATCTGGCTCTTGGGATACCACCTACGTGGTGTCCTGCCCTTCCGATTCTTTGCAGGGCTGTAGCAATGTCACCTGGTGAACCGACTTGAATAACTAAATCGACCGAACCTATGTCAATTCCCATTTCCAGGGAAGATGATGTAACTACTGCTCTGAGGTGTCCATACTTCAGTTTCCTCTCTACGTCAAGACGAATCTTTTTGTCCATAGAACCGTGGTGTCCAGCGACCAACTCTCCCAAAAATGGGCGCAACTTCTGAACGATTGTTTCGGTCATCTTTCGAGTATTTGCAAATACTAGTGTAGTAGTGTGAGCAGCAATCAAATCTGCAATTGCCTCTACGTTAGACTCCAATATTTTCATTACTGGTACATCGCTAAATTTTGGATGGGTTATCAGTATGTCTAGGTCTAGTTCCCTCGAGCCTGATATTTTCGCAATTTTTACCCCTTGATTCTCACCGCGAGACTCCCTATCATCACTTGCTACTAAGTACTCAGCTACTGTTTCTAAAGGCTCCATTGTTGCTGAAATACCAATCCTCTGAACCGGTCTTTTCAGCAAGGTATCTAGGAAGGAAAGTGTAAGACTCATGTGAACCCCACGCTTTGTTGGAACAAGTGAGTGAAGCTCATCAATAATCATGTACTCAACTTCACTGACGATGGGTTGGAACTTTGGGCTAGCTATTGCAATTGCCAAGGATTCAGGTGTAGTGATCATGATGTGAGGTGGATTACGAAGCATCTTTTGCCTCTCTGATTGTGTTGTATCTCCAGTCCTAAGACCCACTTTGATCTCTTGAGCTCTATCCGGCAGATACTTCTCGGAGATTTCTGACAATGGTTGTATCAAGTTCCTCTGGATGTCATTTGCAAGAGCCTTGATTGGAGAAATATAAACACAATAAACTCTGTTTTCTAAATCACCCTCCAGTGCTAACCTGACAAGTCTATCAATTACCGTAAGGAAAGCTGTCAATGTCTTACCTGAACCAGTTGGAGAGCAAAGAAGGAGGTGATCTCCACTCATGATGGAGGGAATTGCTAATTTTTGAGGCCTTGTGAAATCAGGAAATTTATCTCTGAACCAATTCCTAACTGGAGCACTGAGACGCTCGAACAATTCCTCTGTCTCCAAAGGATTCTCAAGATACTCAATGTTTGGCATTTTTTCTGACACATCCCAGTGTGTCGAAGTGATAGTGATGATTTCTTATATTCTTCGGTTAAAAGGTGAAGCAAAAATCATGCCCATTTATTCCCACCTTTGCCCCACCTGTTTATCCTGATAACGTCGGGTCTTGATTCAGGATTTAGCAAAGGTGAATGGATTGAGATAGGAGGGTTTGTTACTTCGTACAATGCATTCGTTGGACATGAACCAATGCAAGACAAGCAACCTACGCAATTTTCTTCGATTACAACTACTGGTCTTTTGTTATGCTTCCTGCCTTCTGGATTGAAATTTAATGGAAGCAAAGCTTCGAATGGACAATGGGTTATGCACATGTCACAACCAGTGCATTGGTCTTGCACTATCGCAACCATGGCTTGACCCATGTACAACCCAATTGCTGATTATGTTTAAGTTGTGTCAAATGTTTGGGCTCTAGAACAAAATTCCTATGAAAGAATTGAAAACTACATGCTCTAGGACTTGACGAGGTGGATAGGTGAGTAGCGAGCAACCCGAAAGGATGGAGCGGCTAACAAGAATGCTCAAGCAACGTGGAGTTATTTTACCTGCTTTCGAAATCCATGGTGGTTCAAAAGGCTTGTATGACTTCGGCCCCATAGGTGGAAGGCTTAGAAATAAAGTCAACCAAATGTGGCTAGAGCACTGGACCTCCCTTGGAAATGTAGTAGAAATTTCCTGCCCAACCGTTACCCCTTACGAAGTCCTAGAAGCGAGTGGACATGTCGGTGAATTTTCCGATTACATGACTACATGTGGTGCTTGCGGAGAATCCTCAAGAGCAGATACACTGCTGGAATCTTTCCATCCAAATCCGGACTCACTGAGCAAATCAGATTTAGAGAAATTATTGTTTGAATCAAACCCATCATGCCCCTCTTGTGGTAAAATTGAGTGGAGTAAGGTTACTGCTCAAAACCTTATGTTCAATACAAAAATAGGAGCAGGTCAATCAGGCAGAGATGGATTTTTGAGGCCTGAAACTGCTCAAGGTATGTTCACGAACTTTCCTGCAATATACCGTCACTTCAGAGAGAGATTGCCTTTCGGAGCAGTCCAGGTAGGGAAAGGATACAGAAACGAAATATCACCCAGACAGGGAATGATTCGATTGAGAGAATTTAACATGGCTGAGCTTGAATATTTCATAGACCCAGTGGCAGAAGTAGAGCATGATTTTTCTAACTGGAATGAAAAAATAGTACTAATTTCAGAAACTGAAGGAGAGGTCGATATGACCATCAAACAAGCGGTAGAACAATCCATAATCAGACATCCTACGGTCGGATTTTTCATGGCTCATACTCATGATTTATTGATCAAACTAGGAATTAATGGAGATAAATTGAGATTCAGGCAGCATGAAAGCGATGAAATGGCTCATTATGCAACGGATTGCTGGGATGCTGAAATTCATGGTATGCACGGTTGGGTTGAATGTGTTGGAATTGCACACAGAGGATGTTATGATCTTGAGGCACATGAAAAAGCGACAGGAAAATCACTCCGAGCATGGAGGAGTTTTGAGCAGCCAATCACAAGGGAAATTGATAGGTGGACAATTGAAGGGGCAAAAGCAGGACCTGCATTTAGATCTCTTGCTGGAAAGGTAAAACAGGCTGTCGAAGAATTACCTGCAAAAACTGAATTCCCTGTACAAATAACCCTTGAAAGTGGAGAGAGCATTGAAGTGCTTCCAGAGCATGTAAAACGTGAACAAGAGATTGAAACAGTATCAGGAGAATGGTTCATACCACATGTCGTCGAGCCTGCCTTCGGAATTGATAGAATCATCTGGCATATTCTTGACCATGCTTGGACAGAAACAGAAAAGCAGGGGCAAGAGTACAGCGTTCTATCTTTGGAGCCCGATATTGCTCCAATTGACGTGAGTGTATTTCCTTTATTCGAGAAGGATGGAATGGATACTTTAGCAAAACAAATTCATCTAAAATTGTGTTCAACCAAAGGAGTATTTTCTTCATATGACGCATCTGGAAGCATCGGCAGAAGATATGCAAGAGCCGATGAAGTTGGAGTTCCAGTTTGTATTACCGTAGACCATCAATCGCTGGAGGATGATACGGTTACTCTTAGAGACAGAGATACTGGTGAGCAAAATAGATGTAAAATTTCAGATTTACCATTTCTAAATTGATTTTAATGAGTGATTTATTTCGTCATGTTCAATAACCTCGGTCAATGATTAGCCATTATGGCTGAAGTTGATGATTGGACCGAGAGGTACCGTCCAACTTCTGAGTACCAATTAGAAGGGAATGACAAACAGAGACAATCAATTAGAAATTGGCTCAAGGATTGGGAAAATGGCACTCCAAAAAAGAAAGGAATCATGTTAGTTGGACCCCCAGGAGTTGGAAAAACAACCATTGCCAGAGCCATTGCATCTGATATGGATTGGAATGTAATCGAGTTGAACGCTAGTGATGCCAGAAACGCTGCGGAGATAAGAAAGGCTGCCACCCAAGGAGCCACCCATAGATCGCTATTTCATGACCCGTCAAAATCAAATCAAAAAACGATAATTCTAATCGATGAGGTTGACCATATCGGCGGAGGTTTAAGAAAAGCAAGCGAGGAAAACGTGAAGAAAGCGATTTCTTCGCGAGATGAGGATAAGAAATTCAAAGGGGATCATGGAGGAAAGGCTGAGTTGCTAAATTTACTTCAACAGACCAAAAATCCAGTAATACTTGCATTGAATGATGAAATGAGATTCTGGGGCAGAAGTAATTGGAGGAGCACCAGAGATAGATTCACAAGGATGACACTGAAAATTAATTTCAATAGAGTCGGGGAAACTGCTCTGCGAAATATAGCAAAGCGTGTTTTGAGAGGAGAAGAAGTGGAATTCGATGAGAAGGCCATCAACTTACTGGCAAAGAGTAACCACGGAGACCTCAGAGCCCTAGTTAGAGACCTGCAAGTTATGTGTGCAGGGGGTGCAACAATCCTCACTTCAGAAATGGTCCAAAAACAATTAGAGATCAATCAGAGGGATCAAACCCTGCAAATATGGGATGGTTTAGAGGTTCTATACAAGTCAAGAAGTGCTGAAGGAGCAGTTGAAGCGGGCAGAGCGATAGATTTAGACCCAGGACAACTATTGGCTTGGATCCACTTTAATAATCCAAGAATTATAGAATCTAAGGAGTCGCTTCCAATTGCAAATCAGGCATTATCTCTTGCTGACAAAGCACAAAATTCCATGTTTAGAAACACCGGTCATCGTTCTACCTACTGGTCAAGTCATCTTTCAAGCTTGAGTGCGAGTATAACCAACCCGAATTCAATCCAAGGTAAGGTATATGCCTCAAATCCAACTTTTAGGAACAGGTCATCTGGAGTAAAAAGTTCAATTGTACAAAGGTTACAAGAAACCTGTGGAGCATCATCACAGTCTGTGAAGGAAGAATTCTTGCCCATACTTAATGCGACTATGTCAAAATCTAGTTCCTTGGGAAATCCTGAGGATTTTTCTTTATCCTTTAGTTTAGGACTGACTTCTGATGAGCATGCTAATCTGTCAGGTCTAACTATGAGTCATAGGACAACAAAAGAATTAATGAAAAAATACGACGAAGAGTTCCAAGAATATCTTTCTAATCTTGAAATGCCTGATTTAGTCGAAGAAATCAACATAGCGGAGGAAAAAGTCGAAGAGGTTGCTGACAAACCTAAACCTGATAAAAATCAAATGACATTGTTTTGATATCAATCTCTGGTCTCTTCTTCGTCATTTTTTCCTCTAAACAAAGATAACAATCTAACTCTCTGCTCCCCAGGATCAAGCCTCCATGTTTTTGGATGGAATATAATTGCCACAGTGAGTAATTCTAACCTCCCTGCCCACATCAAGAAACTCGTCAAAAGCAAGCCTGATGATGGAATTCTAGCCCATGTAGATGTCGGGCCAAAATCACCCATTGCTGGACCAACGTTTCCGAGTGATGAAACGACTAATGAAAATATACTCTCGAATGTTTCATCAGGGATAATAAGAGACATAAATACACTTGATACAAGCACTAAACCAATCCAAATAATTAGCATTCCAACAACCATTCTAATCGCTTCCGGAGCTACTACATCCTTGTTCATTCTAACAGCGATTACTTTTCTAGGATTAGCAAGTTGTAATAATTCTCTAGATGCATACTTGACGGCTACTTGACCCCTTAAAATCTTCAAACCACCAGATGTTGAACCTGCACATGCTCCAAAAACAAAGAGTATGAGCAAAATGAACTGGGTGAATGCAGGCCAAGCCATGTAATCAGCAGAAGCAAATCCAGATGATGTACCAAGAGCAACCACTTGGAAAAGCGAATCTCTGAATGCCCTTCCAAGACCAGAGGAAAGTAATGCAATAAAAATACACAAAAAGGCCACGAAGATAATGATAAAATAGGTTCTAAACTCTTCATCATCATAAACTGGGAAGAATTTTTTCTCGAATACTAAGAACCACAGTAGAGTATAGTTAATACCATTTACAAACATTCCAAAGATAATAATAGATTCAACTGCGAAAGAATCGTAATATGCTATGCTAGCATCTCTTGTTGAAAAGCCACCAGTTGGAGCGGTAGTTAAGGAGTGATTTAGAGCATCAAACCAATCCATTTGGGGAGTTAAGAGAAGCATCACAAATAACAAAATCGTCATGCCGATGTAAATTAACCACAAGTCTCTGGCAGTTTTCGAAATTTGAGGCCTTAGCCTCGACAGAGATGGACCAGTTAACTCAGCCCTTGCTAATGTCATTCCTCCACCAAGTACCCTTGAAAGAATTAGCATACCAAGCATGATGATACCCATGCCTCCTAGCCATTGAGTGAAACTTCTCCACAAAAGCAGACCCTTGTTTTGTGCATTTATGCAATCATCAACCACCACAGCACAAGCAGGACTTGAAAGAGGATCTATGACTGTCGAACCTGAAGTAGTAAAACCAGACATTGATTCAAACCATGAATGAAAGAATCCTTGGATAATTTGTTCGGTTGTGGCTCCATCAACAAATGGTCCGTAGAACATTCCTCCCAACCAATAAGGAAAGGCTCCTACCAATACGACAAATAACCACGATAGACCAACTGCTACGATGGCTTCCTTATCCCTTAATCTTGATGCTGATTCCTTTCCGGCAACAAATTTCAGGCATATGATTCCAAAAATTGCGGAAAATATTGCTGGTCCTAAAAAGGCTGTTAATGCACTTTCTAATTCATCAAGAGCAATTGAAACTCCACAAATTACCAATAGTGGTAGAGCTACTGCAAGGCAGACATAGCCCATGATTAGAAAGATCACATCATGTCGCATTTTGTATTTCACACCTCGAATTTCTTCATTAAATCCAAAACTTTGTCTTGTTCACAGAAAATAACTAATTGATCACCTTCAATGAATTCTTTTGTTCCAGTATGGTCAAAGGTTTTCTTGTTCCCATAATTATCCGAACGTTGAATGAATCCAACCCTGACATTTCTTCCTAAGTTTATGTTGTGTAGGGTTTTACCAATATACCTGCTCCCTGACGGTATTTTTGCCTTGAAACCAACCACATTGTTTACTTTAGCAAGTATAGCAAAGGTACCTGAATTTGCTGTATGAAGACGGGAAAGTATTGTATTCACTGCTACGTGTTTAATGTCAACAGAGAAAGAAATGCCCATTTTCTTGACGATGTTAACCAGGTCATCATCCTTTAGTATCATACCAGTTTTTTCAATTCCCTTTTCCTTTGCCATCACTAATGCAGCGATGTTGGTGTGGTCTCCATCGAGAGCTGATATACAGACATCAAAACTTGAGTACCCTATTTCATCTAACAACTCATCGTCAAAGTGATTTCCTTGAATAACCTCGAAGTTTGGGTCTGAGCCAATAGTTGATCCAATCAATTGGTTTGCTTTTTGCAAGTCTTCCTCGATAATGGTCACCTGTGCACCAGTTCGCAGCCACGACTTAGCAATTCTCATTCCAAGGCGTGTACCTCCGATAATTACAACGGTTGGAGATTCTGGGAATGATTTCGGTTCATGACCGAGAAGTTTCACTATTGACTTGAATGAATTTACACCCATGGCAGTTACTGCTAATTTGTCTTCTGGTTGAATAACATATTCAGGTCCGGGAACTGTTTTTTCCCCTCCAATACTCTTAGCGCCAACTATCAATGGAAGAGGCGTTGTCCCTTCATTACCTAGTTGTTTCAAGGTCTTTCCAAACAAATGGGTTGCTTTGTCAGTTACACTCAATTCAAGAATAAATGCATCATGCTCAAATGGAATTACAGCATCTATTGCGTCAGATCTCAAGCCACTCTGTAGTTGAGAAATTGCTTCTTTCACAGGATCAACGGCATGATCAACGCTAGCCCATTTGCTTAAATTTCCATCATTAGCCTCATCAATATAATTTTGATTTCTAAGCCTAGCAATAGTTTTCAAACTTTTACCAGTAGCATGTTCATGAGCTTGGTTAGCCATCATGCAGGCAATTAAATTCATCTCATCAGAATCTGTAGCAGCGATGAAAGCATCTGCTTTCAGAACACCAGCCTTCTCCAAGACTTTTCTATCTCTTGTATCACCATGGATAACTAAAGCATCTAGAGATTGAGCATTCTTGACCGAGGTTGCATCAGAATCTATTAGGACAACATCGAATTTTTTCTCATTACGCAGTTCTCTAGCAATGTCTTTTCCGACCCTGCCAGCTCCTGCAATTACAATCCACATAATATCACCTCAATGACTCAGGATACAATTTTACTTTGTAGAGACCACCTGATTGGTCCACCTCACCATATGTTTGGAGTGTCTTGACCCTGTTTATACCTGGAGTTGATAGAACAGGTCTGTAGTATGAATTTACTTTTTCACCGCTTGTATCGTATAATTCAATCCAATCGATGTAAGCAGTTGGTGTGTGCAATAGCCACTTATTGTTAACAACATCAACTGCTGCCTCAATAAAGCATGAGTCCAATTGAATCCCTTGTTCATCACACCACTCATCACTCATAGGGAGAAGAATCATACCCCATGCGTGAGCTTCCCACTGAGAATATGTACTGTCTGTCAATGCACCAAATACATACCATCCGGGAATACCCTTAGCCCTTAATATCGACAAAAATGCATTTGTCTGCTCATCACAATCACCTAGACCATCTGCCAAACAGGTAGGACCAGACCTTGCGATTGCGTCTGCCTCAGTATCGTACTGGATATTTGCATGCATATAATCGAATGCTGACCTAGCAAAGGCGTATGCATTCTCGGATTCTCCCTCAGGGAGCATAGCCTCGATATTTCTGACTGCGGCTTGGACCTCTGCATGCTGTGCATCAATCGCCCATCCGCCTTGGCTGCCTCTATCATACCATAATTCACTCGTGTAGAAACTTGAATCTCTATTAGATGCACGATTTGTGATATCCGAAAAGTCACCGCTCCTGTCTAAATTACTTCCGAGTTCGCTTCCTTCGATTAATGGACTTACTCTTGGTGATTCCCACCAAGAGTAACTTGTAGAAGTCACTTCACTAACGATGCTGAATGTTGTATTGGATCCTTGAGGCATATTTACTCTTACCTTGATACAAGGACCAAGCAAACACAAATCTTCACCGCTTCCTGTGCTAGGCCACCAAACCTCATGCCCAGAATTAGTTGTGTAAGAACTCGCTCGCTCTCTGGTTGAACCATCCGTTGGAATAGTGATTGTTTCACCATCTATCAGTACACTGACAGAGTTGACTTTTTGAAGACTCTTTGAACTAATATCTGCACCATTACTCTGTGCTGCTAAAAACATAGTTTCTGATTCATGAAGTGAAGATACTTCCAGGGGAATAGGTACTGTTTCGAGTAAATAGCCAGATGGCCCGGTATTTTGTAAGGCTATTTCACGCTCCAATGAGTATGTACTTTCGACTGGATAGGTGTGGTAAGGAGCAATTTGCTCATTCAGCAATGATTCGAAGTCTGTAAAACCTCCAAACAATGCTTCCTTGGATGCTGGAGAGAACATAATGAAACTAATGAAAGCCAGCATGAATAAAGATCTAAATCTATTTTTCCTTTTCCTCAATATATTGACATTGCGCCCTCTTTTTGTCTTGACAACACCGAATTGCTTAGGAGTGTTTGGCAGGGAATACTTTCCATCTGTTTTGGAGTTTCCCGTGCTTAACAGCCTCCCACAGGAATAGCAAATGCTGTCACCTGGCATGGTGACGGCGCGGCAATAAGGGCAGTTGCCCATGCTTGCTGGGCAGTAAAGTCACTCATAATGGTTATGCGAAACTAAATAAATAGTTGATTATTTGATTTCAAACTAAAAACGCTAGTATAAATGAAGTCTTTTCCAGCCAGAGGCATGTTCAATTTACCCGAGCATATCTCCGAAAGGTGTGAAATTGTCGGGGCTAAGAACAAGATTACTTCTAACGGACCAGTCGTAATATGGCTAAAATCTTCTCTTCGTGTTCACGAAAATCCCGCTATTGATGCAGGAAGGTTGATTGCTTCGTCCCTCGGACTACCTGTCTTTGTTTACCAAGGCATTGATGAGAGATATCCACATGCCAGTCCCAGGCATCACAAAGTACTACTCGATGCTGCCGTTGATATGGAAAAAGGTTGCAAGAGATTAGAATTAGACTATTTTCTGAATGTATCAAGAGATGAAAATCGAGGGAAAGCCTTGCATGAACTAGGAAAAATCGCATCCATCATCATTACAGACCTTTTTCCTTTACCGCCTTGGAAAGATTGGGTTAAATCCGTTGCAAGAAGCGCTGAGTGTCCTATTTTGCAAGTTGATTGTCATTGCGTTGTGCCCATGCCTGTCTTTGGAAAGTCCATGGATAGACCATTTAGATATCGTGATGCTACTAAGAAGTTAAGAAAGAGAAGAATTGGAAAAAGTTATCCGTTAGTTGAGGTGGAAAACAGGTCATTTGAAGGAGTCCTTCCATTCAATCCAGTTGACATAGACAAAGATATTGTGAATTTACGAAATGGTTTTGATTTAATTTCCAAGTGTGATATTGATATGACAAATCATCCTGTTTGGGATTTTAAGGGTGGAGAAATTGAAGCTTTAAGAAAGTGGGATGAGTTCTTACGGAAAGGGATACATGGCTATGCCCGAAGAAGAAACAATGCTGCCGATCCAGAGGGTGTCTCACGCTTATCAAGTGCGATTCACTATGGATTTATTTCCACTATGAAAATTGCAAGGGAAGCAAGTGATGTTGGAACAAAATCTGCAGAAAAATTTCTAGATGAGTTAATGATTTTCAGAGAGCATGCCTGGCATCATGTTTACTCATGTTCAGACCCTTATGGAGTCGAAAATCTACCTCAATGGGCTATAGATTCTTGGAATACAACTTCTGATGACCCAAGGTATAACACACTGGACAAATTCGAGTTAGAATTAGGAAAAAGTGAATCAGATTTGTGGAACTTATGTCAAAAATCATTGCTAAGACATGGTGAATTACATAATAATTTGAGAATGACATGGGGCAAAGCAATTCCACAGTGGACAACTGATGTAGAGACATCTATCGAAATGGCTCAGCATCTAAATGACAGGTATGCATTGGATGGCAGGGACCCTTCCTCAGTAGCAGGTGTGCAATGGTGTCATGGTCTGTTCGACCGTGCATTTTATCCCCCTCTTCCAATAATGGGTGTAGTAAGAAAAAGGGATATTGAAACACACAAAAGCCGCCTAGATTTTAGCCGATATGAATCCTATGTTTCTAGAAAACCGATCTCACAAAAGAATCCGATTGTCATTATCGGAGCCGGGTATAGCGGAGCATATTGCGCATTTATCTTGAATAACCTTGGATATGATGTTGAAGTTATTGACAAGGGAACGATACCCGGTGGTAGGTCATCAACTAAAATCAGACCAACTGGAATCTATAATCACGGTAATTCTCAATTCTATAGAATAGATGAAGCAACACACTTATTTGACAATATTAGCGAACTAAATCATGCCGACTCCAACATTAAATCGCTTCTCTCCGGTATTCAGGTCAATTGTCAAATCACTGTGAAAAATGTTTCAGAATCAGAAGAAAAGGTGACAATAACTACAGAGGAAGGCAAAGAAATTGTTGCTGATGGAGTAATTGTGACCTGTCCATTGCCACAATCTTTCAAATTGATGGAAAACTTACCGATCACATGGGAAAACTATCCTTATGATTCAAATTGGACGTTAATCGTTACAGGACCTTCTACTTGTCCAGAATTAAGCGACACTCAAACCGATTCAATTCAAGAAATAAGATACGGAATAGAAGGGGAGCAGAGTAATAATCTAATTATTCACTTGAAAAACGAATGGTCCAAGGAAAATTTGGAAGATACAAGACAAGAGCTTATCGAAAAATTCATGCAACAGGCGAAATTAGAAATTGATAATGATTTACTTAACTGGATAGAAAAATCAGAAGTTCATGCTCATCGCTGGAGGTTCTCTAGACCTAGAATAATCGCTCATGACCCTGGTTTTTCTCGCGTAAAATTTGCAGGTGATGCCTTTGCTCATCCGATTGGAACTGTTGAAGGAGCAATTAAATCAGCCAAATTAGCAACCCTAGACCTTGCATGGTCACTTGATTCCTTGCAGGAAAAAGAAAAGACAATCATTCAATCTAAATTATTCTAAATACATGCTACAAGAGGGTTAATTATGTCGAGAAAAGTCATCACCAACAAACAAATGGGTTTTGTTAGGGAGACAATGGATCCTTTCCTATTTTGCGTACATCACTTAGATCTTTACCCTGCAGGTAACGAACTAATGGGTCCAGATGAGCCGCTGTATGGCAGGCATATTGGCTCAGATTTTGATGAAAGAAATGACTGGAAAATGTATCACGGAGAAGTTGTGCCCGGTTTTCCTGCACACCCTCATCGAGGTTTTGAGACAATTACAATTGTCTTAGAAGGCTTAGTGGATCATTTCGATTCTGGAGGCTCCACTGGTAGGTATGGTTTTGGTGATGTTCAGTGGATGACTGCTGGTGCTGGATTGATGCATTCGGAAATGTTTCCGTTAGTAAACCAGGATAGAGAAAACAAACTCGACCTATTCCAAATTTGGATAAATCTACCAGCAGAGGACAAGATGACAAAGCCTGGTTACGAAATGATATGGTCTGAGGCTGTTCCAGAGATTAAAGAGGAAGGAGTCGAAGTAAAGGTAATTACGGGTTCTTGGAATGATGTCAAAGCGCCAGATGCTCCACAAGCATCATGGGCAAATAAAGAGGAAAATGAAGTAGCTATATACATAATCAGAATCAAGAAAGGACATTCAATTGAGATTCCAACCTTTAGCAGAGAAGTTAACCGTATGTTGTACCACATCGACGGGCATGCGACTGACGTGGAGGGCAGCAAATTGAAACAAAAGCATGGTATGCAATTGAGGCCAGATTTACCAATCAAACTTGAAGCGAAGGAAGGTGATACGAGAGTCTTGCTTCTACAAGGAAAACCAATCTCTGAACCAGTGGTGCAACATGGACCTTTTGTGATGAATTCAAGAAATGAAATCATCCAAGCATTCCAAGATTACCAAAGTACACAATTCGGTGGATGGAAATGGGGAAGAGCAGATGTAATTCATCCCAGGGATCAACCTAGATTTGCTAGGATGGGAGATGGCAGGGAGGAACTCCCTGACGCAATTTAAGAAAATCTGCGAAAAATAAATACAGATTACATGCGGTTCACGATGGAGGCAATATCTTGAATCAAGATTCAATGCATAATCAAAAATTGCCTATATGGTATCACGACCTTTACACCAATGGAATTGATGTTAAAGCAAGGTTTCCAAGAGACAGATATCAAAAACTTCTGACTAGACTAAAACAATCTGAATCATGGGACTATATCGAGATAAAGAGTCCCAGAAAAATTACTAGGAATGAACTTCTTGTTGCTCATTCTATAGATTATGTCGATAGATTCCTTGCCGGTAATTTAGATATTAAAGAAGAAAAAAGAATTGGTCTTACACCTTGGACTGCGAGGATGATTGAGCGTACTCAACGCTTGATGGGAGGTGCAATTGAAGCCACTGAATATGCAATTCAAAATGGAGGAATAACAGGTAATATGGCTGGGGGAACTCACCATGCGCATCGTGATTTTGGCTCAGGATATTGTGTATTCAATGACCTTGCCGTCAGTGCAATTCATGCTATCGACAACCTGAGGCTTGACAAAGTTGCAATCTTAGATCTAGACGTACACCAAGGTGATGGAACTGCGACTATATTACAGGATAGAGATGATATTCTTACGATATCTGTTCACTGCTCCACCAATTTTCCATTCAGAAAATCTGTGAGCGACTACGACATACCAGTTGAGCCAAGCACCGGTGATAATGGATACCTTCAGCAAGTGGAAAAAGCCATACAATTATGTTTAGAATTTGAACCTGACCTTGTTTTATACCAAGCAGGAGTTGATGGTTTGGAAACTGATTCATTAGGAAAGTTAAGTGTATCAAGAAATGGAATGATGCGAAGAAATGAAATGGTTTTCAACTCTATTTTTGAAGCCCAGAGCATACCTATTGTAGTGTTCATGGGGGGTGGTTATTCAAAGCCGATTGAGTATACGATTGAT
>CEUM01018836.1_pt1 | contig 38287 bp, 36 predicted proteins | sample 356421 | NCBI WGS metagenome assembly CEUM01 (sample SAMEA2622716, study PRJEB7988) | marine metagenome | biome: marine biome (ENVO:00000447); feature: surface water layer (ENVO:00002042); material: "saline water (ENVO:00002010), including plankton (ENVO:xxxxxxxx)" | depth 5 m
ATTATATTATATTATATCTTATAAAAGATAGATACTTTTAAAGGCATTAAAATGATATAGAAAACTTTAATTTTTGATATCTTCTAATATTTTCGTTGGATTAGTTTCTACATATGGGTCATCCGGACAATTATCCATTTTACCCTCTTCTTCCCATATTTTTTCAACTTTACTGTCATTAATTAAAGCTGCATATCTCCATGACCTCATTCCAAAACCAACGTCATCTTTAGCAACTAACATATTCATTTCCTTAGTAAGTTTTCCTGAGCCATCGGGAATTACTTTAACTTTTTTAATTCCTTGATCTAATACCCATTTATTCATTACATACGAATCATTGACAGACACACAATATATTTCATCAATATTTTGATTTAGTATTTCATCATAGTTTTCTTCAAATCCAGGAAGTTGATATGTTGAACAAGTAGGTGTAAATGCACCAGGCAAAGAGAAAATAATAACTCTTTTATTAGCAAAATAGTCTTTAGTTGAACAAGTAGTCCATTTAAAAGGGTTTTCTCCACCAATGCTCTCATCTCTAACTCTTACATGAAATATTATATCTTCAGGTATTTTCTTTCCAATCAACATAGTTTCTCCTTCAATAAACAAAAAAAAATCTAGAATGTTTACAATGGAGGTACTCAAAATAAACATTCTAGAAAAAAAATTAAGAAGCTTCACATGAACAATTTAAGTTCTTATTTGCTCCTTCTATTTTATACAAAATAAAAAATAACTTGTCAATGAGAATGCGAATCATTCTCATAATATTTTTTATTAAAAAAAATTGTATATTATAAAAATGTTGTTATAGTTATTCTTACTGAGAATGATTCTCATTCTCAATTAAAGAAAGAGAGGTACATAAATTTAATTTGGGAGTTAATTTAGAAGGAAAATTTATGTATATGACAACAAAAGAAAAAATCATACTATCTATGACGATAACAGGCATTATTTTATTAGCTTTGCTAATATTTTTTGCAACCTACGAGGCTAAAGCAGCCGACACAGGCTATACACCTAAATCTGATATTCATGCTGGAGTCCATTCCACTCCTGCGGTTGTGAAACAAGTGTTAAAAAACTTTGATAATCCAGAAGGCGCTATTTTTAGCCACGATGGAAAATTTGTTTTTATTTCAAATTCTGCAGAAATTGGTGATAGAGGAACAGGTTTTTCATGGACTGAAAATGAAGGATATATAAGCAAGCTTAGTGTAAATAGCAATGGTACACTTACTATGGTTGAGGAAAAGCTTATTACTGGTATTAGTTCTCCTTTAGGTATGGGTGTTCTTCCTGTATCTACTGGAATGTTTCCAGCAGGCACTATATTTGCGTGCGTAGGTGCTGCTCCTATAGTTGACCAAGACGGAAAAACTATAACTGATAGAAATAGAATGAGATCTAAACTTTTAGCATTTAATACTGATGGTAAAATTTTAGGTGAAATAGATACAGGGGCTGGATCCGTTTTTGAAGAAATTACTGGAAGTCCTATTATTTTAATTAATGCATTAGGTTTTGATAAAGCTGGCAACTTATTTGTAGCAGATACTGCTTTTGGTGGAGCCCAATTTGATCCACCATGGGATGGAGCTGGCGGACTATGGAAAATATCTGTTGATAGTCTAGATGCTATGGCATCAGGCAAAAAAGCAGATAAAATGCCAGAATTTCTTGCTATACCAGGAAATCCAGATGGTGTAGAAGTTTCACCTATAGATGGAATGGTATATGTCAATACAGTTGGACCAGTTGCAGGAGCACCTGACCCAGCAAATGGCGGTATATATGCCATAAGTAATATGCAAACTTTGCCAGCACCTATGGATGGAAATTTAGGAGCATTAGACGGACTAGATTTTACTATTCAAGGAACAATGGTTAATTCACAAATTAGAGGTGATATACCGGCGAGACTTTACGTAAACTGTATTGGTCAAGAAGCTACTACCTTAGAGCTTGTTCCATATACTGAACTTTCTGGTCCAGCTGACGTTGCAATAAGACAAATGGCAGATGGAAGCTATATGATGGTAGTTCCAGAGCTCATGGCGCGAGATAATACTCCAGGAGATGATGAAGTAACTGTATTAGCAGTTCCTAGTTCATTTGATTGCCGATAAATAATAATAACTAAGGGGAGATATTTTAAACCTCCCCTTTCAATCTAAAAAATTCTTCGTTTTTATCTTCAAGTTCTATAATCCAAACATCCTCATCTATACTTAAAATTTTATCTAATTTTTTGTCTATATCGGCATCATTTTGCCATGATTCTTTTCCATAAATTTCCCAAGGGGAATTTATATTAGATTTACGATAGGAATAAAGCATAGAATATCCCTTTAAATTACTTACTTTTAAAAAAATTTCTCCAGCTTCATTATTTCCCTTATTAATTAAATAAGCATCCAAAAAATTTTTATTAGCCATCTTAATAAAAGCTTTAACTATAATTTCTGAACTAATAGACATATATAACCTAAAAAATATAAATTAAATGTTGAAAGTATCATAACAAACATATAATATTCGATTTCTTATATATTATACTATTTTGATAGCACTGAAATCATTTTTATATTAATGTGCATACAAAATGCTATAAGGGTTTATAAATAAAAAAGTATTCGGAAAAGATATGAATTACGCAGTATTAAAAAGTGGTGGAAAACAATATAGAGTATCTGCAGGAGATGTAATCTTGGTAGAAAAGATTATAGGTGATAGTGGAAGCAAAGTAACCTTTGATGATATAATAATGATGGGAGAAGGTTCTAAAATCCATATAAAAAAAAATGAATTAAAAGCTGCCTCAGTAACAGGTGAAGTTATAGAACAAACTAGAGGACCAAAATTATTAGTTTTTAAGAAAAAAAGAAGACATAATTATAGAAGAAAAAAAGGGCATAAACAAGATTTAACGGCTGTAAAAATACAATCAATAGACTTAAAGAAAACAACAGTTAAAACTGTTCCTAAAGATGCGGCTAAGAAACCTACAACTAAAAAAGTTAATACAAAAAAAACAACTACAACTAAAAAAGCTGCTCCAAAAAAAGCAGCCAAAAAGGAGTAAGTTAAATGGCACATAAAAAAGCCGGTGGTTCATCAAATAATGGAAGAGATTCCGCAGGGAGAAGACTTGGTGTAAAAAAATATGGCGGCGAGATAGTTAAAGCCGGTAATATTATTGTTAGACAAAGAGGAACTAAATTTCATCCAGGTGAAAATGTAGGAATGGGGAAAGACCATACTTTATTTGCTCTAAAAGATGGCAAAGTTTCGTTTATGCATGGACTAAATAAAAGAAAAATAATTAGGATAGAAAGCGTCTAAATAAATTATATAAGCAGTTTTGAACCTTAAATTTTAGATAGCTCTATTAAAATGGTTTAATAAATGCAATTTCTTGATCAAGCAAAAATTTATTTACAATCTGGTAAAGGCGGAAATGGCTGTGTTAGTTTCCGCAGGGAGAAGTACGTCGAATTTGGTGGACCAGATGGTGGCGCAGGTGGAAAAGGAGGAGACATAATATTTGAAGGATGCTCTTCATTAAATACTTTAATTGATTTTCGCTATAAACAACATTTTAAGGCTAAAAAAGGTACTGATGGTTCGGGAAAAAATTGCAACGGAGCTAAAGGTCAAGATATCATAATAAAAGTTCCTATTGGAACACAAATAATTTCTGATACAGACAAAGAGAGTATTTTATTAGATATTACTAAAGAAGGAGAAAAAAAATTATTTTTGCAAGGAGGAAATGGCGGATTTGGTAACACACATTTTAAAAACTCTAAAGAACAAGCTCCTAGAAGGTCTAACCCTGGTTTAGAAGGAGAAGAAATTTGGGTATGGCTTAGATTAAAAATATTAGCGGATGTAGGTTTATTGGGATTACCTAATGCTGGAAAGTCTTCTTTGTTATCAGCTATCACAAACGCTAAACCAAAAATAGGAAATTACCCTTACACAACATTAACACCTCAGTTAGGTATTTTACGAAACTACAACCAAGAAATTGTTCTAGCTGATATTCCAGGTTTGATAAATGATGCCCATAAAGGAGTTGGGATAGGAACTCGTTTTCTTGGTCATATAGAAAGATGTAAAGTTCTTTTACATCTTATAGATGCAAAATCTAAAGACCCTCTTCAAAATTATAAGGATATTATTAAAGAAATTACAAAATATGGAAAAGGATTGGAAAAAAAGAGCCAAATACTTATCATAAGTAAGGCGGATTTAGTATCCGAAAAAAAATTACAAGTAATTATTAAAAAGATTGAAGAGTACTCTAAAAGTAGTGTATTAGTGTCATCTTCCGTTAAAAGAATAGGCTTAAATGAGTTAATAGATATACTTTTTACTAAAGTAGATAAAATAAATAATAAAAAAGAAATTAAAGAAGAAAAATGGTCTCCATAAAATCAATTCAATTAGATTCTATAAGTAATGCAAAAAGAATAGTATTAAAAGTAGGTTCTGCATTAATTGTTAACCCAAAAACAGGCAATATTAATGAATCATGGGTTAAAAGCTTAGTTCAAGATATTTTATTCTTATTAAAAAATAATAAAGAAATATTAATAGTTAGTTCTGGAGCTATAGCACTTGGTAAATCCGAGTTAAATTTGCAAAATAAGTCTCTAAAACTCTCTGAAAAACAAGCAGCTGCTGCCACAGGACAGATATTATTAGCAAAAGCTTGGAAAAGCATATTTGAGAAAGTAAATATTAAATGTGGACAAATATTAGTGGGCCATAGTGATTTAGAAACTAGAAGAAATGCAATGAATACTAGAGCAACACTTAATACATTACTTAAATTAAAAGTGATACCTATTATAAATGAAAATGATACCGTAGCTACTCGTGAAATAAGATATGGAGATAATGATCAATTAGCAGCTAGAATTGCACAATTAGCAGAAGCAAACTTATTAGTACTTCTATCCGATATAGATGGATTATATTCAGCGGATCCTAAAATATCACCTAAAGCAAAATTCATTAGGGAAATAGGCGATATTTCACCAAAAATTGAAAATATGGCTAAAAATACAAAATCAAATATAGCCTCTGGTGGGATGATTACAAAAATAAAAGCTGCAAAAATTGCAACTGCTGGAGGTTGTAATTTAATTATAGCTTACGGAAAAAATAAAAATAGCCTATTAAGGCTTATAAATGGGGGAAAACACTCTATATTTAAGGCTAACCTTAGTCCTATTAATGCCAAAAAGAAATGGATTCTGAGTAAGAGGAATAAATCAAAATTTGTAAAAATTGATATTGGCGCAGAAAATGCCTTAATTTCAGGAAAAAGTTTATTAACTGCAGGCATTAAATCTAACTCACAATCCTTCAATAGAGGAGAAATTGTTGATATTTTATCAAAAAATGATAAACTTTTAGGTTGCGGTATTATTGCTTATGACTCAGATGAAATTGAAATAATTTCTGGAAAAAAAAGCACAGAAATAAAAAAAGCGCTTGGATATAAAGGTAGGGATGAAGCAATACATAGAAATGATATGGTTATTAAATAAGAAAGAATAATTACAAATGGAAAATAATATAAAAAAGCATATTGAAGAAATATGTGTTAAAGCTAATAAAGCTTCAAAAAGTTTGTTTCATGCTAGTTCTGAGACAAAAAATCTAGCTCTAAAATCAATATCTAAACATATCAATAAAAATAAAAATGAGATTTTAAAAGCAAACTCCATTGATATGGATTTAGCTAAAAAAAATAATATTTCTGGAGCTTTACTGGATAGACTATTCCTCGACGAATCTAGAATAAATAATATGATTCAAGGATTGCATAATATAATTCTCTTAGATGACCCTGTAGGTGTAGAAATTAAAAATTGGACTCCTAAAAATGGAATTAATATGAGCCAAAAACGAGTTCCTATAGGTGTTATTGGCATTATTTATGAGTCAAGGCCTAATGTTACTGCTGATGCTAGTGCACTGGCTTTAAAATCTGGAAACTCTATAATATTACGAGGAGGATCTGAAAGTTTTAATTCTAGTTCAGCCATAGTGTCTTCTATAAAAAATGGATTAAAAGAATCTGCAATATCTGAAGATTGTGTGCAAATCGTTAATACTACGAGTCGAGATGCCGTCGGCGAATTATTGAAAATGAATAAGTATATAAATCTAATCATCCCTCGCGGTGGAAAATCATTAATTGCAAGAGTACAATTAGACAGTAAAATTGCTGTTTTATCTCATTTAGATGGGCTTTGTCATACGTATATAGATAAAGATGCAGATAAAGAAATGTCATTAGATATTGTTATTAACGCTAAAATGAGAAGAACAGGTATATGCGGTGCTACTGAAACTCTTCTTTGTCATGAAAAGGTGATAAATAGTATTCTACCTGATATAATAGAAAAACTTATAGATCAAGGTTGCGAAATTAGAGCAGATAGAAACATTCAACTTCTAAATAAAAATATTAACGAAGCTTCAGAAAAAGACTGGCAGACAGAATACCTTGATAAGATTATATCTATTAAAAGTGTAAATGATGTATCTGATGCCATAAAACATATTGAGCAATATGGATCTAATCATACGGATGCTATTATTACTGAAAATTATAAAACAGCTGAAATATTTTTAAATGAAGTTAATAGTGCTATAGTACTTCATAATGCTTCTACTCAGTACGCGGACGGAGGAGAATTTGGAATGGGAGCTGAAATGGGAATTGCAACTGGTAGGCTTCATGCAAGAGGCCCTGTAGGTTTAGAACAACTCACTACATATAAATACCAACTTCGAGGTAATGGTCAGGTAAGGCCATAAACTTGAAAATAAATAATAGACTTAACAATAAAAATATCGGGATTACCAAAAGAAGAAATATGAAAATTGGTATTTTGGGTGGGTCTTTTAATCCTGCTCATGAAGGACACCTACATATATCTAATATTGCTTTAAAAGAATTTAAATTAGATGAAATTTGGTGGTTAGTAAGTCCTCAAAATCCTCTAAAAAATAACTTTACTAAAATAAAGCTAAAAAAAAGAATAAATTATGCAAAACAAATATCAAATGGATATAAAATTAGAGTTGAGGACCTTGAATCTAAATTTAAAACAAACCTTACTTCAAAAACACTTAAAATTATTTTAGAAAGATATAAAGGTACAAAATTCATATGGTTAATGGGAGCTGATAACCTTAAAGAAATTAATAGATGGTTTAACTGGAAAAATATTTTCAATACTATGCCTATTGCAGTATTTGACAGAGGAGTATATTCTTATTCCATTATTAACTCTATAGCAGGTAAACGTTATTTTTCAAAATTACATAAACGTAAAAACTCTTTATCTATTTTTAATAAACCTCTTCCCTCTTGGAAATTTATTCATAATATTAAAAACCCAACCTCTTCAACTTATATCAGAAAATTAATGTAAATAAATAAGGTTAATTGTTTCTATGAAAAAAAATAATTTAAATGATCATATTGAAAAAATTTTAAATGATGGAAAAGCAGAAAATATTGTTTCTATTCCATTAAAGGGAAAATCATCACTTGCAGATTATATGATAATTGCCTCTGGAACTTCTACTAGACATGTTAGCGCTTTATCCAACCAAGTCACCTCTAAACTCAAAATGATGGATTTTAAAATATTTTCTACTCAAGGACAAAGAAATGGAGATTGGGTTCTAGTGGATGCAGGAGATGTTATAGTCCATTTATTTAGACCAGAAGTAAGAGAATTTTATAATTTAGATAAAATGTGGCTTGCTCCAAATGATCTGAATATTGAAGATAATATTTAATATAATACTAAAAAAATAGAATATATTATTAAAATTATTAACAACTATTACTATTTTTAAAATAGTAGGTATAATAAAAAATAAATCAATCTAGTTATACTAATTAAGTCGTACAACTACATAACTCTTGTTACTAAATCGTTATTTAGTTAAATTAAGTTTATAAAGGTAAAATAAAATGAATAAATTAAATTTCAAAAATATTATTGTATTTTTTGCGTTTACAATATTTATATCTTCCTATTCTTTCAAAGTTTATGCAGATGATGATAATACTAATGTTTATCAACAACTTAATATGTTTGGAGAAGTTTATGAAAGAGTCAGAAGAGAATATGTTGAAGAGGTCAGTGATAAAGAATTAATAGAAGCTGCAATAGAGGGAATGCTTCAATCATTAGATCCCCATTCTTCCTTTATGAATGAAGATACTTTTAAAGATATGCAAGTACAAACTAAAGGTGAGTTTGGTGGATTAGGAATAGAAGTTTCAATGGAAGATGGTTTTGTAAAAGTTGTCTCTCCTATTGATGACACACCGGCTTTTGAGGCAGGAGTTCAAGCAGGTGACTTTATTATAGAGATTGATGGTGAATCCGTATATGGAATGACATTAGGAGATGCAGTGGATAAAATGCGTGGAAAAGTTAATACAGAAATAACCATTAAAATTAGTAGAGGTGAGCTTGAGCCATTTGATATTGTAATAGTTAGAGATAAGATTAAAGTTCAATCAGTTCGTGCAAGAAGAGAAGGAAACGCCGCATACTTAAGAATTACATCTTTTAATGAAAAGACAGAATCAGGTCTAATTAAAAGTATGAATAAATTAACAGAAGAAATTGGAAAAGATATAACTGGCATTATTTTAGACCTTAGAAATAACCCTGGAGGACTTTTAAACCAGGCTGTTGCAGTTTCAGACGCTTTTCTTGAAAGGGGAGAAATAGTTTCTACAAGAGGAAGAAAAAAAAGAGGTCAACAAAAATTTAACGCAACTAAAGGAGATATTTCTAATGGACTTCCTATAGTAGTATTGATAAATGGAGGATCAGCCTCTGCTTCTGAAATTGTAGCAGGAGCGCTACAAGACCATGAAAGAGCTATTATAATGGGTACGACATCTTTTGGAAAAGGTTCTGTGCAGACCATTATTCCTGTTCAACGAGATTCAGCTATGCGTTTAACTACAGCTAAATATTATACTCCTTCAGGTAATTCTATACAAGCTACTGGTATTACTCCAGATATTATCGTTAAACAAGCTAACATAGAAGAGTTAGAATCTTTTTCTAATAGAAAAGAAAGTGACCTTAAAGGACACTTAGAAAACCCTACTGAAGGAAACAAAACTTTAGATGAAATAAAAGAAAAACAAAATACCTCTAATTTAGATGATTCTAAAAAGAAAATTGACTACCAACTAAATAGAGCCTTAGATTTATTAGAAGGAATAGCTCTTTATAATAAAAATGTATGACATTAAACTATATAGACCCAATGTCGGTATAGTCTTATTTAATGAAAATAAAAAAATATGGATTGGCAGAAGATTAGATACTAATCCAAAAGAAGAATGGCAACTTCCACAAGGAGGCATTGATAAGCAAGAAACTCCTTCACAAGCTGCTGTGAGAGAACTTTATGAAGAAACTGGCATTAAAAGTATTAAGAAAGTTAGCTTTATAGATAAATGGCTAAAATATGACCTTCCTAAAAGTATAGCAAAAAATAAATGGAAAGGTAAATTTGTAGGTCAGAAACAAAAATGGTTTCTATTTTATTTTTACGGTAAAATAAATGAAATTAATATAAATTTAAATAATAATCCTGAATTTTCAGAATGGAAGTGGGCAGAAGAAGAATTTATTAAAAAGAATGTGACTGAGTTTAGAAAAGATATTTATCAAGAAGTTTTTCAAATTTTTAGTAAAATTATTAAAGACTATACTTAATTTGAATTTTTAAATTCAATCATAGCTTGATATTTATCAATATTTTTTTGAATTAAGTCTTTATCTATCTCAATTTCAGAGGCATTTAAATCTGAATTATATTTACTAATTTTTTCTTCACATTCTGATACATCTATTTGCTCTGACGATAAAACTTCTGTAGCCAAAATAGACACTTTATCTTCGAGCACTTCTATAAAACCTCCTGCAATAAATAATTTTTCTATATCCTTATTATCTTCAATTTCTAAAAAGCCAGGTCGTATACTGGATACTAATGCTGCATGACCCGGAAGAACTCCAAAGTCACCTTCTGCTCCCGAAATAGTTACCATATCTACTGTCTTAGTCATAACCATCTTTTCAGGCGCTACTATCTCTAAATTAAGTTTTTGTTCTTCAGCCATTTATCAATCTTTCTATTTTATGCAGCTTCTTCTTCCATTGTTTTTGCTTTCTCTACAGCCTCTTCCATAGTTCCTACCATATAAAAAGCTGCTTCAGGAAGATGATCATATTCACCAGAGCACAAAGCTTTAAAACCTTTAATAGTATCTTCTAGTTCAACAAATTTTCCTGGAGAGCCAGTGAATACTTCTGCAACATGGAATGGCTGAGATAAGAATCTTTGAATTTTTCTAGCTCTGCTCACTACTAATTTATCTTCCTCTGACAACTCATCCATACCAAGAATAGCAATAATATCTTGCAAAGATTTGTATGATTGCAAAATACTTTGTACATCTCTAGCTACATTGTAATGCTCTTCACCAATAACTCTAGGATCCAAAATTCTAGAAGTGGAATCTAAAGGGTCCACTGCGGGATAAATACCTAATTCAGCAATTTGTCTTGATAAAACAGTTGTTGCATCCAAGTGGGCAAATGAAGTTGCAGGCGCTGGATCGGTTAAATCATCTGCTGGAACATATATAGCTTGTACAGAAGTAATAGATCCTTTTTTTGTAGATGTAATTCTTTCTTGAAGGGTACCCATATCAGTTGCTAATGTAGGCTGATAACCCACAGCAGAAGGGATACGACCCAACAAAGCAGAAACCTCAGAACCTGCCTGTGTAAACCTAAAAATATTGTCAACAAAAAATAAAACATCTTGACCTTCTTCATCCCTAAAGTATTCAGCCATAGTTAAACCAGATAATGCAACTCTAGATCTTGCTCCAGGAGGTTCATTCATTTGACCATAAACTAATGCAGCTTTTGATTGATCGCCCTTTAAATCTATAACACCAGATTCAATCATTTCATGATATAAATCATTACCTTCTCTAGTTCTTTCTCCAACACCAGCAAAAACTGAATATCCTCCATGCCCTTTAGCAATATTATTTATCAATTCCATAATTAAAACAGTTTTTCCAACACCAGCACCACCAAAAAGCCCAATTTTCCCGCCTTTTGCATATGGTGCTAATAAATCAACAACTTTAATACCAGTTACTAAAACTTCAGACTCTGTAGATTGATCTGTATATGATGGAGCAGATCTATGAATAGGATAAGAAGATTTTGTTTTTACTGGACCTCTTTCATCAACTGGTTCACCTATTACATTAACAATTCTTCCCAACATTTCTGGTCCTACAGGGACTGAAATAGGTTTTCCAGTAGCTTTAACTTCTTTTCCTCTTACTAAGCCATCAGTTGCAGACATTGCAATTGCTCTAACAGTTTTTTCACCTAAATGCTGAGCAACTTCTAATACTAGCCTTTCACCAGAATTATCGATTTCTAAACCATCCAAAATATTAGGTAAATCTCCCTCAAACTGGATATCTACTACTGGTCCAATAACTTGTGTTACTTTTCCTATATTATCTGTCATTTACGTCTCCATTATAATGTGAATTCTAATTAAATTTTTATAAAGCCTCTGCTCCAGAAATAATCTCAATTAATTCACCTGTTATAATAGCTTGTCTTTGCCTATTATATGATAAATTAAGTTTATCAATCATTTCACCAGCATTTCTAGTTGCGTTATCCATAGCTGCCATTCTTGCACCTTGCTCACCTGCTCCACTCTCTAAAATTGCTTTATAAATTTGAATAGACAAATTTTTAGGTAGCAATTCAGATAAAATTCCTTTTTCATCCGGTTCAAACTCAAAATTTATTTCTCCATCTTGACTATTTTCATCTTCTTCAGAGTCTATAGTACATGGAATAAGTGACTGCTCAGTAACTATTTGAGAAATAGCCGATTTAAATTGATTATATATTACAGAACAAGTTCCAAATTCTTTATTATCAAGTTTTTTAACTAATAACGCTGATATGTCTTCGGATAATGTATAAGAATTTTTATCATTTATATTTTCGGAGCTTATAACATTATCTCCAAATAAACCCATTAATATATCAGCTCCTTTTTTTCCAAGACATATAATTTTAAAATCTAAATTTTTCTCTTTTAAATCTTTAACCTTATTTTTTACTGCTTTAACAATAGAAGAATTAAAACCACCACATAATCCTCTATCAGAAGTTACTGCTATGATAATATGTATAGAAGTATCTTTGTTTCCTAGTAATAAGTCTAAAGCGACATCACTATCTTTCATGCTTATAGCTAATGATGACATAATTTTAGAAATTTTTTCTGAATAAGGCCTAGCTGACTCTGCGCTTTCTTGAGCGCGCCTAAGTTTAGATGCAGCCACCATTTTCATGGCTTGTGTAATCTTTCTTGTAGACCTTACACTATCAATTTGGTTTTTTAATTCTTTAAGGTTAGCCATAATTTATAATCATTCACTCTTAATAAATTCTTTGCTTACTTGTTCTATTAGACTAGTTATTGATTTTTCAATATCATCATCTAACGCAGCCTTGGTTTTAATTGCATCTAATATATCTTTAGATTCTCTAAGACTGCTTAATAATGCTACTTCAAATTTTGCAATATCAGATATTTCGATATTATCAAGATATCCCTTTACACCAGCATATATAACTACAACCTGTTCTTCTACTGATAAAGGTTCGTATTGACCTTGTTTAAGTAATTCTGTTAATCTGGCTCCTCTTGCTAAAAGTTGCTGGGTTGCCGCGTCTAAGTCTGAACCAAATTGCGCAAACGCTGCCATTTCTCTATATTGAGCTAGTTCAAGCTTAATAGAGCCAGCTACTTGTTTCATAGCTTTAATTTGTGCAGAGGATCCAACTCTACTTACTGACAATCCAACATTAATAGCTGGTCTTATTCCCTGATAAAACAAATCCGTCTCTAAAAATATCTGTCCATCTGTAATAGAAATTACATTTGTAGGAATATAAGCAGACACATCTCCACCTTGGGTCTCAATTATAGGTAATGCTGTCATTGAACCAGCTCCATTTTCCTCATTTAACTTAGCAGAACGTTCCAACAAACGAGAGTGCAAATAAAATACATCTCCCGGATAAGCTTCTCTTCCAGGAGGTCTTCTTAATAATAAAGACATCTGTCTATAAGCTACTGCTTGTTTAGATAAGTCATCATATATTATTAAGGAATGCATTTTATTATCTCTAAACCACTCTCCTATAGCAGAACCAGTATAAGGAGCTAAATACTGTAAAGGAGCTGGCTCAGAAGCTGTTGCAGCTACAACTACAGTATATTCAAGTGCACCTCTTTCATCTAATTCTTTAACAATTTGAGCAACTGTAGAACGTTTCTGACCAATAGCCACATATACGCAATATAATTTTTTACTTTCGTCATCAGCATCATTGATAGCTTTCTGGTTTAATATTGTGTCAATTGCGACAGCAGTTTTACCAGTCTGTCTATCTCCAATTATTAACTCTCTTTGTCCTCTTCCTACAGGTACTAAAGAGTCTATAGCTTTCAGTCCTGTTTGAACAGGCTCATGTACAGATTTCCTTGGTATAATACCTGGAGCTCTGACATCTACTATACTTCTCTCTTTTGCAGTAATTTCACCTTTACCATCTATAGGGTTACCTAAAGCATCAACTACTCTTCCTAATAACTCTCTACCTACGGGAGCATCTACAATACTACCTGTTCTCTTAACAGTATCCCCTTCTTTAATACCTCGGTCATCTCCAAAAATAACTACTCCTACATTATCAGACTCAAGATTTAAAGCCATACCAGAAATACCACCTGGAAATTCTACCATCTCTCCAGCCTGAACATTATCTAATCCATAAACTCTTGCTATACCATCACCAACCGACAAAACTTGACCAACTTCAGCAACTTCTGCTTCAGTTCCAAAATTATTTATCTGATCTTTTATGATAGATGAAATTTCTGCAGCATTAAGATCCATTTATTTTATCCCTTTCATAGATACTCTAAGTCCCTGTAACTTAGATTTTACTGAACCGTCTAACATGACCGAACCAATCTTTAAAATATACCCGCCTATTATACTTGGGTCTACTTTAGAGACTAAACTCACATCAGTGCCTAGAGATTCTTTAATAATTTCTTTAATTTTTTTTAATTCCATTTCTGATTGAGGATTAGTGCTTAATAATTCTGCTCTTACCTCTCCTTTAAATTTAACTTCCATTTCTATGAATCGTAAGCAGATTCTATCTATAATAGCAGATCTTCCATTTTGACATATAACTGAAAAAAACTTAATTACTTTATCAGAAACAGGTATTTTTTTTAATATAGAATTTATAATATGACTTTGGTCACTTCTTGAAATTACAGGTGATTTTAAAACCTTGTTAAAATCAGCACTAGATTCAATAATTTTTATTATGTTTTTTATATCATCATGTACATTAGTTAGAGATTTAGATTCAATTGATAGTTCCAAAAGCGCCTTAGAATATCTCTCAACTACGTTACCTATATTTTTTGAATCATTAGCCAATTATATAGACCCTAAAATACTAATTACATTTATAATATATAAAAATTCTTTGCGAGATTTAGGTAACATAGCTTTGAAATATGTGCAATAGAAGAATGATGTTTAATTTATAAACTATAAGAAATTATATGGATCAATATCAATTTTTATTCTTACACCTTTTGGAAGCTTTATATTTCCCAACCATTCTTTAATAAAAGGCTGAATTCTTAGGTCCTCTTTATACTTTATTAAAAAACGATGCCTATAAAATGTTCTTAATTTAGCAATAGGTGCTGGAGCTGGTCCTAATACATCGATTCGTTCACTTTCTTGATGTTTTTGTGGAATTTTTGAGGATAATATTTTCAGAAAACTTTCTAATAAAGCTAGATTTTTAGATTGTATTATTAAAGATGCTAATCTTCCATATGGAGGAAGCTTTCTGTACTCTCTCCCTTCTGATTCTGCCTTAATAAATTTAGTAATTTTTCCTGTTTGTATGGCCTTCATTACATTATGATAAGGATCATAACTCTGGATATAAGCTCGTCCTTTTTTATATACTCTTCCAGTTCTTCCTGCTAATTGGGTTAACATTTGAAATGTCCTCTCTGATGCTCTTAAATCACCACCCGATAAACCTAAATCTGCGTCTATTGCAACTACAGTGGTTAAATTAAGAAAGTTATGTCCTTTAGCAATTAATTGAGTCCCAATAATTATATCTACTTCTCCATCTGATATAGTTTTAAATATTTTTTCAGCCTCACTGGGACTATTTAATGTGTCACTGGCTATAATCTCACATTTAGCAGATGGAAATAAAGACATTGCTTCAGCTGCTAGCCTTTCAACTCCAGGGCCACATGGTGCAAACTCTTCCTTAGAATGACATTGAGGACATTCATCTGGTATTTCTTCTTGATATCCACAATGGTGACATAACAAAGTATTAGTATTTTTGTGATGCACTAACCAAGAAGAACAATTTTTACAACTAAACCTATAGCCACAAGACCTACATAAAGTAAGGGGTGAATAACCTCTTCTATTAATATATAATAAAACTTGTTCTTTATTTTCTAGAGCTTTTTTAATAGCATTAATTGATTCTTTTGCTATCCATCTATTTGATGGTAATTTTTCCTTCTGCATATCCACAATAGTTATTATTGGCATTTCAGCCGTGCCATAACGCTCAGATAATACGATTTTTTTATACTTTCCTATATTTGCATTATAAATTGATTCTAACGAAGGAGTGGCCGAACCTAAAATCACTTTTGAATTAGAAAACCTTCCCCTCACTACAGCCATATCTCTTGCATTATAGATAACCCCATCCTCTTGCTTATACGAAGGATCATGTTCTTCATCTACAACTATTAAAGATAGCCCTTTAAAGGGCAAAAATAATGCACTCCTTGCTCCAATAACTACCTTTGTTTCTCCACTAATAATGTGACGCCAAATTTTATGTTTTTTACTTTTTGATATATCCGAATGCCATACCGCGGGTAAAAAGTTAAATTTCTGATGAAACCTTTCTATAAAATAATTACTTAAAATAATTTCTGGAATCAAAATTAAACACTGTTTTTCTTTTTTTAATTCATTGGCTATTAATTCTAAATATACTTCTGTTTTACCTGAACCCGTTACACCATCTAGTAAAAATGTATTGCCTTGATTTTCTACAGAATCATCGAGAATAGATTTAACAGCATTTTTTTGTGAAACGTTTAATTTTATACTCTTTTCACTTTTATTATTTTTAATTTTGTAGTCATCTACATTTTTAATTAATAATACTTTATCTCTGATTAATTTATTTATTACTGAATTACTAACGTTAAGCGCCTTACAACATTCACTTACTGACAAATTAGAATTATTTTTAATATAATTAGTAACCTTATCTCCTAATATAGTAGTTTTAAATTTAGATTTGTTATTAAATTCTAAAAACTTTTTAGTTTTTGCTGGTTTTAAAAATGAATCTGAGGGGATAGCCATTTTAAATACCTGAGATTTTTCTGAAATATACCAGTTAGTTAGCCAATGACAAAAGCTCAATAACTCATTTGAAAATATAAAAGAATTATGAACTTCATTAATATTTTTCAATTTAGAACGAGGAAAACCTTTTGTTCCTTCTCCTATTACTATACCTAAATATATACTTTTTCTTAATGGAACAGATACTAATTGTCCTATTTCTAAACTATTTTTTATTCTATAATCATATGTTCCTTTTCCGGGATATATAAGCAAAACCTGGCAGGAAACATTTATTTTTTTGTTACTTGATATATTATGAAAAGGTTTATTCATGCCATACATTAAATCATAGGTTTTATTTTTAGTATATTTAAACTATAAATAATTAATTATATAATTATTTTTTATTAACTAGGAGGTTAAATTGAAGTTTTTTATTGATACGGCAGATGTTTCTGAAATTAAGGATCTTTCTTCAAGCGGCTTTTTAGATGGGGTAACTACTAACCCCTCACTGATAAAAAAATCGGGAAGAAATATAAATGAAGTTATTGCTGAAATTTGTGATATTGTTCCAGGCCCTGTTTCGGCAGAAGTTGCGGCAATAAATTATGAGGATATGATTGCAGAAGCCCAAGTATTAAAAAAAATAGCTAAAAATGTAACTATTAAAGTACCCTTAACATGGGATGGACTTAAAGCATGCAGAACATTACGTGATGAAGATGTTTTAGTAAATGTAACTTTATGTTTTTCAGCTAGTCAAGCTTTACTAGCAGCAAAGGCAGGAGCAACTTTTATATCTCCTTTTGTAGGAAGATTAGATGATATTGGATTAGATGGAATGGACCTTATTTCTGATATTTGTACAATATACTCTAATTATCCTAACCTGAATACCGAAGTTCTGGTGGCAAGTATTAGAAGTCCCAAACATGTAATTGAGGCTGCAAAAATGGGGGCTGATATTGTTACACTTCCGCCTAATGTACTTAAGCAACTTATAAACCATCCTCTAACAGATAATGGATTAAAAGCATTTCTGGAGGACTGGAAAATGACAGGACAAAGCATTACTTAGTATCTATGATTAAAGAAAAAAACATTATTGATAATTCATATTGTGATAATGAAGTTTTAAATGCCTGTAATCTATGGCTTGAACATCTAAAAAAAGAAAAATTACTTAGTGATAATACATTTCAAGCTTATTCAATAGATGTTAAATATTTTTTAAAATTCATAACAAATCATTTAAGTAAAAAAGTGAGTATTAAAAGTCTAGAAAATTTATCCTTAAGAGATTTCAGATCTTGGCTATCATCTCAAAAAATCAAAAACAAACATATATCTCCTAAAAGTCAGGCAAGATCTAAAGCATCACTAAAATCATTTTTTAAATATTTAAATAAAAATAATTATATAAAAAATACTAATATTTTTAATCTGCAGACTGCAAAGGTTAAAAGACAAATTCCTCGCCCTTTAGCATTTGAAGAAGTAATTAATATTATAAATTTATCAGGAGAAAAAAATGATTGGACAGGACAAAGAGATAAAACTCTGTTTACACTAATTTATGCTGCAGGTTTAAGAATTAGTGAGGCACTACAATTAAATATAATAGATGTAGAAGGATTAGAAACCATAAGAATAGTTGGAAAAGGGAAAAAGATAAGAGAAATTCCTTTAATAGAATCCGCACAGTTAGCTATAAAAAGATTATTAGATAATAATAAAAACTTAAATAAAAATTCCCCTTTATTTTTAGGAGTAAAAGGAAAAAGATTGAACTCTCGTCAGGTTCAAAAAACCATTGAGGAATTAAGAAATAAATTATCTTTACCCAAAAGTCTTACACCTCATACACTTAGACATAGTTTTGCAACTCATCTGCTCGAAAAAGGTGTTGATTTAAGAACACTGCAAGAACTTTTAGGGCACAGCAGTTTATCTACAACGCAAGGTTATACAGCTGTAAACATAAAGACTATTCATAATACTCACAAAGCCGCTCATCCAAGAAAATAATAAAATTAGGAATGAATTGTTTTTCCGTATGAAGCTATGCTAGATGCTTCTTTAATAGACTCTGATAAAGTAGGGTGAGCATGGCACATTAATGCTATATCTTCTGCAGAAGCTCCCATTTCAATAGATACGACAAATTCTCCAATCAATTCACCCGCATGTTCGCCTATAATATGAGCGCCTAATATTTTATCTGAATCTCTATGTGAGTATACTTTAACCATTCCTGAAAGATTTCCAGTAACTTTACTTCTAGAATTAGCAGAAAATAAAAATTTTCCTTCCTTATAATTAATATGATGTTTATCTAATTCCTGTTTAGTCTTACCAACCCATGCCACTTCAGGACTAGTATATACTACAGCGGGTATTGCATTATAATTAACTTGTCCATTTTTACCCATAATAATATCAATTACTGCCTCTGCTTCTATACTTGCTTTATGAGCCAGCATTGGCCCTTCAATTACGTCACCTATAGCATAAATCCCTTTACAGGATGTTTGATAAAAATGATTCACTTCAATGTATCCCTTAGAATTAATTTTTATATTTAAATTTTCCAATCCTAAACCTTTAGTATTCGGTATACGCCCCACTGCTAAAAGAGCCTTATCAAATACTAAACTATCTTCTGAACTATCTTCGACAGATTTTGTATTTAAAAAAACTTTATCCCCTTCAACTTTGGCATTAATCACCTCAGATTTAAGTAAAAAACTTAATCCTTGAAGTTTTAATTCTTTATAAAATTTATCTGCTATATCAGAATCCATAGTTGGAACTATTGAACTATCATATTCTATTACTGTTACTTCAGAGCCTAATCTACTCCATACTGAACCTAACTCTAAACCTATATAACCAGCACCTATTACTGCTAGTTTTTCTGGTATTTTATTAAAGCTTAATGCACCAGTTGAAGAAACAATATATTTTTCATCAAATTTAACATTTTTTAATTCAGAAGGATTTGAACCTGTAGCAATAATGATATTTTTAGCACTATATTTATTATTTTTTACTTTTACTATTTGGTCACTGTCTATTGATGCCTGTCCTATAATATATTTTATATTATTTTTTTTAAATAAATAATCAATTCCCTTTGTTAACTTATTTACAGTATTTTCTTTGCCATCCATCATTTTATTAAGATTGAATGTTGGTTTTTTTATTTGTATTCCATGATTGATTGCTTCATCCAAAATTTCTTTGTATAGTTTTGAAGAATGTAATAATCTTTTTGAAGGAATACACCCCACATTTAAACATGTTCCTCCTAAACTTTTTCTCTTATCTATACAAGCTACTTTAAGTCCACATTGAGCTGCAGAAATGGCAGCAACATAGCCTCCTGGCCCGCCTCCAATAACAATCAAATCAAATTTTTCCATTATAACCCTATTAACATTCTATCTGGGTCTTCAATAAATTCTTTTATCTTTACTAGAAATGATACTGCCTCTTTGCCAGATACGGCTCTATGATCATAAGTTAAAGCAACATACATCATAGACCTAATTTTAATTTCTCCATTTTCTACTATAGCTCTATCTTTTATCTGATGCAGTCCTAATATTCCTGTTTGAGGAGGATTTAAGATAGGAGTAGACATCATAGAGCCATAGATTCCTCCATTAGTAATAGTAAAAGTTGCACCGTTCATTTGATCGGCAGTTATATTACCTTCTCTTGCCTCTATACCAAAATTAAATATTTCTTCTTCAATTTCTGCAAATGATTTTGAGTCAACCTGCTTAATTACAGGCACTAAAAGGCCCTGCGGTGCGGCTAAAGCAATACCTAGGTTAATATGGTCATGATATATAATGTCATTTCCATCTATCTCTGAGTTTATAATTTTTATTTCTTTTAAAGCTAATACAGCTGCATTACAAAAAAAAGACATAAACCCTAATTTAACTCCAAATTTATTTTCAAAATTCTCTTTATTGTTTTTTCTGATTTTAATAACCTCAGACATATCAACTTCATTAAATGTAGTTAACATTGCTGCATTATTTTGCGCTAATTTTAGCCTTTCTGCCATAGTTTTTTGTACTCTTGTCATAGGTACACGCGAAGAGTTTTTAATAGTTGATTCAGTCTTATTTTCTAAATCATAATTTACTGAGTGTTTTAATTTATCTTGTCTTCTCTGGCTTGGAGATAAACTTTCACCAATTATAAATTCTTCAATATCACTCTTAGTAATTTTATTTCCAATACCAGACCGTTTTATATCTCTTGAAGAAATTAACTCTGAATCTATAATATCTTCTTTTTTATTTTTCTCGTTTTCTAAACCTTTATCAATTTTTTTCTTAATTTCATTTTTATCATTCGATTTTAACTTTACGTCTTCAATAACTTCATTTGAATCCATATTTTCATTCTCTAAAAATTCTGCCAACTCAGCACCAATTTCAACATCTTGACCCGCATCAATATATATTTCAGATAATACTCCATTAGATTGAGCATATACTTCAAGTGTTGCCTTATCTGTTTCTAATTCAACCAAAACTTCATCCTTAGAAACACTTTCTCCTGTGTTTTTTAACCATTTAGCTACTGTTGCTTCAGTTACAGACTCACCTAGACTAGGAACAAGAATTTTCATTTGTAAAACCCTATATAAAAAATGAATTTCATTACAATATAAACTTTCTTTAATTTAGTTTAACACTATTTTTATCAATTACTTAATTTTTTCAAGTAAAGCTTCCGTTAATAATTTTTGCTGTTCTTGTTGATGCCTGCTAAACAAACCAGTGGCCGTGGAAGCTTGAGCTTCTCTTCCTGCATATTGTAATCTATTCTGCTTAGAACCAACCTTAAGCATTACTTCTTCTATTAGAGGATTTATATATGTCCAAGCTCCCATATTCTTTGGCTCTTCCTGACACCAAATTATCTTAGCTTTAGAAAAATTTTTCAATTCTCTTACCACAGCATCCTCAGGAAAAGGATACAATTGTTCAACTCTAATTAATCTAACATTAAATAACTTTTCTTCTTCTCTCATCTTAACCAGGTCATAAAAAACTTTTCCGGAACATAAAACTACCCTCTTTACTTTATTCTTTTTTAATGATTTTTTAGGGTCAGGTAAAACTCTGTGAAACCATGAACCTGTTGTAAAATCAGAAATTTTTGATACTGCGTTTTTATTACGCAATAAAGATTTTGGAGTAAATATTATTACAGGTTTTCTAAATGATCTATGCATTTGTCTTCTTAAAACATGAAAATAATTAGCAGGAGTAGTACAATTTACTACTTGTAAATTGTCTTCTGCACATAACTGTAAAAATCTTTCTAATCTAGCAGAAGAGTGTTCTGGTCCCTGTCCTTCATACCCATGAGGTAATAACAAAGTTAAGCCAGACATTCTAAGCCATTTACTCTCTCCTGAGGAAATAAATTGATCTATAATAACTTGTGCTCCATTAGCAAAATCTCCAAATTGAGCTTCCCACATAACTAAAGCATTTGGTTCTGCCAGCGAATACCCGTATTCAAAACCTAAAACTGAAGCTTCCGAAAGAGGACTATCTACTATTTCAAATATAGCTTGATTCTTTTTAATATTATTTAATAAAATTATTTTATTATCATTCTTCTGATCAACTAATACTGCATGTCTCTGTGAAAAAGTTCCCCTACCTGAATCTTGCCCAGTTAATCGAATTTTTACCCCTTCAACAAGTAAACTACCTAAAGCTAAAGCTTCTGCTGAAGACCAGTCTATTGGTGTTTTTCCTTCAAAAGACGACTCTCTTTGATCTATTATTTTTTGCAGTTTTTTATGTAAATTAAAATTGCTAGGTATTTTAGTTAAACCTTGACCTACTATTTTAAACTTATCATTATTAATACTGGTGTCACCTCTTCTTTTTCCTTTCTCTCTAGCTATATCTAGGCCTTCCCATGCACCACTAAACCAATCTGCCTTAGATGGTTTATATGAATTTGCTTTTTTATACTCTTCTTCTAATCTAGCATACCAATCGCTTAAAAATTTTTCAGATTCTTCCTTAGAAATTAAATTTTCTTTAATAAGTTTTTCACTATATATTTCTCGTGTTGAGAGATGATTTGATATTGCTTTATACATTGTAGGCTGAGTGAAAGCTGGCTCATCTCCCTCATTGTGTCCATGACGCCTATAACAAAACATATCAACAACTATATCTTTATTAAATTTTTGTCTAAATTCAATTGCTATTCTTGCGGCATGAACAACAGCTTCTGGGTCATCTCCATTAACATGTAAAATAGGTGCTTGTATCATTAAAGCAACATCTGAACAATATGGGCCTGAACGTGCATTTACAGGATTTGTAGTAAAACCAATTTGGTTATTTATTATAAAGTGAATTGTTCCACCAATTCTATAACCTTTTAATTCTGATAAATCTAAGGTCTCCGGAACTAGTCCTTGTCCAGAAAAAGCTGCATCTCCATGTATCAAAAGTGCAGCAACTTTTCGACGACCTAAATCCTCTTTTTGGTCTTGCTTCGCACGAACCTTTCCAACTACTACTGGATTAACTGCTTCTAAATGGGACGGGTTTGCAGTTAAAGATAAATGTACTTTTTTACCATCAAATGTTCTATCAGAAGATGTTCCAAGATGGTATTTAACATCTCCTGCGCCTTGAACATTTTCAGGTTGAGATGAGTTGCCTTGAAATTCCGAAAATATAGCTTCAAAAGGCTTGCCCATAAAATTAGCTAAGACATTTAATCTACCCCGATGGGCTGTACCTATTACAACTTCTTCTAACCCTAGTTTCCCTCCCCTTTTAAGAATTTGTTCTAAAGCAGGTATCATAGCTTCTGCTCCTTCTAATCCAAACCTTTTTGTACCAGTATATTTTCTATCTAAAAACCTCTCAAATGTTTCTGCTGCAACCAATCTTTCAAAGATTGCCTTTTTTCCCATATCTGTAAAATCAGGTTGATTTAAGACATTTTCTAAAGTCTTTTGCATCCATGCCTTTTGTTCAGGGTCTTGAATATGCATAAACTGTACACCTATTGTACCGCAATAAGTTGCTTCAAGATTTACTAGAATTTCCCTTAATGTTGCTGACTCCAAACCTAGAACATTATCTATAAATATAGGTCTATCCATATCTTTTTCTTCAAAGCCATAACTTTCTGGTTTAAGTTCAGGGTGATCTAAAGATTTAGCTAAATTTAAAGGATCTAAATTAGCCTTCAAATGTCCTCTTACTCTATAGGCTCTAATCAACATTAATGCCCTGATAGAATCTAAAGTAGATGATCTACTATCTTGATCAGAAGATAAATTTATATCTCTTCTTATTTTAAAATTAGACTTACTCTCTATTTCTAAATCTGATAAAAAGGAACACGCATCAGGGGCAAGATCATCAAAAAACTCTTGCCAATCAGTATTAACTAAATTTCTATCTTTACTATAAGCAACATAAAGTTGCTTTAATTCTTGAATTCGTCCTTGTTTATTTAGAGACTGTGGTAACAAAACTTTTAACCCTTACTTTATTCATATAATTTTTAACATCTCTTCTCCAATTGTAGCCGGAGAAGAAGCAATCGATACTCCTGCTGACTTTAGAGCTTCAATTTTATCTTCCGCTCCCCCACTACCTCCTGATATTATTGCTCCTGCATGTCCCATTCTTTTACCTTCCGGCGCACTTAATCCAGCAATAAAACCTACCATTGGCTTTTTTATTTTTGATCTTTTTATAAATTCTGCTGCTTCCTCTTCAGCGGAGCCTCCAATTTCTCCAATCATAATAATACCTTGCGTGGATTCATCAGCTAAGAAAAGCTCTAAAGTATCTATAAAATCAGTTCCAGGAACGGGGTCACCCCCTATTCCTACACATGTAGTTTGTCCTAATTTACATGCAGTAGTTTGATCTACAGCTTCATATGTTAAAGTTCCAGACCTTGAAACTATTCCTATACTTCCTTCTGTACAAATATGTCCAGGCATAATTCCAATTTTACATTGATTAGGAGTAATTATTCCAGGACAGTTTGGTCCTATTAACCTACTTTTAGAATTATTTAAAACATTTTTTACTCTAACCATATCTAGTATTGGAATTCCTTCCGTTATACATACAATTAAATCAAGATTTGCTTCAATTGCTTCTAATATAGCATCGGCTGCAAATGGAGGAGGCACATAAATTACACTAGTGTTAGCACCTGTATTGTAAACAGCCTCATCAACAGTATTGTAAACAGGTAAGTCTAAATGGTTACTTCCACCTTTTCCTGGTGAAACACCTCCTACCATATTAGTACCATATGCAATTGCTTGTTCAGAATGAAATGTTCCTTGAGCACCAGTGAAGCCCTGACAAATTACTTTAGTTTCTATATTTACAATAATAGACATTTACTGTTCCTTCGCTGATTGTACTGCCTTTTTTGCAGCATCACCAAGATTATTAGCACTGATAATATCTAAACCTGAGTTATCCAAAATTTCTTTACCTTTTTCTTCATTAGTTCCAGCTAAACGAACTATTAAAGGAACTTTAATATCAATATTTTTAGCTGCTGCTACAACTCCTTCAGCAATGACATCACATCTCATTATTCCACCAAAAATATTAATTAGTACTACCTTTACTTTTTTGTCAGAAAATATAATTCTAAATGCTTGTTCCACCCTTTCTTTACTTGCTCCTCCGCCTACATCTAAAAAATTAGCAGGGCTGCCTCCTTCTAACTTAATAATATCCATCGTAGCCATAGCAAGTCCTGCACCATTTACCATGCATCCAATATTTCCATCTAAGCTAATATAATTTAAATCATATTGAGTAGCTTCTAGCTCTCTTGGATCTTCTTCATCCTCATCTCTAAGCATTTCTATATCTTTTTGCCTATATAATGCATTATCATCAAAATTCATTTTAGCATCAAGCGCTAGAACATCATCTTTTGTAACAACTAAAGGATTTATTTCCACTAAACTAGCATCCGTTTGTTCAACTGCCTTAGATAGAGCTAATATGAATTTTACTGCTTTATTTGATAAGGATTTTTCTAACCCTAATTTAAAAACTAATTGTCTCGCTTGATATGACTGTATTCCTAATAAGGGGTCAATTTCTACCTTAAATATTTTTTCTGGATTTTTTTCTGCAACAACCTCAATTTCAGTGCCTCCTTCAGTAGAAGCCATCATTACATATTTTTCATTACTTCTATCTAAAACTACTCCCAGATAAAACTCAGAAACAATATTAACACCTTCTTCAATAAAAATTTTATTTACTTTTTTTCCTTCTGGGCCTGTTTGATGAGTAACTAACTGCATACCTAAAAGAGAGTTACTTATTTCTTCAACTTCTTTTATGCTATCTGCAATCTTAACCCCTCCTGCCTTTCCTCTTCCTCCAGCATGGATTTGAGCTTTAACAACCCATTTTTCTCCTCCTATATCCTTTGCTACTGAAACAGCTTCAGCGACACTATAAGCTTCTTTACCTCTAGGAATATTGACTCCATAATCTGCCAATATTTTTTTTGCTTGAAATTCATGAATATTCATTAGTTATTACCATCAAATTACAACAAATAATAATAAACTTTATCTATCATGATAAAAGAAAAATTTAAACTATAAATAGTAAAGAAATCTAATTATTTATAATACTATAACTTAATTTTTCTAAAATGAGTGGTCAAAGATTTATCTATATTCTTACAGGCGGTTACAAGTTCATTTACTGCCTTAACAGATTTTTTAAACATAGTTTTTTCAGTTCTATCTAAACTTACCTCAATTACTTTTTCTATCCCCTGCTTTCCAATTACTACTGGAACTCCTACGTACATTCCTTTAACTCCATACTCGCCATTTAACATAGCAGCACAAGGTAATACTTTTTTCTTATCTTTTAAATAACTTTCTGCCATCTGAATTGCTGAAGTAGCAGGAGCATAAAATGCAGATCCTGTTTTAAGCATAGAAACAATTTCTGCTCCTCCATCTCTTGTTCGTTGTACTATTTCATTTAATTTACTTTTAGTAATCCATCCCATTTTTATTAGCTCTGATAATGGAATACCCGCAACAGAAGAATATCTAATTAAGGGAACCATAGTATCTCCATGACCTCCCATAACAAAAGCCGTTACATCAGAAATAGAAACTCCTAATTCTTCAGATAAAAAATATCTAAACCTTGAACTATCTAAAACACCTGCCATTCCAACAACCTTATTTGCAGGCAAACCGCTAAATGCTCTTAAGGCCCATACCATTGCATCAAGTGGATTAGTAATACATATTACAAAGGCATTAGGACAATATTTTTTTATACCTTCTCCTACTGTCTTCATAACTCCTAAATTAATACCTAATAAATCATCTCTACTCATTCCGGGTTTTCTTGGAATACCTGCTGTAACTATGACAACATTCGAATTTTTTAAAAGGCTGTAATTACTTCCGCCTCGCATACTTACATCAAAGCCCTCTACAGGAGAGGATTGAGCTATATCTAAGCTTTTACCTTCAGGAATTCCCTTTGCAATATCTAAAAGAACTACATCTCCTAATTCTTTTAAACCAATTAAATGTGCTAATGTACCGCCAATAGCTCCAGAGCCAACAAGTGCAATTTTAGATTTAGACATCCTTTAATCCTTTATTTTTAAATTCAAGATATACATTTATACTCATAAATATATTTTATTAAAGCCTTAATATTTCAATAATGAAATAATTTATATTTATGACCATAAAAGTTTATAAATATTTATTATTTCATTATTATCGGGTACCCTGGGATTATTGCCTGGAGAACCAGATGCAAGAGCTTGCTCTGCCATTATTTCTAAATTATTCATAAAATCTTCTCGGTCTATTCCGAACTCCTTAGGTGAAGGAACATTTAGTTCTTTATTTATATCTTCAAGCTCATTTAACAATTTTTTATTTGCTTCTTCATCACTATCTTCTTTTTTTGCAACTCCCATAGCTCGTGCACAATCTGCATACCTATCAACTGCTGAAGGTATCGAAAACTCTGTAACTGAAGGTAATAACATTGCATTAGATAATCCATGGGGAACATGATAAAATGCGCCGATAGGTCTGCTCATTCCATGAACTAAAGCCACTGATGCGTTTGAAAAAGCAACACCAGCTAATGTTGCGCCTAACATCATTTTCTCCCTAGCTTTTATATTGCTTCCATCATGAAATACTTTTCTTAAATTAGGTGCAATTAAGCTCATTGCCTGTAATGCTTGCGCATCACTAAATTTATTAGCTTTTTTGCTTACATATGCTTCCATTGCATGCGTTAAAGCATCAATACCAGTATCAGCTGTAGACCTCTGTGGCAAACTAAGAGTTAGTTCATAATCTATAATAGCAACGGAAGGCATAAAACCCTTACCTACACATAACATTTTTTCATCTGTAGTCTCATCAGATATGATTGTAAACTTTGTAACTTCTGAACCTGTTCCCGCTGTTGTGGGAATAGCTATAATTGGTATACCTATTTCATCTACTATTCGTGGAAATTTATAATCCTTCATATCTCCGCCATACTTTCCTAAAATACTTATAGCTTTTGCACTATCAATTGGACTACCTCCTCCAATTGCAATTATAGAGTCATAGTTTCCTTCTTTAACTTTGTTAACACCTGCTTGAATAGATTTAACTGTAGGTTCAGGAATGGTATCTTTAAAAATATCTGCAGTAATATTATTATTATTAAGATTCTCCTCTATTTTAGATATATAACCTAATTCTACCATCATAGAATCAGTTATTATTAATGGGTTATTATATCCCATATTATTCATTATTTTCCCTAATTCTGTAATTGCACCAGCACCCACCTGCATAGTACTTGGAATAATTATTTGATTAGACACAACACCTCCATAAATATTTAAAAATTTAATTGTAAATAAGTATCATAAACTTAATAATTTTTTAAAACCTTTATTATTTATTTTATCCAACCATTCTTTATTAGTCATTTCGTAAATCCTAGAAATAGTTCTTCTAAATTCCTTAAAGCCATCTCCTTCTATATAAATATTCTCTGGCTTAATGTTTGATGATAAAGTTAAACCTATTTTTTTGTCATATAAAATATCTAAAAGTATTTGAAATCTTTTGGCCTGATTTCTGTCCTTAGTAGTTAATTCAGGTATATCAATTATCATTACCCAATCGCTTACATTTGCTATCTGATAATAATCAATGTTAGACATATTGGTTCCACATAATTTATCAAAAGAGAAAATAGATACTCGATTTGCAATTTTGTCGATCCTCATTTTTCTCTGATTATACTCTAAATCAATAGATTTAATCTGCTTACCATCTCTCAATATATTAAATAACTTTTCATGTAATTTTGTGTTACCTGGCAAATAATAGAAATCTTGAAACTCATGAATTCCTATAGGTTTAGAATCCTTGATTCTATAATCTTTTCCATCTAATACTTCTCTGATATCAAAGTATTTCTGTACTAAGGATATAAAAGATATAAATCTTTCTCTTTGTAAACCATTTTTATATAAATTTTCTGGTGAAGAATTAGAAGTTAAAACTACCTTTATATTCTTTTTTTGTAATATTTGATATATTCTTTCTAATATCATAGCATCGGCTACATCTAAAACTTCAAATTCATCAATACAAAGTATATTTATCTCTTTCGTTAATTTTTCTACCGCAGCTTTTAACGAGTTTTTATGATTAGATAATCTGCTCTGTTTCATATACTCATAAATATTTTGCATAAAGTCATGCTGATGTAATCTCATGCATCTTTTATTTTGAACTAATTTGTAAAACAAATCCATTAAATAGGATTTACCTCTTCCTACTCTTCCATAAATATACACTCCCATTATATTTTTATTTGAGAAAATGTTTTTAAAATAAGTTTTAGATATAATTTGATTATATAAATTATCTAATGCGCTAATAGCATTTAATTGTCCAGGATCTTCATTTACTGTACCTGTTTCTACTAATTTAGTATATAGAACAGATACAGCATTTGAATTATTCAAAAAATTATCCTTAATTATTACTTCATAATAGGCATTGTAAATTGAGCTCCATCTTTAATGCCTGAAGGCCAACGAGCAGAAACGGTTTTAATTCTCGTGTAAAACCTGACCCCGTCCATTCCATGCGCATTGTTAGATCCAAATAAAGAATCTTTCCAACCCCCAAAGCTATGGTATGCTACTGGTACTGGAATTGGAATATTTATGCCTACCATACCTATATTTGCTTTAGAAGCAAAATCTCTTGCAGTATCTCCATCTCTTGTAAATATGGAAACTCCATTTCCGTAAGGATTAGATTTAACTAAATCTAATGCCTCAGAATAACTTTTTGCTCTAACTGTCGAGAGAACAGGACCAAATATTTCTTGATCATATATAGACATTCCCGGTTTAACATTATCAAATAATGTTCCTCCCATAAAATTACCTTTCTCATAGCCTTGTAACGTAAGATTTCTTCCATCAACTATTATATCAGCACCATCTTTCTCACCTTCATTTATTAAATTGGTAATTTTATCAAAAGATTGTCTTGTAACTATGGGGCCCATTTCAGCTTCTGGATCATCCCACGGACCAATTTTTAAACCACTTACTTTTGGAGCCATTTTTTCGATTAATTTATCTCCAATATCTCCTACAGCTACTGCGACACTTATTGCCATACATCGTTCTCCTGCAGATCCATATGCAGCCCCCATTAATGCATCAACTGTTTGATCTAGATCTGCATCTGGCATCACAACCATATGGTTTTTAGCCCCTCCTAATGCTTGTACCCTCTTACCAGCTAAAGAGCCTCTAGAATAAACGTGTTTTGCCACAGGTGTAGAACCAACGAAAGAGACAGCAGCAATATCAGGATGATCTAATATTGCATCAACGGCTTCTTTATCACCATTAACAACATTTAAAACTCCTGCAGGCGCACCAGCTTCCTCTAACAGTTCAGCTAATCGCATCGGGCATGAAGGATCTCTCTCGCTAGGCTTTAATATAAAGGTATTTCCACAAGCGATTGCTATTGGAAACATCCATAATGGAACCATTGCTGGAAAATTAAAAGGTGTTATTCCGGCAGCAATTCCTACTGGCTGCCTAATAGAAAAACTATCTACGCCAGTTCCTACTTGCTCTGTATATTCGCCCTTAAGAAGATGAGGAATTCCACATGCAAACTCTACAACCTCTAAACCTCTTATAACCGAACCTTTTGCATCTACTAGAGTTTTTCCATGCTCTCTTCCTACAAGGTCTGCTAATTCATCTATATTCTCCTCAATAAGTTGTTTATATTTAAACATTACTCTAGCTCTTTGAATTGGTGGTGTTTGACTCCAAGCTTCTAAGGCCTCTTTTGCAGCTTTTACAGCATTATCTACTTGGGTAACGGAAGCTAGTGCTACCTGACGCTCAACTTCTCCAGTAGCAGGATTATATACATCTCCTAATCTAGATTTTTCTTCAACTACTAATTTTCCATTAATTCTGTGACCAACAATTGTCATAATTTTTACTCCATATAAAAAAATAAATTTAATTTTTTAACCGTTTTTATAAATATACTAAAGAATTAATATTTACTAACACTAATTTAGAAAAATATAAAATATCCATATTAAATAAAAAACTACAAATATAATTCCATATATACGATTAATGCTATAATTAAATTTATAAAAATACACCAAGATAATAGTAGACAGAATAAAAGGTATAATATCATATAAATTTATAATATTATTTAAATTGGAAAATTCGTTACCAGAAACTAATATAGTTACTCCGCCAATACCTAAAATATTAAAAATATTTGAACCAACTATATTTCCGATTGCAATATTATTCTCTTTCTTTATTGCTGCAATAATAGAAGTAACTACTTCCGGTAAAGAAGTTCCAAATGCCAATACCCCCAAACCAATTACAGTCTCTCGAATTCCATAATACTTTGCTAAATCAATAGAACCTTCAATTAATAAATTCGCTCCTAATGAAACTCCTATTAAACCTAATAAAAATATAAGAATAGATTTAGGTAAAGAGAACGTGTCTTCTATAATATTCTCAGTATCTTTTCTAAGATCATTTTTAATAATATAAAAAATATATGAAATTAGAGATGCTAATAATATAACTCCTACCCACCAGTTTATTATAGATATATTATATAATAATAATATAAATATTATTGAACTAAAGAGTAACACTTTGATTTCTAGTGGAAATTTATTTTTAGGGCTTGAAATTGATACAATAGTTGCGGTCATTCCTAATGCTAAAAAAACATTAGCAAAATTAGACCCCAATATATTGCCTATGGCTGCTGCAGGATGTCCTGAATAACTAGCTATTCCTGAAACAAATAATTCTGGTGCAGACGTTCCAAAGGCGACAAATGTAGCTGCAATAATATAAGGAGATATTTTAAAAATATTTGCTAGTGCGACAGAGCCACGAACTAAAAAATCCCCAGAAGAAACTAGAATCAATAAACCTAAAATTATAAATAACCACATCATCAATTAAAGAACTACTACAAAAAAAAGTTAATGTTAAGCTCTTTCAGAAATTGCTTTTTTTATTTTTGATATTGCCTTAGCTGGATTTAAACCTTTTGGACAAGTTTTAGTGCAATTCATAATAGTATGACATCTATATAACTTAAAAGAATCTTCTAAATAGTCTAAACGCTCTTCGCGTGCTTCATCTCTAGAATCGGAAATCCATCTATAAGCCTGAAGCAAAGTTGCTGGGCCTAAGTATTCATCTCCATTCCACCAATAAGATGGACAACTAGTAGAACAACAAAAACAAAGAATACATTCATATGCTCCATCTAATTCTTTTCTTTCCTCTGGAGATTGTCTTGTTTCTAGCCCATCTTCAGTATTAGACGAGCTCTTTAGCCACGGCTCTATGGATGCATATTGTTTATAAGCATTAGATAAATCTGGAACTAAATCTTTAATAACTTTCATATGAGGCAATGGATAAATTTTTAAATCTCCCTTTACATCATTTATATTTTTAGTACATGCAAGCGTATTTGTTCCATCTATATTCATTGAACATGAACCACATACTCCTTCTCTACAAGATCTTCTAAAGGTTAAACTAGGATCCAGTTCATTTTTTATATAAATCAAAGCATCTAAAACCATTGGTCCACATTTTTTAAGGTCAATTTCATATGTATCTAGTCTAGGATTTTCTTTTTTTTCTGGATCGTATCTATAAATTTTAAATATTTTTTTTCCAGCTATATCTGTTTCTAAAGAGAATAAATTTCCTTTTAACACTTTAGAATTTTTTGGAAGAGTCAATTGCACCATTTTAATAAACTCTCGCTTTTGGAGGGAAACTCTGTACATCATTAGTTAAAGAATTCAAAGTAACTTTACTACTACCGAGCTTCACTTCCCCGTCACTTTCCCATGCTAAAGAATGCACTAACCAATTATCATCATCACGATCCGGAAAATCTTCTCTCGCATGCGCCCCTCTACTTTCTTTTCTATTTCTAGCTGACGACATAGTAACAAGAGCTTGTTCTAGTAAATTTTTTAGTTCAAGAGTTTCGAGTAAATCAGTATTCCAAATCATAGATTTATCTGTAAGAGAAATATCTTTAAACTCTTCCCAAACATTATTTATCCTTTTCATTCCTTGATCTAAAATTTCACCTGTCCTAAATACAGCACAATTTTCTTGCATAGCTCTTTGCATTTCTAAGCGAATATTTGAAGTTTGAGAAGATCCTTTAGAATATCTTATATTATTTAATCTATCTAATGCCTCATCCCCTAAATTTTTACTTACAGGTTTTTGTGTGGCTCCAGGTTTTATAGAATCTCCTAAATGAATTCCTGCAGCTCTACCAAAAACAACTAAATCTAAAAGAGAATTAGAACCTAAGCGATTTGCTCCATGAACAGAAACGCATGCAGCTTCGCCAACAGCACAAAGGCCTGGCATAATTTCTTTATTATCCGATCCTTTTCCTGTTAGAACTTCTCCAGTATATTTTGCTGGAATACCTCCCATATTATAGTGGCAAGTAGGTAATACGGGAATTGGATGCTGGGTAACATCAACTCCTGCAAAAATTTTAGCCGTATCCTTTATACCTGGAAGTTTTTCATTAATAACTGTTGGATCTAAATGTTCTAAATGAAGAAATATATGGTCTGCATTTTTCCCTACGCCTCTTCCTTCATGGATTTCTACAGTCATTGCCCTAGCTACAACATCTCTCGAAGCTAAATCTTTCGCATGAGGAGCATATCTCTCCATAAATCTTTCTCCAGAACTATTAGTCAAGTATCCTCCTTCTCCTCTAGTTCCTTCAGTAATCAGACAACCTGCACCATAAATTCCCGTTGGATGAAATTGAACAAATTCCATGTCTTGTAAAGGTAATCCAGCTCTTAAAGCCATCGCATTCCCATCACCAGTACATGTGTGAGCTGATGTAGCAGAAAAATAAACTCTTCCATATCCCCCTGTAGCCAAAACTACACTTTGAGCTAAAAACCTATGAATAGTTCCATCTTCTAAGCACCATGCCATTACACCTCTACAAACCCCATCTTCCATAATTAAATCTAATGCAAAATATTCTATAAAAAACTTTGCATTATTTTTTAAAGCTTGTTGATATAGTGTGTGCAATATTGCGTGCCCGGTTCTATCTGCTGCTGAACATGTCCTATGTGCTTGAGGCCCATCACCAAACTCTGTAGTCATTCCACCAAATGGTCTTTGGTAAATCTTACCTTCTTCAGTTCTTGAAAAAGGAACTCCATATTTCTCTAGTTCTATTACTGCAGCATTAGCTTCTTTACACATATATTCTATCGCGTCCTGGTCTCCTAGCCAATCACTACCCTTAACTGTATCATACATATGCCAGCGCCAATCATCTTCGCCCATATTTCCTAAGGCAGCACTGATGCCTCCTTGTGCTGCTACAGTATGAGAACGTGTAGGAAAAACTTTTGTTAAACAAGCAGTTTTTAATCCTTTTTCCGCAAGCCCTAAGGTAGCTCTTAACCCCGCTCCGCCAGCTCCAACTACTATTACATCATATTTATGATCTATAATATTATAGGCATTAGACATTTCTGACTCCTAATTAAAAATTACTATTTTCAAAACTGAAAGAATTGAAAGTATTGTTAATATCCAGCTAAGGCTATTAATTCCTATAATCAATCTTTTTCTTAACAATATATTAGATATATAGTCCTCAATTACAACTTGTAAACCTAATCTCATATGCATAAAGCTTGTTATAAAAAATAGAGAAATTAAAACTACGTTTATAGGAGACTTTACCCATTGAATAGTTTCTAAGAAAGAATATCCTTGTATACACAAAATTCCAATAGCGAACCAAAAAGCTAAAATTAAATTTGCAATTGCAGAATATCTCTGAATTTTCCAATGTTTAACAACGCTACTCATAGCACTAACCCTAATAGAAATATTCCAAATATAATACTTATTGTAATACTAGCAAGACATACAATGATTCCAGTCCATTTAGAAACTGACAAAGATAATCCTATATCATAATCCCAAAATAAATGCCTAATTCCATTAAACATATGAAATGAAAGAGCAAATATCCAACCAAGAAGAATTAATTCTCCTAAAAAAGAGTTTGAAAATGATATCCATAGAGAATAACTATCTTTTCCAAGAGCAAGAAGAAAAATAAAAAGAAATACAGCTAATAGGCCTAATGACAAAAATACTCCTGATATTCTATGGGATATAGATAATACAGATGTTATTTGTGGTTTATAAATCTGTAAATGAGGAGATAATGGCCTAGAATCTATAGAATGTTTATCACTCATTATATAAACTTTCTATTAATTAATTCTTCTGCTATTTGTACAGAATTTAATGCAGCACCTTTTCTTAAATTATCTGATACAACCCACATATTAATACCATTAGGGACAGTATGGTCTATTCTTAAACGTGAAACAAAAACAGAAAAGTCAGATACGCATTCAATTGGGGTGATATATGTATCAGTTGAAATATCATCTACCAAAGAAACGCCGGGAGCCTCTGATAATATATCTCTAATTTCTTCAATACTTATATTTGATTCAAATTCAACATTAACAGATTCAGCGTGTCCAATAAAAACAGGAACCCTAACGCATGTTGCGCTAACTTCAATAGAGCTATCTAAAATTTTTTTAGTTTCGTCGATCATTTTTTTTTCTTCTTTAGTACTTCCATCTTCTATAAATTGATCAATATGAGGAATAACATTGAATGCAATCCTCTTTGAGAAGTTTTTATTCTCTAATGTTTCATTAAAAAACATTTTTCTAGTTTGGTCCCACAGCTCATCCATAGCAGATTTTCCCGCTCCTGAGACAGACTGATAAGTAGATACAACTACTCGCTTAATAATGGACAAATCATGTAAAGGTTTTAGCGGAACTAACATTTGTATAGTAGAACAATTAGGGTTCGCTATAATATTTTTATTTCTATATTCTTCTAATGCTTCAGGATTAACTTCTGGAACTACTAATGGAACTTCTGGATCCATTCTAAAAAAAGAAGTGTTATCAATTACTATACAGCCTTTTTCTCCTGCAATTGGAGCCCAAACCTCTGATACACTTGAACCAGCTGAGAAAAGAGCTATGTCAACTTCAGAAAAATCAAATTTTTCGACATCTTGTACCTTTAAAACTTGGTCACCAAAACTAACTTCTTTACCAACTGATCTTTTGGAAGCTAAAGCAAAAATATTATTTATAGGAAAATTTCTTTCCTCTAAAATAGTTAGCATTTCATGTCCAACGGCACCAGTAGCACCTAAAACAGCAATATTATAACTCATCAATAACTCCCATTCTTATACGGCTAATTGATCTAATCGGTTGCATATTTCAACACCCATTTGTTCAGTAGAAATTAAAGTTTTACCAGGCTGCATGATATCAGCGGTCCTTAAACCATCCTCTAGAGCTTTTGTAACTGCCTTTTCAACTAAATTAGCATCCTCATCCCTATCTAAAGAGTACCTTAACATCATTGAAAAAGATAAAATCATTGCAATTGGATTAGCTTTACCTTGCCCAGCAATATCTGGAGCACTTCCATGAACTGGTTCAAATAAAGATTTCCTAACTCCATTTTCATTTAATTCGCCTAAAGAGGCAGAAGGCAGCATACCTAAAGAACCAGTGAGTTGAGCAGAAATATCTGACAATAAATCTCCAAAAAGATTTGTTGTAACTATTACATCAAATTGATGAGGATCTCTTACTAATTGCATAGCACAATTGTCTGCATACATATGTTCTAATTTCAAATTTTTAAATTTTTCTTCATATAATTTTTGTATTTCTTCTCTCCAAAGTAATCCACTTTCCATCACATTAGCTTTTTCAACAGAATGAACTAATCCTCTTCTCTTTGATGATAATTCAAAAGCTACTTCTCCTACTCTTCTAATTTCATTAGTGGAATAAACTTCTGTATTTATTCCTACCTTTGATCCATCAGATAGCTCATTAATACCTCTAGGCTCTCCAAAATATATACCTCCTGTTAACTCTCTCAATATCATTATATCTAGTCCAGATACTATTTCTTTTTTTAAACTAGATGCATCTGCAAGCGAATCAAATACTATTGCGGGACGTAAATTAGCAAATAAACTAAGTTCTTTTCTTAATCTTAACAACCCTCTTTCAGGTTTCTCTGAAAAAGGTAAATTATCATAATCAGGTCCACCTACTGCGCCAAATAAAACTCCATCAGCATTTAATGCCTTATCCATAACTTCATCTGTTAAAGGTGTCTTATATTTATCATATGAAGCACCACCAACTAAATCTTCAGCTAGGTCAAAACCTACTTCTTTTCTTTTATCAAACCAATCTATTACTTTTTTTGTTTCTCTCATTACCTCTGGGCCTATTCCATCTCCAGGAAGCATTAAAACTTTTCTGTTACTTTTCATAAATCACCTTTTGAATTATTTAATTTTTTCTGGTACGTGCCATTTATTATTTTTTAATTTATCTTCATAAGAATTTATCTTATTTTCACTTTCTAAAGTAATTCCTATATCATCCAATCCATTAAGCAAACAATGTTTTCTATATGGATCAATATCAAATTTATAAACCTTATTTCGAGCTATTATTTGTTGATCCTCTAGATTAATAGAAATTTCTATTCCCTCTTCTGCAAGTAAACTAATTTCCGTTACACATTTTTCCTCTAAAATAATAGGTAAAACTCCATTTTTAAAACAATTATTATAAAAGATATCTGCAAAAGAAGTTGAAATTATACAACTTATTCCAAAATCTAACAATGCCCAAGGAGCATGCTCTCTACTAGAGCCACATCCAAAATTATCGCCAGCTACAATAATATTGGACTTATTCCAAGGTTCTTTATTTAAGACAAAGCTCTCATTTAAGTTATTTTCTTTATCATATCTTTTTTCATGAAATAAATGTT
>CEUM01036556.1_pt1 | contig 38188 bp, 36 predicted proteins | sample 356421 | NCBI WGS metagenome assembly CEUM01 (sample SAMEA2622716, study PRJEB7988) | marine metagenome | biome: marine biome (ENVO:00000447); feature: surface water layer (ENVO:00002042); material: "saline water (ENVO:00002010), including plankton (ENVO:xxxxxxxx)" | depth 5 m
CGTATCTACAGGAAAAGATGGGATAATTGAATCAGTAAAACCTGGAACAATACTTCTAGATGCCTCAACAAACTCCTTATCTATGGTTAAGAAATTACACAAAATATTTGATGAAAAAGGTGTTGAGTTTTTAGATTGTCCAGTAAGTGGCGGAGTAATTGGAGCTATTAATAAAGATATGTCGATTATGGTTGGAGGAAATGAAAGTACTTATAAAAAAATAAAACCTGTATTAGATGCCATGGGAGATAAAGCTATTTATTGTGGTCCGGTTGGAAGTGGAACAATTTGTAAGCTATCACATCAATTATTCAGTGGATTATTATTAGGGATTACAACTGAAGTATTAACTTCAGGAGTAAAAGCAGGGATGGACTTAGACACATTAATTGATGCTATATCTAGATGTGCATCAGCAAAAAATCCTCCCTTTGATAATTGGAAAGCATCTCAAGAATATAATTTTGAGGGAGATGAAATGTCATTTTTCTTGGAACTGGCAGCTAAAGACATTCGACTTGCTTGTGAAATGGCCAGAGAAAATAAGGTCCCTTTAGATATGGCAAATATTTTTGAGCAAAATATTATAGAGGCTATGAATAAAGGATGGGGTAAAAAAAATTCAGGTATCGTCAGAAAAATTATTGCTGATAGAGCTGGAGTCAGCCTAGATTATGCACCTGGAGGCTTTTCTTCATAAAATGAAATATAGTAAAGATGATATAGTAATCATAGTTGCTTTAGAAGAAGAATTGCCAGAAACAATTCTCCCTGAATTTAAGATATTTTATTCAGGAGTAGGTAAAATAAATGCTACTCTCAAGACTGTTGAAGTTATTTACAAAACAAATCCTAAATTAGTTATAAATTATGGAAGTGCAGGAGCATTAAATAAAAACCTTTCAGGATTACATCAAGTGACTAGTTTTTATCAAAGGGATATGGATGTTACTGAATTGGGCTTTATGGTAGGAGAAACTCCTTTAGACGATATCAATCAAATTTCTTTAGATGAAAAAGGAGTTTCATGTGGCACAGGAGATAGTTTTGTAAGTTCCAATCAAGCACTGCAAACAGATTTGGTAGATATGGAAGCGTATGCAATTGCTAAAGTTTGTTTGATTAATAAAGTAGATTTCATGTGTTTTAAGTTCATATCCGATAATGCCGATGCTGAAGCAGGGGATAATTGGGTTAAAAATATGAGCTTAGGAAAGATTTTTTTTAGAGACAAAATACTTAATTTATTTAATAAGTAATATTTGTTTGCTATTATTATTCATACTCCTTATACTTCTTAATAATTTTAAGATTAAGAGGTGTGGTATGCCAAATAAAGATTTAGAAGGAAAAGTCGCAATTGTCACAGGAGCAGGTAGCGGTATAGGGACAGGTATTTCCAAAATATTACACGATAGAGGAGCAACCTTAGCTTTATGTGATTTATATGGAGAATCAGCTGAAAAAACTGCTATGAGTCTTTCTAAAGAATTCATTTTTGACTCAGTTGATGTAACGAAATTATCAGACATAGAGAAATTTAGAGATAAAACTATAAATAAATTTGGAAAAATTGATATTTTAGTATCAAATGCTGGAGTTATTGGAGCTCAAGGATTTGCTGAAAGAAAAAATTATTCTAAAAAAGATTGGGATGATACTTTTGATGTAAATGTAATTGGAGTGGTAAATAGTGCAGATGCAATTGTTGATCATATGAAAAATAATAAGTACGGAAAAATTGTAAATATAGCTTCTCATGGAGGAAGAAAACCACGAGGGTTAGGAGATATGCACCGAGGAAATGTTCAAACTCCTTATCTAGTATCCAAGGCTGCTGTTATTCAATACACACATTTATTAGCTATAGAGTTAGGTTCATTTAATATTAACGTAAATGCTGTTTGTCCTGGAGTAATATGGACTCCCATCTGGAGAGCGATTGCAGAAAACCATATCGAACAAAACCCGAATCTTAAGGGAATGGATCCAAAAGAAGTTTTTGACGAGTTAGCTGTAAAGGCTAGAACGCCTTTAGGAAGAGGGCAAACACCAGAAGATATTGGGAAGACTGTTGCTTTTTTTGCTTCAGAAGATTCTTCCGAGATAACAGGACAAGCATTAAATGTAAATGGTGGAGCTTCTTTAAATTAAATAATATGAAAAAAATATTCGATTACATTGTTATTGGTGCGGGTTCATCTGGAGGTGTAATAGCTTCTAGATTGAGTGAAAATCCTAACAATAAGGTTCTTCTTATTGAAGCAGGAAATTCATTCGAAAATGTAGATGAAATCCCTGATGTCTTGAAAAAAGGTATGGCTACGGGAGCTGACTGGACTGGTAATCTTGCTGTAGGTACTAAATTTGATTGGAAGTATGAAGGTATTTCTAATGAAGAGTTCAAAGATATGGGAGTTCCACGGGGAAAAGTTATTGGAGGAACCAGTTCAATTAATGGACAAGTTTTTATTAGAGCTATACCTGAAGATTTTGAAAATTGGAAAAACAAGGGATTGGATGATTGGTCATATGAAGAATGCTTGAAATATTATATCAAGCTTGAAAATGATCTTGATTTCAATAATGAATTTCACGGTAATGAAGGTCCTATTCCTGTTATGAGACATAAAATAGACACTCTATTAGAAGATCAGTTAACTTTTTATGAATCAGTTCAAGAAATGGGATTCCCTGTAACAGAAGATCATAATTTGCCTTTCTCTGAGGGAGTGGGCCCACTCCCATTAAATAATGTTAATGGGATGAGATGGAGTACGGGTATTTCATATGTAATTCCTGCGATTTATAGAGATAATCTTGAGGTCTTATCAAACACGATATGTGAAAAAATTATAATAGATAATGGCATTCAAAGAGGAGTTATTCTAAAAAACGGTAATGAGATTGAAGGTAATGAAATAATATTGTCAGCAGGAGCAGTAGAGAGTCCAAAATTATTATTGAACTCTGGGGTTGGAGATAAAGATTCACTGTCTAAAATTGGAATAGAACATGCTCATCAACTTCCTGGAGTTGGTCTGAATCTTAGTGATCATCCTGCTGTAGAGTTGGTGTGGAAATCAAGCGAAAAACTTTTAGATCAATTATCTGATGTAGGAGCGCAAAAAGTTGCTCTAAGATATACTTCGGAGAACTCTGATGACAGACTTGATATGATTTCTGTTATGAGATTTCAACCTGGAGGTATTTCAAAAGATGATTTACACTTTAGAAGTTCAGATTTTGGAGAATCTAGAATAGCTATAACAACAGGATTATTCTTGGCAAAAAGTCATGGTAAATTATCTCTTAATCCAGAAGATCCAAAAAACTCTCCTATAATTAACTATAATTATTTGAATAATGATTATGATACAGAAAGACTAATTAAGGGTATAAAACTTAACTATGAGATAGCAAGAAATAGTAAGTTTGATCCCTTCAGAGGAGATTTAATTGAACCTTTGCCTGAAGCTTTAGAGGATGAAAAATTACTAAGGCATTGGATAAACTCTAAAGTTCATACAATGCATCATATTTCTGGAACCTGTAAAATGGGTTCAGAAGATGATGAAAATGCAGTTACTAACAAATATGGAAAAGTTCATGGAATTGAAGGTTTGAGAGTAGTAGATTGTTCCATTATGCCAGATTGTGTCAGAGCAAATACAAATGCTACGGCAATTATGATGGGAGAAAAAATTTCAGACCATATAAAATTAGGAGATTGATTAATTGAAACCTATTGATTTAAGAAAAAAAGCAAGGAATGGTGATAACTTTACAACATCTGGACTTGCAAAAGGACACGTTCAGACTAACTTAGTGATTATACCTAAATCCTATGCTTTCGATTTTACTTTATTTTGTTTGAGAAATCCTAAACCATGTCCAATTGTTGAAGTAATGGATCCTGGAAATTATGTGTCATCTTTTGCTGAAGACTCAGATATTAGGAAAGATGTTCCTGAATATAAAATTTTTAAGGATGGGAAATTTTCTGAATTTGCTACAGATATAAGCGAATTTTGGAGACCTGACTTTGTTGCATTTTTATTGGGTTGTTCTTTTACTTTTGAAAATGAATTAGTAAAAAATGGAATAGAACTTCCATATTTTGAGAGTAAAAAAAATGTTCCTATGTTCATAACATCAATTGATACAGAAAAAGCTGGAAATTTCCATGGAAAATTAGTTGTTACACAAAGATGGATTAGAAGAGAAAAAGTAGTGAAAGCAATACAAGCAACTAGTAGATTCCCAAATCAACATGGTACTCCTATTCAAGTTGGAAATTCTGAAGAAATTGGGATTTCTGATCCTTATAATCCTGATTTTGGTGATCCTTGGATTCCTGAAAATGAAAAAGATTTTATACCTCTATATTGGGCGTGTGGTGTGACTCCACAGCTTGTTTTGGAATCTGCAAAAATAGATATTTCAATAACACATTCCCCGGGTAAAATGTTTGTTACCGATCTCACAGATGAGGAGATGGCGGTAATATAGTGACCTTTCAAGAAATTGAGAAAATTATATTGTCAGATGATCAAAGAGGAATGTCTTTATTGTATGAAAATATTAATAAAGGTTTTATTGAGAGATCAACAGATTTGGTATTAGGCACTAAAGGTACAGTTTTTTTGTGCTCAGGTTTTTATATTTTGAATTCTAAATCTCCTGAAACTGATGGCCCTCCAGGAACTGTAGCACTAGCACAAACCTTAACTAAACTTGGTAATGACGTTTTTATAGTTACAGATAAATTTTCATCAGATATTTTTTATGGAATGTATGGTAAGGATAAAGTTATTGAGTTCCCAGTATTGAATCATTTTGAATCAAACAAATATGCAAACGAACTAATCAATAAATATAATCCTAATTTAATTATCTCTATTGAAAGGGCAGGGCTATCTAACGATGGTAAGTATAGAAATTTTAGAGGTGTAGATTTTTCTGATTTTAATGCAAAGTTAGATTATTTATTTGAACAAATTCCAAATTCAATTGGAGTAGGCGACGGGGGGAATGAAATTGGTATGGGATGTTATATGGAACAAATTTTAGAATTAGATATTTATCCACATCCATCCGTGATAAAGACTTCTGAGAATATAATTGCTAGTACTTCAAATTGGGGAGCTTACGGATTAATAGCTGGTATTTCATTAGTAGAAAAATCAAATTTTTTACCTTCTGTTAAAAAAGGGAAAGAATTAATAGAAAAATCCGTTGAACTTGGAGCTGTGGAAGGCCTCTCAGGAGAACCTAAACCTTGGGTTGATGGTAGATCATTAGAAAAAGATCAGATTTGTTTAGAAAAATTAAATTCTATTTTTTAGTTTTTTTAACAAGGGTTTCTTTTACTAAAAATCTGAGAAAAAATATTCCTATTAGAGCTATAAAACCACTTGAATAGCTTGCAATAGCTAAAGAGAAAGAATTTGCTACTATTCCCATAACTGTTGGTCCAGCAGCTCCTCCTCCATCAGAAATTAGTCTCCATATACCTAGAAATCCTCCTTTGTTATCAGGAGGTGATAGATCAGACCCAAGAGTTAATACTAGACCACTTGAGATACCATTTCCTATTCCAGATAAAATTGATGCAATTATTAAGGTAGAGTAACCTGTTAAGAATATTAACGGTGAGTCTATTGTTCCTATTAATACAAGAGAGAACCCTAAAATCATAAATGCTGGAATTCCGGTAAATCTTCTACCAAATTTATCCATAATATATCCTGCTATAGGAAACATCATAGAATCTACTGCAAAACTTAATGTGGTAATATAACCAATTTCATCCTTTCGAAGACCAATATTATCTCCCCATAATGGAATAACAATTTCTCTGCTAGCTCTCAAGAATTGTAATGATATAGCAGCTATACCTGCTGTCAAATATGCATTTTTATGATCTAAAAATGTATTTTTGAAATCTCCAAGATATCCGTCGGTAGTTTTTCTTTGAGTTAATTCATAATTTACTGAAGTTCTAATTATTAATATCAATGTGATGAAAGCAATAATACCTTGAAAGAAAAAAGGAGATCTAATTGAAATAAACTCTGCTAAAATACCTCCCATTAGTGGTCCAATAATTGTTGCTATCCTTCCTAATCCACCAAAAAGAGATAGTGCTTTACCCCTAGACTCGTTTGGAACTACAGATGCTATATATGCGTGCCTAGAAATAGACCAAAGTGCAAAACTAGCTCCAGCTAATAGTCTAGAAAAAAGCAAAATACTAAAGCTACCACTTAGACCAGCTATGATTGAGCTGATACCAAAAAGTATTACTCCTGATATCATAGTTCTTTGCAAGCCAAACCTATTAATTAAGATACCTGCAGGCACATCAAAACCCATAGTCCCAAAATGTCTAGCAGCTATAGCAAAACCTACTAATAGGTCTCCTGATTGGAATGTATCTCTTGCAAATATTGGTAAAACAGGAATAAGAACTCCTTGTCCCATTGATAGCAAAAAGCTAGGAGCATACACGCTCCAAAATATAGACTTTATTGAAAATTTTTCTTTGTTCAATTTGTTTATGAGTTTTTTGTGTAACCCCACTCATCAACAATTCTTTCTGTATGCTTTATATTGTTGTGTGTGGCGAATTCGATAGTATTACCGTCCATATCTTGTATATAGATAGCTCTTTGCCCATCATGTCTTGTTTGGGGACCATTAGTAATTTCATACTCAGACTTTTCTAATATTTCTACAGTTTCATCAAAATTCTCAACTTCAAATGCTACATGAAATTGTACTAATTCATTTCCTGGTCCATCAGGAGGTTCAATTAGATGTACCATTGTCCCATCTGAAGTCTTTGACCAAATAACATGTTTTTCGTCGACCATTGAAGGAATAATTGTTAACCCTAAAAAGTCTCTGTATAAACTAAAAGATTTCTTTCTATTATTTATAGGAATTGCCACATGATTAATTTTTTTTATTTTTATTTTCCCTAAGTCTGACATTTTATTCCTCTTAATAATTAGCTTACTTCAACTATGATCTCTATCTCAACAGCCATATTGTTTGGTAGAGAACCCATTCCTACGGCAGACCTTGCATGTCTTCCTTTTTCTCCAAATACTTCAACAAAAAAATCAGAACAACCATTAATTACTTTTGGGTGGTCTACAAAGTCATTTTCCGCATTAACCATTCCAAAAACTTTAACTATCTTGGATACTTTTTCTAGAGATCCTAGATAAGATTTCATAGCTGATAAAAGATTGACAGCTGTATTTCTTGATAGTTCATATGCTTCATCTGCACTAATTTCAGATCCTACTTTTCCAGTTATAAAGTTACCTGATTCATCTCTTGGACCTTGTCCTGATAGATAAATTAAGTTTCCTGTTTGTTGAACAGGTATGTAGTTTGCAACCGGAGTAGGAGGGCTCTTAAGTTCTATGCCCATTTCTTTTAATTTGTCTTCTATACTCATATTATTTCTCCTTTTGTTATTTTGGTTCAGTCATACTCAATGGTTCTAGAATAACATCTAAATCATCAGATGACAGGTCTGTTTCTTTGAGAGCAACTTCCTTAATTGTTTCTCCTGACAAAGAAGCTTTATGTGCTATATCTGCTGCTTTATCATATCCTATTTTTGGTGCTAATGCAGTACATATAGCAAGTCCTTGATTGACCATTTGAGGCCCTTTAGTAGTAGCTTCTAAGCCATCTATACATTGTTCTGAAAAGTTTTTACTTCCTGTTGAAAGAATCTCTATAGACTCAAGGAGATTATGAGCAGCTACTGGCATCATAACATTTAATTCAAAATTTCCACTTTGTCCTGCTATACTTACAGTTTGATCGTTACCCATAACCTGTGCACATATCATTGTAATGGATTCAGCGATAACAGGGTTTACTTTCCCTGGCATTATAGATGAGCCTGGCTGAACTTCAGGCAAGCTGATTTCACCAATCCCTGCTCTTGGTCCTGATCCTAACCATCTAATATCATTTGCAATTTTCATTAAACTCACTGCATAACTTCTAATAATTCCTGAAGCAAAAACGATACCATCTATAGTAGATTGAGATTGGAAATGATTATCAGTTTCAGAAAATTTTATTCCTGTTTTATCTCCTATTTTTTTTATTACTTCTCCACAAAATTCAGGATTCATGCCTATTCCAGTTCCAACAGCAGTTCCTCCTAGAGCTAAAATAGATAATTCATTAAGAGCTAATTCTATTTTATTGATAGAGTTTTTTACCTGCCCAAGGTATCCCTTAAATTCTTGTCCTAGCCTAATAGGAGTGGCATCTTGTAGGTGTGTTCTACCTGTTTTTACTATTTCCCAAAATTCCTTAGATTTTTTTTCTAGAGATGACTCTAAAATTTTCATAGAAGGAATTAGATCATCTTTAATTGATATTGCAGCTGCAATGTGAATAGCAGTTGGAATTACATCGTTAGATGATTGTCCTTTGTTTACATGATCATTAGGATGAACAGGGTTTCTTGAACCTATTTCTCCTCCTAATTTTAGAATTGAAAGATTTGAAATTACTTCATTTACATTCATATTTGTTGAAGTACCAGATCCAGTTTGAAATATATCAACTACAAAACTTTCATCGTGATCACCATCAATTACCTCTTGAGCTGAGGATATAATTGCATTTGCTATATCTTTTTCGATTAATCCTAATTCTAGATTTGTTTCTGCTGCAGATTGCTTAATAAGTCCCAATGACTTAATAAATGATCTACCAAATCTTAAATTTGAAATTGGAAAATTTAATTGTGCTCTACGAGTGTTTCCACCATAAAGAGCTTTTGATGGAACTTCAAGCTCTCCCATTGAATCTTTTTCAAGTCTCATATCCATAGTTATTCTCCTAAAGATTTATTTGTGCCTTTTGTCATATTCTTCAAAAGTTTTTGCTGCAGCAGCTAATGAATTTACCGCGGTAGGGTAGCCACCATAGAAAAGCATTTGAGTTATTAATTCTACTATCTCTTCTTTACTCCATCCATAATTTAGAGCTCCTGTAATGTGTCCTGGTAATTGATTAGGTTTGTCTAACACAATCAAAGCTGCTATTGTGCATAAAGATCTAATTTTTGGTTCTAATGTTGGTCTTTGATATATATGACCAAATAATGTTGCATTAATAAGTTCAAATGCTTCCTCTGTACTTTTGGCTACTTCTGGAGTTCCAGGGTCTCCATCGTAGTACCACTCTCTCCATTCTTTTGCTTTTGCAAGAAGTTCCTCATAGCTTTTCATATCAATTTACTCCTTTAAGATTTGTTTTATATGGTTTATAAACTCCAATCAATAATGCAACTAGAGTTATAAAACTTGATAACCAAAATATAGCATTAATTCCAAAGTTATTTACTACAATTCCTGAGATAGCAGGGCCTAAAAACATTCCTAATGCATAATATGCTTGATAAGCACCCATAGCTAAACCTCTGGAGCTATCCTCAAAGCTGAAAAGTATAAGAGTTATTGTGACTGTGTATAAAATTCCTCTACCAAAACCAGATATAAATTGCAGATATGCTATTAAAGGTATATTTTCTACATATGAAGTTAGTAACAAACTAAAAATCATTGATGCAGAACCTAAAATGATGGTTTTTCTTATGCCTATTTTACTTATAAACCAAGCTGATAAAGCCATACCTGTAATACCAGCTAGTTGAGACAATGTAGTAATATCACCAATATTTGTTTTTGAACCTCCTAAATTTTCAATTAAGATAGGTAGAAATCCAAAATTTACTCCAAAAGTAACAAAGTGAAATCCAATTGCAATTGCAGATATTCTTAGTAAAACGTTATTCCTTAACAAATTAATGATTTTATTTTTACTTAAATTAGTTTTTTTAGGTTTTTCATACTTTGCCCAAAATAGAATTATCATTCCAAGAACACTTACAATTAGAGATGCTAAAAAAGGAGTTTTATCTCCATATAAATCTGCAAGTCTCCCGCTCAATAAAGTAGAAATAGTAATAGCAACTCCATTTATACCCATCATGAAAGAACTTGCGTAATGTAATAATTCTTTTTTAAACTGGGATGCAAAAAGAAGACTTACTGCAACCCAACCAGCTCCTGCAGCCCCTGTTATTAATCTAGCAAAAAAAATATCTATTGGTCCATCAGAAATTAATAGTCCAAAAGAGCCTATACCAGAGCAGAGCATAGTCAAAATTGCAAAAGGTTTAGTACCCCATAAATCAACTGCTATCCCTAAAGGTATTCTTAGTATTATTTGACCTATTGCATATGATGCAACTATATAACCAATCATTGTAGCTGAAGCTCCTAAATCTTTCGAATGATTTGGAAGAATAGGTACATAAAGATATAATGATGCCCAGAAAAAGAAAGTACCTACTATAACTATGATAATAGAAGGATTTTTAATTATTTCCCTAATTAGTTCTTTCAAAATATGATATATTTTTTTATATAAATTCAAATTACTTATTTTTTATGTATAACTCCATAAAAAAGGGAGGGAAATATGAAATTTTGTTACGCAAATAGAAGAATGACTCTATATCCAAACTCAGTAGATCCATGGGATTTAGCTCCTGAAGATTATACAGATCAATTTCTGAAAAAAGTTAAAGATATGGGATTTGATGCTCTAGAGATTGGAAGTGATACATTAGATAAAACTGGAGGTTCTGAAAAAGCTGTAAAAGAATTCACAAAGAGAATTAATTCATTTGGATTAGATATAGGGTCAATTAGAAGCGGAGGCACTCTTACTGAAGCTAAGAATGGTCCTCAAAATATAGATAAACTAAAAAAATCAATTACTTATGGTAAACATACAGGAGCTGAAGTAGTAAACGGAGCTATAAGTGCACCTTCAAGATATCCAGGTAATCCAGAAGGAAGCCTACCAGCATCAGGATCTGGTTGGAATAAATCTCAAGATTCTTCCAAAGAAGCGTCTATGTGGGTATATGAACATCTTTCTAAAATTTATCAAGAATCATGTGATGAAGCATCTGATCATAACTTAAATATTTCAGTCGAGATACATCAAAATTCACCTGTAGATAATTCTTGGTCTGCAAAATATTTATATGGGATGGTAGATAGATCTAATTTTGGAATAAATCCAGATTTAGGAAATGTTCTATGGAATTATGATCAACCAGAAGAAAAATTTGAGGATTGCATAGATAATGTTGCTTCAATATCTAATTATTGGCATTGTAAAAACTTGCAAACAGTTTATCACCCTGAAAATGAAAGATCTGTTTTTATCAGAGTGCCACTTCAAGATGGTGAAATTGATTATAGATATGCTATTAGTTCCATGATAAACGCTGGATATAAAGGATATATGGCTATTGAAGGCACACAAAATGGAGATCAGTTTTACAAAGATTATCAGAGTATTAGTTATGCAAAGAGTGTTGCAGAATCATTAGATAGCTAACTGTTTGGTTCTCTTCCATATTTTGATATCCATGCTAAAAACATTGCTATGAAGAATAATATAGCTATTCCTATAAATGCATTTCTATAGGAACCTGATTGATCATGAATCATACCTGCAATTAATGGGCCAAGCGCCATAGTAATAGAAGTCAGAAAAGCATTTATTCCCATCATGCTTCCAATATTTTTCATACCGAATTGTTCAACAATCGTTAGAGGTATCATTGCTCCAAAAGCACCAAAACCTAGGCCATAAATAAAACATCCTAACCACAAAATTGTAGTACTACTAGAGCTACATAAAACGAGTGTCCCTATAGCTTGAAAAAAGATACAAAGTATTAATGTTTTTCTTGCTGAATAAGTTTCACTTACTCTACCAAAAGTTATTTTCCCAATTACACCCATAACCGCGATCATCATTAAGCATGATGTAGCTACATTTTGAGACATTCCTTCATCTTCTAGGAACTGTGTCAATTGAGTTAATATACCCTGATATGTTAGTACTCCAATCATTAATGAAATATTAATTGCCCAAAATCTGAAGGAATTAATTGCTTCTTTTGCACTGAAACCTAAGGATGATTGTTTTTTAGCTAAAGCTAGATAATCTAGATTTCTGTTAGTTCTGATTGATTCTTTTTCTACATCTTCTAACGATTCAGAAATTATAAAATATGAAGATAATGCTAAAAAAAGCATGATTCCTCCAAAAATCAAGTACGCTAACTCCCAGCCTGAGAATACTATTACTGATGCTGCTAAGGCTGGCATAGTAAATCCTCCAAAATTGTTTCCTGAGGTAACTGCTCCCATTACTCTTCCTCTAGTTTTAGGAAACCAAAGGGGAACAATTTTTCCAGAAGTAATTTGTGTAGCACCAGGGAATCCTGCATAAACTAGTGCGCTATATAAATACCAATGCCATAGACTAGAGATTGTAGGTCTAAGTAAAAAACCTAAACTAATCATAATTAATGAGATAAGCAAAACAATCTTAATTCCGTATTTATCTGCAGATTTACCTAGTATAGGACCAGTTAAGCCAGATATAAAAGCTAGGGATAGAGCTCCGTTTAATTGAGTTTTAGTCCAACCAAATTCCTCTTGTAAAGGATTTGCAAACTGGCCAAAAGCATATTGTGACATCCCAATAGATAATCCTGTTGAAAGAAATGCTACGAGCGCAATTTGATAGCCTCTGTAAGGAGCAATCATATATAAACCTCGAAAATAGTGAATTTATTTCATCTTATAGCTTCATTTATCTAATTCAAACATTTATTATTAGTCAAAATGGCTTATATTAGGAAACTTACGGAGGCAAACAATGAGTTCAAACTATGAACCAGTTAAGAACTGGGCAAAAATTCCTATGGGTATTTCATTTTATGGAGACTGTGGTGGAGTAGCAGTTGATTCAAAAGATAATGTATATGTTTTCAACAGAGGTACAGATCCAGTTTGTGTTTTTGATCCTGAAGGAAATTTTTTAAGATCTTTTGGTCATGGAGAATTTGATAGACCTCACGGTATCGAAATTGATAAAGAAGATAATATTTATCTAGTAGATGATGGCCCTGGTAATTTTATACAAAAAAGAGACAATAACGGAAAGGTGATTTTTACTGTTGGTGAAAGGGGTAAAGAAGCTCCTTGGCAAGGTGGAGAAATGTTTAATAGACCTACAGATATTGCAATACATCCAACAACTGGAGATCTTTTTATATCAGATGGATATGGAAACTCAAGAGTACATAAACTTACGCCTGAAGGAGAACATATTTTGAGTTGGGGTGTTCCTGGATCAGAGAATGGACAATTCTCACTTCCTCATAATATTTCAATGATAGGAGAAGATAAAGTAATAGTAGCTGATAGAGAAAATTTTAGACTTCAAATATTTGATCTAGATGGTAATTATATTGATCAATGGCATCTGCATCATCCAATGTCTGTTACTGAAGGTAAAAATGGAGATAAAAACCTCTATATTGGTGAAATGGGCCCTCCTGACGTACAAATAGGGGTTAAAGGACTAGGGAATAGAATAGTTATATTATCTCCTGAAGGGGAAAAAATAGATGCATTTGGTCATGGGCTACCTGGCCAAAATGATGATCAATTTGTTGCACCACATGGAGTAACAACAGATTCTAAAGGAAATGTATATGTTGGTGAAGTGGCTTGGACTTTTTGGGGTTCTAAACAAAATCCTCAACCTTTAGGAGAATTGATTTCGCTAAGAAAATGGATAAAAAAATAAGGAGATTAAATGACTTTAAAAAATAAAAATTATCAACCGGTTCCTTTATGGGCTAAGTTACCTCATCCAATGAGATTTCAAGAGGCCACAAGCGTAGCAACTGATTCAAATGATAATGTATATGTTTTTAACAGAGGGCTTTATCCACTAATAATTTTTGATAAGGATGGTAATTACATTGGTCATTGGGGTGAAGGAGAATTTAATAGGCCCCACGGAATCAGAATAGATAAAGATGACAATTTATATCTTATTGATGATTTAGATCATATAGTCCAAAAAAGAACAAAATCAGGAGAAATATTACTTACTATTGGAGAGAAAGGTAAGCCTTCACCTTGGCAAGAAGGAGGTTATTTTAATAGACCTACTGATGTTGCTATTGATGAATTTACAGGTGATATTTTTGTTTCAGATGGGTATGGGAATTCAAGAATCCATAAGTTTAATTCAAAAGGTGATCACTTGAAAAGTTGGGGGAAATCAGGATCAGAAGATGGTGAATTCTCACTTCCTCATAATATTAGTATTTTTGATAAAGATAAAATTGCTTTATGTGACAGAGAAAACTTTAGAGTTCAAATTTTTGATTTTGATGGAAATTATCTAGATCAATGGCATTTTCACCGACCAATAGCTATCTATTCTGATCAAAATGAGAAAGAAGTTTATGTAGCTGAGGCAGGTGCTCCAGATGTTCAAGCTGGAGTCCCAAATTTAGGTCTAAGGGTTGTAATTGTAGATGAAAAGGGTGATCGAATCAGTTCTTTTGGAAAAGGAACACTAGGTGAAAACCCTGATCAATTTATAGGACCCCATGGCATGGCAGTAGATTCTGCTGGATCTGTTTACATAGCAGAGGTCTCCTATACAGCATTTGGATCAAATCAAGATCCTCCTAGAGAGGTTGCTTCATTAAGAAAATGGGAAAGGATAAGCTAGATGATAGTTGGAGATGGAAAATTTAAGTTTGAGCTTGATCAAAATTGGCCTATATCTATTCCAGAATATTGGACTCTGGGACAATGTGCTGATATTGATATAGACTCTGATGATAATGCATGGGTTTTTTCAAGAGGTAAACATCCTGTTACCAAATGGTCTAATGATGGTAAATTCATGGGTTCATGGGGTAATCAAGGTGATCAAAAAGGAGAATTTAGAATTCCACATGGACTAAATATTGATTCAGAAGGATTCATTTGGCTTACGGATCATCAAACACACCAAGTGACTAAACATAAGCCAGATGGAGAGTGTGTTTTAGAATTGGGTGAATTTGGTTTTGCAAATTTTACACTTACAACGGATGGCACACAGGGAAACCCATTTAATATGCCAACAGGATCAGCTATTTCCCCTGAAGGAAAGATTTTTGTTAGTGATGGATATGGAAATAGAAGAGTTCATAGATTTTCTAGTGAAGGGAAGCATGAATTATCTTGGGGTGAACATGGTACTGGAAATGGACAGTTTGCAATAGTTCATAAACTTGGTGTTTATAAAGATAGCAGAGTTTTTGTCTGTGACAGAGAAAATGACAGAATACAAATTTTTTCACCAGATGGAGAACTATTAGATATTTGGACTAATGGATTAGCAGGGCCAGGAGATATTTACTTTCAAGATGATATAGCTTATGTGGTTGAACAAAGTGAAGGAAGTGGAATTTCTATTTGGGATGTTCCTTCTGGAGAATTACTAACTCGGTGGAGAGGAGTCCCAGAAGTATGTGAGGCAGTACATGGTTGTGCAGTAGACTCCAAAGGAAATATTTTCATAGCTGAAATAGGCCTAGGAAATATAGGCCAGAGAATTAGAAAACTTAATAAAGTTTAGAAAGCATCATTATCAGCTGCAATTTTATCTAAATCTTCCCTTGTGTAAGATCCTAAAGATCTAAAATTATATTCTGTATAATTTTTTATCCATTGCATAGCTATTTTTGATGATTTCTTATAATTTGTTTTTTGTGTGTCTGTTGCACTATCGCCTAATTGACTAATAATATCATCAGTTTCACTTAGGATTATGTCCTTTACAAGTTTGAAAGAATGTTGTTCTTCTGTATCTTCAGCTACAGATTTATGGATAATTCTTTGAGCAATTTGACCAGTCGATATCCTTGCAGTTGCCAAATCTTCCATCAATGCAGGTCTTTTTCCAGGCCTGCCTGCTAATCTGTCTATACCTTTAGCCCCTCTTCCATTTAACCATCCCTCAACATACTCAAGCAATGTCCTCACATTTTGTCTAGTTCCTTCTTTTGTTAATGTTCCGACAGGGTTTTCTATCTTAACAGGGTAATTATCTGGATTTTTCATATCCTCACTTGGTTCCCATCCAGATTCTCTTAATTTCTTAAATGGTTCTGCAGCAGGATCCATGTGATAAATGTGGGCGACCCAGGCTCTTAAGAAACCTTGATTAGCTTCCCATTCTTTATCAGCTTTTATAGATTTTGCAGCTTCAATATTTACATCTTCATCTCTAGAGGGCAGAGCAGTAGCCATTCCTCCGATAGGTACAGCATTATGTTTAAGGCATATTGCTACAAGTCTTCTAAAAATATTAGACATAAATTCAGTGTTTTGAATGGTAACATCAAATCTGTCTGGCCATACAAAATTTTCATCATGCATTACATATTCCAATATACTAGCTTTCAGATCCCATCTGGCTGCATTTAATCCTGCAGCATATTCACCTAAAGCAAATAGCATTTCTTCCATTTGAAAAACAGCTGGCAATGATTCAATAAGTATAATTCCTTTAATATTAACGTCATTCAATTCATCTACTGAATTTTTTATTTCTGTAAATAAAGAATTATAAAATTTTGCTTCTCGTGCAGATTCAGTTTTAGGGATGTAAAAATATACTCCTTCTCCTTTTCTATGCTGTTCTCTTCCTCCAAAAAATAAAGTTAATGCTGTTCCAAGTACAGTTGCAGAAATAGGGTTCCCATCAACGGTTACCATAGGTTCATCTAAGTGAAGACCTCTTTCTCTATGCATAAAGAATGGAATTTTTCCAGGTTCTAATTCATAATGTTTACCTGTAGCTTGGTTATCAAATTGTAAAGTTCCTAGAGTCGCTTGCATTCTATTTCTGGCAGCATACACAGAGTCTTCTAATGTATGACCTGCTGCGTCTTCGTCATCATCTAGATCACCTTCAGCTCTGACACCTCCAGGACCAGGATTTAATGCATTGATAAGCATAGATGCTATTCCAGCTGGTCCAGAAATTTCTATTCCAGGTTTTCTTAAATCCTCAGGTAGATTTGGTATTTCCCAATCACCATTGGCTTCAGAAGTTTCTAGGAGTTTAGGCATGATACCTTTTCTTGCCTTTTCTTGATTTGCTAGTCTTTCTTTCCTGATTTCTCCAACTTCAGAATTGAACTTATCATGTAATTTTACAAGTAGACTTTGAAATTCTTCAGTAAAAATATCTGAACAATCAATTGTGGATTGGTATGATAATCTGTTAGACAAAACTAATACTCCTAAATAAATATATTTTCCTGAAAAATTATACTATTTATTTTGTTTTAGTCCATAAAGAAAGTTTTCTATTTAAGTTATTAGTTCTTTCAGATCAGAAACATCTCTGTCAGATCGAAGTCTACCCAAAGCTTTTCTTTCAATTTGTCTTATTCTTTCTCTTGTTAAGCTTAGATCTTTACCAATTTCTTCTAATGTTCTAGGTTTTCCATCAGTTATTCCGAATCTTAATTCTAGAACTTTTCTTTCTCTATCATTTAATTGACTTAATACAGAATCAATATGACTTCTCATTGAAGATTGAGCGGCTACCTCTGGTGGGGTTGGAGTTGAATCATCCTCAATCAGGTCTCCAAGTTCGTTTTCACCTTCTTCTCCTATTGGAGTTTCTAATGATACAGGTTCTTGGGCCATTTTTAATATTTCAGCGACTTTTTTTGGTTCCATCTCAAGTCTATCTGATAATTCTTTAATTGAAGGCTCTCTGTTAAATTCCTGTGCTAGTTCTCTTCTTGAGCGCATTATCTTATTTAAAGTTTCTACAACATGAACAGGTATTCTGATAGTTCTTGCTTGATCTGCAATAGCTCTAGTTATACCTTGTCTTATCCACCATGTTGCGTAGGTTGAAAATTTGAAACCTTTTCTGAAATCAAATTTTTCTATTGCTCTCATTAGGCCAATGTTTCCTTCTTGAATTAAGTCGAGCATTGACAAGCCTCTATTTAGGTGTTTTTTGGCAACTGATACTACAAGTCTTAAGTTAGCCTCTCCTAAATGCTTTCTAGCTTTTTCACCTTCTTCTTTGATAATCCTAATATGATTTTTTATTGATTCACTAGATATTTCTTTTATTATTTTATTTTGGTTTTTAATTGGTTTTTCTATATCAAGATTGGATGAGACAACATAATTTTCAGGAAGGATTCTTCTTAAAACAGAGAGTTCAATTATATTATTTTCAGCGTCCTCTAAAGGAATACCTGTCGCATCAGAAACATATTTAGATGCTTGCATAAAAACTTCATCTACTTTTTGTCCATCAATTATCTCTTTTACTTGGTCATTTACAACAAGATCTGAAAGAGTAAGACTTCCTTTAATATTCAGGAATTTTTTTAAGGATTTTATCAATTTAGACAACTCTGAAAACCTATCTAAAGCATTTGTAACTATAAATGAGTTAAGCTCATCATTTAAGTAGAAATCATTAGAATAATCAATTGATTCCTCATCGAAATCAGAAGGCATAGCCATAAGTTTTTTTATACAAATTGAAGTTTCGATAGATCTTGCTAATATAACTTCATCACTTGCTGATAATAAGTTTACTTTTCCAATTTCCTTTAGATACATTCGAACTGTATCATTGCTCAGCTCTGAATCATCTTTATTTTTCTTAGTTTCGCCTTTTGAATCTCTTTGTTGTTCCCAATTAGTAAGTTCAGAACTTGAAAATGATTTTAAATCTTTTTCTTCTTCATTAGCTTCATCTTCTATACCAGTCTCACTGCTTCTGTGAATACCTTCTTCGTTCTCAAAATCTTCATCATAATCATTACTTATTGATGAATTTTCTTCATTAGATTTTTGAACCAATTCTCTCTCCTATGTTTGTTGCTCAGATACTTTATTATATTGAATTTTCTTTTAAACAAGAATACGTATTTAATACGGGTTTTTAACTTGCCTGAAAAAAAAATAAGGTGTATACCCTTATTATATAACATTTCTTAGTAAATTTAGAGGGTAGTATGAGCAGTTTTAATTTTGATAATTTATGGTCTGAAAAGTCAACCGATGCAGATAGAATACTCACGCTTCATGCAAAATATGATTTTGCTGTTGCATATCCGCCATATGAAGAAGTGCCAATGTATGGACTTATTGATGGCTTAAAGTCTAAAGTTGACGCAAATTTAGAAAAAGTATCGAAAGAAATGGCTTACTATCCTCATGTTCAAGGTGATGAATCTCTAAGAGAATTTACAGCAAATAAGATTGCATCTGATAGAGGTATTAAAACTGATAAAGATTCAATAGTTTTATGCAATGGTTCAGGAGAGGCTAATGGCTTAATTATACAAGCACTAATTGACCCAGGGGATTATGTTATAGCTGAGCAATTTGTTTATATGGGAACAACAAAGCAACTAACATTTTATAATGCTAACACCGTTGGTTCTCCAATTGATGATAAAGGACTTATACCTGAAAAATTAGAAGAAACTATATTGAAAATAAAAAATGATCATGGTGTTATGCCAAAAATGCTTTATACAATACCTGAACATCAAAATCCAACTGGTTCAACATTGCCAAAAGATCGTAGACTAAAAATCATCGATATCTGTCATAAATATGGTATTCCTATTCTTGAAGATGATTGTTATGTAGACAACAGATTTGAAGGTGAACCAGAGCCTGCATTTGCTTCTCTTGATGATTCAGGAATGGTAATTTACGTAGGTTCTTTTTCAAAGTTAATTGCACCAGGATTGAGACTAGGTTTTTTTACAGCTTCTAATGAAGTTATTGATAGAGCCCTTTCTGTCAAGGTTGGTTCTGGACCTAATCAGTTTGCAGCATATGCAGTAGATGGATATCTACGAAGTAATTTAGAAGAACAAAAATCTAACTATGACAAAATCCTAAAAGAGAAAAAAGAGTCAATGGAAAAGGGTCTTGAAGAAGTATTTTCAGGAACTAATGCAAAATGGTCTTCCCCACAGGGGGGATGCTACACCTGGTTCGAAATGACAGATGGAAAAAACTTATCTGAAATAAGGGATGAAGTGTTTAATAGGGGAGTTGGATATATCGCAGGAGATATGTTTGCACCAAATGGAGATGGTCATAATATGGCTAGATTATGTTTTGCATTTGAACCTATTGAAAAAAATTATGAAGGAATTATAGAACTTGGATCAATTTTCAAAGATTTGAATGTAATCTAGGAATTTTTTCTTATATCAATTTCTTCTTTTGAACCAATATAAAACCCTACTCTTTGGTGTAAATCATTTGGAGCTATGTTCAATATCTTGTTTTCTCCATCATTTGCATCTCCACCTGTATTCTCTGCAATAAATGATAGAGGATTACATTCATAGATAAGTCTTAGGCGCCCTTGCCCAGTTTTTGGGTCTGCAGGATATGCAAAAACCCCACCTTTTAATAAATTTCTATGAAAATCTGCTACAAGTGAACCAACATATCTTGCAGTATATTTTCCATTTTCTCCAGATCTTAGAGATTCAATCCATCTTTTATCTTTATCTGTAAACTTATTCCAATTTGATTCATTTACTGAGTAAACTTTTGAATTTCCATGTATGATTTTTTCATTAGTAACTAAAGCTTCTCCATTCTTATCAAATGAAAACATAGATGTGTCTTCTCTAGAAGAAATACACATTACTGATGAAGATCCGTAAACAGTATATCCAGCGACAATTGCATTACTCCCTTTTTGAAGTAAATTTGATTCATCGCTTTGATCATTATTAATTTTTTTATATATTGCAAAAATCGTTCCAATAGTAACAGCTACATCAATATTTGAAGATCCGTCTAATGGGTCAAATACAACTATATAATCAGCATCTTTGTTATTTGGATTAGGCACTATTACGGACTCTATTTCTTCTGAACCCATTAGAAAAACTTTTCCTGATTCAGAAAGATTTTTTATGAGTAAATCATTAGAAAATTCATCAAGTTTTTCTACCTGTTCTCCTTGTACGTTTATTTCTCCAGTTTTACCAACTAAATTATTTATATTTGAAGATCTAATTGCCTCAGATATTTTGTAGCAAGTATTTGATATAACAGAAAGTATTTTTTTTAAATTATCATCTAGATCAAGATCATCTAGATAGTCATCAAGTAATTTATTTTTTTTATCCATAAGTTATTTATAAAGAGTTTAAATTTATTTAAAAAAACATATTACTTTGGTCAAAATTTTTCAAGAAATATTAGTTATAAATATACCTTATATAGAAAATTTCTTTAAACTTTTCAATTTGAACTCAAGTAACTAGTTTCAATTTATATAAAGATGCTATAAATTCTAATGTAATTAGATATCGATAAATTATTATTTTATTTCATGAATTTGGAGAGAAATTAATGAATACAAAGGAATTGAATAGAGTCGCAAAGCACATGGTAATGCCTGAAAAAGGCATTTTAGCAGCAGATGAGAGCACTGGAACAATAAAGAAGAGATTTGATTCAATCAATGTTGAATCAACTGAAGAAAACAGAAGGGATTGGAGACAACTTTTATTTCAAACAAAAACTATTTCAGATTATATTAGCGGAGTTATTCTTTATGATGAAACATTAAGGCAAAGCACTAGTGATGGAGAAAAATTTGTTGATCTACTCAATAAAAATGATATTGTTCCTGGAATAAAGGTAGATAAATCAACCCATCCTCTTGCTTTGAGTGAAGGAGAAGTTATTACAGAAGGTTTGGACGGATTGAGAGAGCGGTTAGAAGAATACCTCGAAATTGGTGCTAAATTTACTAAATGGAGAGCAGTAATAAATATAGGAGAAAACACACCCTCTGATTATGCCATAAATACAAATTCATATCTTTTATCTTTATATTCTGCACTAAGTCAAGAGGTTGGGCTTGTACCTATAGTTGAACCTGAAGTGCTTATGGATGGAGATCATTCAATTGATCAATGTTCTGAGGTAACAGTAAAGACATTAAAAAAAGTTTTCGAAGATTTGTCTGAAAGTAATGTCCATTTACCTGGAATTGTTCTGAAACCAAATATGGTGCTTTCTGGAAAAGATGCAATAAAAAGAGCTGGCGCGAAAATAGTAGCAAAATATACAGTTGATGTACTTGAAGAAACTGTTCCTAAAGATGTTCCTGGAATTGCTTTTTTATCTGGAGGCCAGGAAGATCAAGAATCCATAGATAACTTAAATGAAATTAATTTATATGCTAAAAATAAAAAATCTCCATGGGAACTTACTTATTCTTACGGTAGAGGTTTGCAAGCAGCTCCTTTAAAGATTTGGTCAGGAAATAAAAGTAATGTACTTGATGCCCAGAATGAATTTGAAAAAAGAGGTATGTCGGCATCAAAAGCAAGACAAGGTAATTATTAATTATGGATATCAAGAAACTTTTAAGTGAATCAAATACCAATTTAGTAAATCATAGAAGAGTTTTGCATTCTATGCCAGAACTAGGTTTTGAAGAAAATAAAACTTCACAATATATTCAAGATGAACTAAAAAAATTAGGAATTCCAATTGATACGAAATATGGAAAAACTGGTGTTGTTGGAACCATAAAAGGTGGTCTTGGTGAAGGAAGATCGATTATGATCAGAGCAGATATAGATGGACTACCTATAACCGAAGAAACTGAACTAGATTTTGCATCTAAAAATGGTTGTATGCACGCTTGTGGTCATGATGGTCACATTTCAATACTTTTGGAGACTGCAAGAATTTTACAATCAGTAAAAGATTCAATTAAAGGTGAAATTATTTTATGTTTTCAACCAGCTGAAGAAATTGTTCAAGGTGCCTTAGCAATGATAGATGATGGACTTTTTGATGACTATCATCCTGAAAGAGTTTTAGGTTTACATATCTGGAATCAACTTCCTTCTGGGTTTGTTGGAGTAAATGATTCAGCTGTTTTTGCTTCTGCTGATGCATTTTCTCTTGAAGTTAAGGGTAGAGGAGGGCATGGTGCTCTTCCTCACTTAAATGTAGATCCAATAGTTGCGGCATCTCAAATAATTACTAATGCTCAAACTATAGTTAGTAGAGAAATATCACCTCAGGATCCAGGGGTACTAACTTTTGGTAAGATAGAGTCTGGATCAGCTCCAAATATAATTCCTGATTCTGTAAGTATTGAAGGAACAATCAGAGCATACTCGCAGGATGTAAGAGAGCGAATTTATTCATCCCTTGAGAGAATAAGTAAACTTAGCGCTGAATCTATGAGATCATCTGCGACTACAGAAATTATGTATGGAGCAGGACCTGTAGTCAATGAGCAGGAAGTTGCATCATGGGTTAGAGATAAGGCTAGAGAAGTTTTAGATGATTCATTAGTAGGTCCAACCGAGCCTGTAAGTGTTGGAGATGACATGGCAGAATTTCTTCAAAGAATACCAGGAGTTTATTTTTTGTTAGGTGCAAGCGTTGGAAACAAATACCCTCATCATAATTCTCGGTTTGACTTTGACGAAAAAGCAATGATTAATGGTGTAAAAGTTTTTATTTCTTGCACCTTAGATTTCCTAAATAATTAAACTACGGGAGAAGTTCCTCCGTCAACATTAACCGCTGTTCCTGTAACATAGCTTGCTTTAGCTGAGGATAGAAAACAAATAACATCTCCTACTTCAATAGCTTCTCCTACTCTTCCCATAGGAACATTTTTACCCATAACTTCCCAGTGATCTTCTAATGTATAATCAGGTTTATCTTTTTGAATGTTTTCTACTCTTGTTCTATGCTGCCCAGATTTTAACAATCCGACACATACAGTATTAACTCTTATATTAGAGCCTGCATATTCTTTTGACCAAGCTTTCGTCAATGATATTCCTGCCGCTCTTGAAAGTGATGTTGGTTGACTCCCTCCAGCTGTAGCTTTTCCTCCAGGAGTAGTAATATTTATGATGCTTCCTGATCCACTTGATTTCATGTCTTCAATAACTGCTCTTGCACAATAAATTGCACCATAAACCTTTAAGTTTAGATCTTCTGTAAGTTGATCATTTGTCATTTCCTCTAATGGAGATGCAGATGATGTTCCTGCATTATTTACTAAAATATCTATTTTGCCAAATTCATCTTTAACTTTATTTATAGAACTTATAACTGAATTTTCGTCTCTGACATCTGTTGAGAAAGCGACTACCTTTCCTTTAGCATCTTTTTTGATTTCATTCACAGCGTTATCTAGTTTTTCTTGAGTTCTAGCTAAAATTGCAACGTTAGCTCCCTCTCTAGAAAGAGAAATAGCTGCAGCTAATCCAATACCATCACTTCCGCCAGTAATTATTGCATTTTTGCCATTTAATCCAAGGTCCATCTTTTTGTCCTTTCAGTTATAATGAGTTAATTCTTAAGAATATAAATATATATCAATAGGAATTTTCTTTGAAGCCTCTAAAAGTAAATAAAAGAATTATTCTTGGCCCAGGCCCTTCATCTGCTAATCCAGATGTTCTGAAATCTATGTCGAATCCTATACTTGGATATTTAGATCCTGATTTTTTCAAAATTCTTGATGAGGTAAGAGAAAGTCTTAAGAATTTATACAGAACTAAAGATCATGCTTTTGCACTTAGTGGATCTGGTTCATCTGGGATGGAAGCAGGTCTAACTTGTCTTGCTGAAAGGGGAGATAAGGTTATTGTTTGTGCTTATGGATATTTTTGTGAGAGACAAATCTTAATGGCAGAAAGACTAGGATTAGAAATAATTCCTTTAAGATCTGAGTGGGGTAAACAAATGGATCCATCGCTTCTAGAAGATGCACTTAAACAACATCCAGATACCAAACTTGTAGTAGCAACCCATGCTGAAACAAGCACTGGAGTTTTGCAAAATATTGAAGAATTAGGGAAGATAGTATCTAAGTCAGATGCTTTATTTATGATTGATTGTGTAACTTCTATTGCTGGTACTGAAATACTTTTTGATGATTGGAATATTGATTTTGCATATTCTGGCAGTCAGAAATGTTTGGCTTCGCCTCCTGGATTATCCCCATGCGCGATGTCTGAAAAAGCATATCAATATATAAAAAATAGAAAAACTAAACCATCTTCGTGGTACTTAGATCTTTCTTTAGTAAATGATTATTGGGGGAGCGAACATGTTCCACAATATACAGTTGCAGTCAGTTCTATATATGCACTTTATGAATCACTTAGACTTCTCGATGAGGAAGGAATTGAAAATAGGTGGAATAGGCATAAAGTTAATGCTGAAAAACTAAGAGCAGGCCTCACAGAAATTGAACTTAATTTACCTATATCTCCTAATGACAGGCTTGATCAATTAACGGTGGTAACTAAACCTGACCACATAGATGATGTTGAATTTAGAAATAAACTAATTTATGACTATAATATTGAAATAGGAAGAGGTCTTGGAGACTTTGCTGGAAAAGTTTTCAGAATTGGTCTTATGGGAGAATCTTGTAAGTCTGAGTATGTTGATCAAATATTAGATGTTTTTAGAAAAGAAATTTAGTCAAAAATTAATATTTAATTTATCTAAATCTCAGATTTTTTCTGCTTAGCTCCGATATATTTGTACAACCCATTAGTTTCATATCTCTTTCTAAAGCTGTCTTATATAGACTAAGTGCTTTTTCTACACCGGCTTGTCCTGCAGCTGCCAGTGCATAAAGATACAATCTACCTCCAGCAACAGCTTTTGCTCCAATAGATAAAGCTTTCAGCATATGTGTAGATCTTTGGATCCCTCCTTCACATATAACATCTATCTTATCTCCAACAGCATCAACAATATCTGTAAGCACATCAAAATTAGCTACTTGACCATCAAGCTGTCTTCCGCCATGATTTGACACTACAATTCCTGTACAACCAATATCTACTGCTCTTTTAGCATCTTCAACGCTTACTACACCTTTTAGAGCAAAATCTTTACCCCAATCAGAAGCAAGTTTTTCTGCATCATCCCAGCTCATTGATTGATCTAGCATTGTTGAAAAATAACTACCTATAGATGTAGAAACATTAGAAAGCTCGCTAACACTATCTTTCAATAAAGGAAGTTCAAATTTTTCTCTTAAAACATAATTTAATCCCCACATTGGTTTAGAGAAAAAACTATATAAGCTACCAAGTGTAAGTTTTGGAGGAGATGTAAACCCTGTTCTTAAATCTCTCTCTCTGTTACCAGATGTTATAGTATCAACTGTTAATGCAATTACATCAAAAGAAGATGCTTTTACTCTATCAAGTACAGCGTCGTTAATTCCATGATCTTTGTGATAATAAAATTGGAACATTTTAGGAGTATTAAACTTACTTAATTCTTCAATAGGTACTGTTCCGATAGTTGATAAACCAAACATAGTCCCATATTTTTCAGCTGCCTTTGCAACCGCTCTTTCACCTTGATGATGAAATAATCTTTGAAGTGCTGTAGGTGAACAGTAAAAAGGTAAATCTAATTTTTTCCCAAAAATAGTTGTAGATAGATCAATATCTTCTACTCCTCTCAAAACATTAGGAATTAAGTCTACATCCTCGTAAGCACTTGTATTTCTTCTGTATGTAGTCTCATCTTCAGCAGCTCCATCAATATAATGAAAAATAGGAGATGGAAGTTTCTTTTTTGCTAGTTTCCTAAAGTCGTGGAAATTTTGACAGTCATTTAATCTCATAATATTAATATTTTTTTTTTTGATAATTTAAAATCTTACAGTAATTTTGAGATGCAAAGACCTTTTTTTCTTTGATTATTTTTCGTTATCAGAGATAATTTTATTAAGGATTCAAAATGCAAACCTATTCATTGAAATGCTATAAGTGTAATGTCACTCAGAATGATAATTCTATATCTAGAATTTTCTGCGAAAAAGGCTGTAACGAATTATTGATATGTCAAGATATTTCTCCAATGAAACAAGACCCTCTAAGATCAATAAGGGATGATGTAGAATCATTTTCTCTAGGTGAGGGGAGTACTCCATTGATTCCCCTAAATAAAATTGGAAAAAGACTAGGGTTAGAAAAACTTTTTGCCAAACTAGAATTCATGTCACCAACGGGGTCTTTTAAGGATAGAGGAAGCTCTCTTGTAATAAATATTGCAAGAAAAGAAAGAGTTACAGAATTTGTTGAAGATTCTTCTGGAAATGCTGGAGCTTCATTATCTGCATATGCTGGAGCTACAGATATAAAAGCTCATATTTTTGTACCTGATAGTGCGGGAAAAGGTAAACTTGATCAAATCTCTATTTTTGGAGCAAAATTACATAAAATCGAAGGTCCAAGAGAAAACTCTACAATTGCTGCAAAAGATTTTTCAAAAAAAAATAATATCCCATATTTATCACATAATTTATCTCCATATTTTTCTGAAGGAATGAAAAGTTTCGCATACGAAATTTATTCAGAATTTGGAGAAGTAGATCATATTATTTTTCCTACTGGAAACGGATCTCTCTTATTAGGAACATGGAGAGGGTTTATAGATATATCAGAGAATTCTAATTTAAGTCTTCCTAAATTGCATGCAGCTCAATCTAGTATTATCGAGCCAATTGTAGCTGAGTTTTCTCAAAAAAAATGGAATTTTGATCCTTCATCAAAAACTATAGCTTCTGGTATTTCAGTTTCAAACCCACCTAGATTAATTGAGATTGTTGACGCCATAAAAAATAGTGATGGTTCAGCTACCTCGTCAAGTGATAATGAAGCATTGATTTGGCATGAAATATTAGCAAAAGAAGAAGGGATTTATTCAGAAAAAACTTGTGCTTTTTCTTTTGCAACTCTGGAAAAATTAGTAAAATCTGGAATCATAAAAAAGAACGAAAAAATAATTATACCGATAACTGGTTCAGGCCTAAAGGAATCTACTTAAAAGAGTTATATGCTTCTTTGAATCCTTTAATAGATCCTTCTAAAACCCAGTCGTCTACACTGTAAGAAATTCTAAAGTATCCACCTAGGCCAAAGCCTCTTCCAGGAACTGTTAGGACTTTGTGTTTTTGAAGTTCTTGTACAAATTTAGCATCATCTTCAATTGGAGTTTTTGGGAAAAGATAAAAAGCCCCTTCTGGCTTAACACAATCATAGCCAATATCAGTTAATTCTTTATATAAAAAATCTCTTTTCTTTTTATATACGTCTATATCAACACTCTCATTTTGAATGTCTTCTATAGCCCTTTGCATGAAAGCAGTAGCGTTAACATGACCTAAAGTTCTTAGAGAAAAAATAATTGCATCAAATAATACTTCTCTATCTTTATCTTTTGGAGATACTATAATATATCCAATTCTTTCACCAGCCAATCCTAGATCTTTGGAATGAGAAGTTACAACAATAGATCTATCGTGATAATTGAAAATAAAAGGATATTTTTTATCGTCAAAAATTATTTTTCTATATGGCTCATCTGAAACAAGATATATTTCAGTTTGAAGTTTTTTTTCACTTCGCCTTATTACTTCAGAAAGTTTTTCTATAACTTCTTTTGGGTATAGAACTCCTGTGGGATTATTGGGTGAATTTATAATTACAGCTTTAGTTTTTTCCGTGATTTTGTTTTCAAGATCTAGTAAATCAGGAAGGAAATTCTCATCAGTTTTTGCGATAACTGATTTACCATTATGATTAGAAACATAGAATAGATACTCTACAAAAAAAGGTGAAAAAATTATTATTTCATCATCAGGATTTAGTAAAGTTTTTAAGACAGAATTTAGTCCACCTGCTGCTCCAGTAGTTACAATAACATGCTCGCTTCCAATATTAAGTGAGAATTCATCATTTAGATTTTTGGCAATAGCACTTCTTGTCGATAAAAATCCAGGATTAGGCATATATCTATGCATTCCTTTTTCTTCAGATTTTGAAAGGTCAATTATTCTTTCTTTAAATTTTTTAGGAGGTTCTAGTAAAGGGTTACCCAGAGAAAGATCAAATACATTTTTTTCACCATATTGTTGTTTTAGATGGATTCCTTCTTCGAACATTTTTCTTATCCAACTAGACTTTTCAAGGACTTCTAAAATGCCTTTTGAAATACTCATTTTTTCTTCTCCGTTTTAGTTTCTTTAATAACAAGAGTTTCAAAAAATATATCATACCAAGCTCTATTTTTATCATCTTTTATTATCCAAAATATACCAATCATTAACGGCATTATTGCTATAAATTTCCCCCCAATTTCTCTAGCAAAAGCAGCTCCTATTCCAATCTTATCTCCTTCAGGATTTACAACTTTAATTCTTAATGCCCATTTGCCAATTGTTTTACCATATAGTCCTGTAGGAATTACTAAGTAGCAAAAACAAATAATTACAATAAAATAATCAAATAAAGAGTAATTTATACCAAGTATATTTTTACCAACTATATTTAGCCCGAAATATAACAATAAAATGTATGAAGTATCTACAAATGCAGCCATAAAACGTCTGAATATCGGAGCTATATTTTTTTCTTTTTTCATAAGCTTTAATTTAAATAGTCTTCTTATTATGGTATATAAAATTCAAATTTAGGAATATATTATTTACTTAATTATTTGTTTATCGGAGGTTCATATTGTCAAGATTAGAGGGAAAAGTAGCTGTAGTAACAGGCGCTGGTTCTGGAATAGGAATGGCTACAACAAGACTTTTTTTAGAGATGGGATGTAAGGTTATTTGTTCAGACGTAAGTGATAATTTTTTGAATGAGTTGGAAAAAGAAATTTCATCATTCAAACCCAATTATTTGATATTAAAATCTGATGTTACAAAAAGATCTGATTGTAAAAATATTGCAAAATCCGCAGTTGATAATTGGGGTAAGTTAGATATTTTAGTTAATAGTGCAGGTGTGACTCCAAGACACGCTCCTCCTGAGTGGGACTTTGAGCAAAAATGGGATTTTGTAATGGAAGTAAATCTTAAGGGCTCTATGCTAATGTCTTACGAAAGTGTTGAACAAATGAAAAAAAATACAGGTGGATCTATTATTAATTTGTCTTCAATAATTGGATTAGTTGGATATTCCGATACATTAGGATTTTCTGATGGATTTAATCCTTATCCTCATTCTAAAGGTGGTATTGTTCAGATGACTAGGGATATGGGAGTTAACCTTGCAAAACATTCAATTAGGGTTAACGCATTGTGTCCCGGATTTGCATATACCAACTTAACTAAATCTATTACTGACGATGAAACTATCCACAAAAAATTAATTGAGTTACATCCTATGGGAAGACTTGGCACAGCAGATGATATAGCTAATGCTGCATTGTTTTTAGCAAGTGATGAATCATCATTTATTACTGGAACTGCTATACCTGTAGACGGTGGATATACAGCTAGATAAGGAGTTTTATTATGCTTATTCGATTAGATACATTAAGAGAAAGACTTCATGGTGTTGTTCTTAATAAAGGAGAGCAAGGATATGATATTAAAGGTCTACAAGATGAGCTTGATAAGCTCCCTGATAGCTATGACGAGTTTGTAAAGTTTACTGAAAAATTATTAAATCTAAAAATTAGAAATGATTGGTCTTATGTAGAACCAAGCTCTATTAATGATATTTTGAATGAGATGGATCCATCAAGACCAAAAGGAAAAATCAAAGAAATTGATTATGAAGATAGTTCAAAGAGAGTAGAAGCAGCTTTTATAGCATCTTTATGCGGATGTATGTTAGGTAAGCCATTAGAAGCTATGTTTACGGGCCATGAAATTAGAAAAGCTTTAGAAGAAATAGATGAATGGCCTATGTCAGACTATGTATCTAAGGATGTAGAAAATGTTCTTCCTAGGGTTCATAGATCTTTTCCTGAAACAGCTAGAGAGTTTATAAATTATGTAGCTCCAGATGATGATATTAATTACACAATAATGGGTATGTTGATTTTAGAAAAATTTGGTGCAGATTTTACTCATGAAAATATGAAAGAACTTTGGATTCATCATCTACCAATTGGTACAACTTTTGGTCCTGAAAATACAAAGCTTCTAAAATCAGGCATGGATCTAAAAATTGATGGAATGGATAGATCTACTTTTCTTGAAAAAGGAGGTAATGGGCCTAGAAACATTTTACCAACCGATAATCCTGAGGACCTAATAGATGTTTTCAACGATATATTAAATCCTGGCGATGAACTATGTGGAGCTGCAATTAGAGCTGATGCTTATGGATATGCTTTCCCTGGGAATCCTGCAATGGCCTCTGAACTCGCTTGGAGAGATGCTAGCTTTACCCATAATCGAACTGGTGTTTACGGAACGATGTTTATTGCAGCAGCTATTTCATGTGCTCAAATTATGGAAGATCGAGATGAGATAATTGAAACAGCTCTTATGTTTGTACCTCAAAAGAGTCGTTTTTTTGAAAGAGTTTCAGTTTGTTTTAAGGATGTAAAAGAATCTAATTCTTGGGAAGAAGCATACGGTAAAATAAGTGACAAATATGGTGAATATGGTCACTGTAGAATTTATCAAGAAATAGGTATGTTAATAAATTCTTTGAAATTTGCTGAAGATGTTGGTCATGGAATTTGTATTCAAGTAAGCCAAGGTGCTGATACAGATAGTTTTGGTGCTACTTCAGGTTCTCTTTTAGGTGCATATTTTGGACCTGGTCATCTTGATGATAAATGGATAAAACCATTTAAAGACGATATTCATACTGGATTAGCTTGGTTTTTTGAAAGATCTGTTTCTAAATTAGCCAAAAGAATGTCAAAGCTACCTAATATTATGAGAATGTGATATTTGATGGCACGCCCGGGAGGATTCGAACCCCCGACCTAATGGGTAGAAACCATTCGCTCTATCCAACTGAGCTACGGGCGCATGACAACATATACTATTATAAAATTGATTTTTACTTATTGGCAATGCTTATTCTTACTGCACAAGCTTTATACTCTGGAGTTTCTGTTATAAAGTCCACTGCATCAGAAGTTAAATCATTTGTTCTAGTTTTGTCAGGAAAAGCAAAGCTCATGAAAACGGCTCCTTCAGGAGATTTATCAGTTATTTTAGCTTTAGCTGTTACTGAACCTCTTCTTGATTCAATTTTAATTAAGTCTTTTTCTTTGATAGAAAGATTTTTTGCATCAAATGGATTAATTTCCACTAATTCTTCAGATATTATTTCATCAAAACCCCTAGCTTTACCAGTCTGAGTACCAGTATGATATGTGGACCTTCTTCTACCAGTTGATAAAACAAATGGGAACTCTTTATCTGTAGGCTCAGCAGGTTCTATATGATCAACAGGACTAAATATTCCAGTTTCTCCTGATTCCATTTGATCCTTATGTAAATAAGGTGTACCAGGATGATTTTCGTCTGGGCAAGGCCACTGTATTCCACCTTCTTCTTCAATTCTCTTATAATTAATTCCTTTAAATAGGGGAGAAGTACTAGCCATTTCTTTCCATATCTCATCAGGTTCAGTAATTTTGTGTTTTTTACCCATAGCCTCATAGAATCCCAGAATAATATCGACGTCAGTTTTAGCATTTCCCGGAGTTTCTACAGCAGGTCTTACCCTTTGTACTCTTCTTTCAGTGTTTACGAAAGTTCCATTTGCTTCGGCAAAAGATGATGCTGGAAGTACTAAATCAGCCATTTTAGCTGTTTGAGTCATAAAGATATCTTGAACAACAAAAAAATCTAAATTGTTGAGAGCATGAATAGCATGATTAGCATTTGGATCGGATACTATAGTATTTTCTCCCATAACAAATAAAAACTTAACATCTCCAGAGTTCATTTTATCCATCGCAGTAATTTTAGTCATACCTCTTTTTCTAGGAAGTTCAGCATCCCAAATTTTCTCAAATTTTTCTACCATTCCAGGGGCTTCTACTTTTTGATATCCAGGAAAATCTGTTGGAAGAGAACCTGAATCACTTACACCCTGAACGTTGTTTTGACCTCTCAATGGATTGACTCCTGCATTTTCACTTCCAAAGTTACCACAAAGCATAGCTAAATTTGCTAAGCTTTGTACGTTATAAGATCCACATGAATGTTCTGTTATTCCTACGGTGTAACAAATTGCAGACTTAGGTGAAGCTTTAGCATATTCTTTGGCTGTATAAATAATATCTTCAGGATCTATGCCACATATTTTTGCAGAATACTCAGGGGTATAGAGAGTCAAGTGGTTTTTTATTTCCTCAAAGTTTCGTGTTCTTGTTTCGACATATTCTTTATCGTATAAATCATTTTGAATTATATAATTTGAAACTGCATTATAGAAAGGAATATCTGTTCCTATACGTATTTGGATATACTTATCTGCCCATTTGGTTAGTTCTATTTTTCTAGGGTCTACAACAATTAGTTTTGCTCCATTCTTAACTGCTTTTTTCATCCTAAGTGATATCACTGGATGTGTTTCAGTTGTGTTGGAACCAGTTACTAATAGTAACTTTGAACCGGCTAATTCTTGAATAGAATTAGTCATAGCACCTCTGCCGACCATGACCGCCATCCCAGCGACCGTAGGCGCGTGTCAGGTACGAGAACAATTATCGATATTGTTTGTTCCAACAACTGTTCTTGCAAATTTTTGTAATAAATAATTTGCTTCAGTTACTACTCTTGCAGAAGCCCACCATACAGTTGAGTCTGGACCATTATTTTCAATTGAAGCATTAAGCTTTTGGCTGAAAACCTCATATGCCTTTTCCCATGAGACCTTTTCAAATTCTCCATTTTTATTTTTTAGCAATGGGTCTGTAAGTCTTTCCTGAGAATTAACGAAATCCCAAGAAGCAAATTGTCCTTTTACACACAAAGATCCTAAACTAGGTGCATCAAAATCAGGAGTTGCACCAAGTACTTTTTTCCCATCACTGATTAGTTCTATTCCGCAACCAACTCCACAATATGGACATATTGATTTAGTTTTAGTTTCTTTTTTTTCTAAACTTATTTCAATTTTTTTGTTCGATAAAGCTCCAGTAGGGCAGGTGTTTACACATTGCCCACAAAAAGTACAATCAGATTTCATTAATTTATTGTCGAAGAATGAGAAAATTTTTGAGTCTTGTCCTCTACCATCAATAGTAATAGCAGAAGCTTGCTCCCAATCGTTACAGATATTTGTACATCTGTAACAAGCAATACATTTATCATAGTCTCTGGCAATAAAGGGATTTAGATCATCTTTTGCGACTTCTCTTTTTTCTAATTCGGGGAATATATTTTCTGGTTTATATTCTTTTACTGCAGCGCTAAATTCATTATTTGTTAATTTTGTTTTTTCAGAGCTTTGATCATCCCACTTGATTTCAGAGAGAGATAATTCTAGTAATGTTTTCCTGTAATCAATTAATGTATCTGAATGTGTAAAAACCTCAATATCATTTTCCGCTAGGTAAGTACAGGATGCTACATAGTTTATATTTTGGCCTTTTTTTACTTCCACCAAACACATACGACAGGTACCTTGTGGACCTATTCTGTCGTCATAACATAGAGTAGGTACACTTTTTTGTGTTTTTTTAATAGCATGTAACAGTCTGTCACCAGTTGAAACTGTTATTTTTTCGCCATTAACTTTTAGGTTTATGAAATCTGTTTCTATCATGATCTTATTCTTATTTTATAAAATTTGAACGTAAAATAAAATAGAATTATTAATCCAAGACCAATAAGTAGGGGTGTTCTTACAGGGTTTATGTATTCAGAAATCTTTTCATAATTAGTGCCAAGTTTAGTTCCAACATATATATAAAGTAAATTAGATGGAAAAGATGCTATAAAGGTTATAATTATGAATTTATAAATATTCATTTTGTAAATTCCTGCAATTATTGATGTTATAGGTTTTGGGAATAAAGGTATAAGTCTTGTAAGAATTACAAACATAGATCCGTATTTTATAAAGTACTTTTCTGATTTTTGAATATCATAACTTGAAATAAAAACATATTTACCAAATTTATCAATTAGTGAAATTCCATATTTATTTGATAAATAATACTCTACAGAACAACCAATTAATGTACCAGTTGATGCTAAAGCGCTCACAATAATCAACCCAAATGTACTTTTTACAAGAAGCCAACCTGCCAATGTAAGTATTATTTCACCTGGAAAGGGCAGAACAGTAGGTTCCATAATCATAAAAATGAAGATTCCTGGGTAACCAAGCCATTCAAATGTGTTAACAACCCACTCAATAATAGTATTTTCTAAACTCAACATTGCGTTTTAGACACCTTTTAAGTAATAACTAACAAAAAGTATACATAATATTTTCAAAGGCCCTAAAAAGATTTAAACCCTAAATTATCTTTTATATCCAAAATGTCACTTTACCGACATTTTAAAAATAATATTGAATATTTAATGTTAAATATATTATAATTTTACTATGAATTTAAAACCCTTTTTTCAGTTCAAAATAGCTTAAGTATTGAAATAGTTTTGAACAAATTCAAAACAAGTATTTGATTAGTTTTGTACTAATATTTTATTTTGTGTTATAATTTTTATTATGGCTTTAGAGACAAAAAAAACATCAAAAATGCTGAGTGTGGAAAAGAAGTTTAAGAGAGATCTTGAACGTATAATTCCAGAACTCGTTAATGAAAGAGGACTTACCGGTGCTGCAAAAGAACTCGGTTTAGGTAAGGCTACTTTATCTTATTGGATGTTAAAGCTTGGTATTCAATTTAGAAAAGTAGCACTAGCTCCTGGTGAGACCATTGAAATTAAAAGAATCTCTGATTAATCGTTATTTTTTTCTCTTTATTTTTTAATTATGTTCATTTACATTTAAACAGAGAATTAAATCATACCCGTACATATCTCAAGCTATGAATAAAAAAATTACAATTTTGTTGTCTGCTATTTTACTGTCGTTTACAGTAATTTCTTGTAGGGAGGTTACTGAGCCTGCTGCAGATCCTGTTGTTTTTGAACCAACTCCTGCTGCTAAGGAGATGGTAATGGCAGGTGCTGCCCCTGAAGTTGAAGTTGTTATTGTTGGTGATCCAGCATCTGGTTCAGAATGGTTTCTAAATGAAGGTTGCAATGCATGTCACTCTACAGGAGCTGAAAAAATAGTTGGACCTGGGTTTGCAGGGATTTACGAAAGGGCAGCATCGCGAGGTTATAGTTCCCCTGATGATTATATTGAAGCTTCTATAAGATATCCTGGTGAATACATCGTAGAAGGTTACTCAAATCTTATGCCAGCCAGTTGGGAAGAGGCTGAGAAGCAAGAGATTGCAGATATAATTGCATATTTAAAAACCTTGCAATAATTAGTTTCAAGCTATTTTTTTGAACAAATTATCCTCTAGCAATTAAAGCGGCCTGATAACCGGCAGAAAAACCTGCATCTATGTTTACTACAGATATTCCTGGAGCGCATGAATTAAGCATTGTTAGAAGTGCTGAATAACCATCTGCGCCAGTTCCAAAACCTACTGAAGTAGGAACTGCAATAACTGGTTTATCAACGAGACCTGCTACAACAGTTGGTAATGCCCCTTCCATTCCAGCTACTACAACTATGCAGTTAGATTCTCTGATTTTATCTACTTTACCTAATATTCTATGAATACCAGTAACACCTACATCATTTATAGATTCGACTTTAACTCCCATTAATTTTGCAGTTATTTCTGCTTCTTTAGCTATAGGGATATCAGACGTACCTGCATTTACAACTGAAACTTTACCTTGATATTTTTCGTCTTTTTTTGAACTATAAATCATTTTAGCTTGTTCATCGAATTCTGCTTCTGGAATTATTTTTTTTACCTCATTAAATGTTTCTATATTCGTTCGTGTTATGAGAAATAGATTTGATTTTTTATAAATTTTTTCAGCTATGAGTGCAGATTGTTTTGGAGTTTTTGTTTCTCCAAAAATTACTTCAGGGAAACCGGTTCTTTTTTCTCTATCTAAATCGATCTCAGCAAAATCTTTAGTATTGTCATTATTTTTTGTCATTTATATATTTATGAATAAAATTCTAAACTTATTATAATTGATCCTTGTAAAATTTCTTCTTATTTTTATACTTTACTTATAAGTAAATAATTATTCGATTTTAAGGTAATCTTATGAAACTAAGCTGTATTCAATCTAATTTAAGAAAAGGTTTGGCAACAGTTAGCAGAGCCGTTGCTACTAGATCAACTATTCCGGAGACACAAAATGTTCTTATAGCTACTGATAATGGTAGGTTGAGACTTACTGCTACTAATCTTGAAATTGCCATAACAACCTGGATTGGAGCTCAAATAGAGGAAGAAGGCTCAGTTACAATTCCTGCTAGAATGCTTTCTGATTTCATTAATTCCTTGCCCGATAAGAAAGTAGACATTGAAACAGTAGCAAATCCAATAGGATTAAAAATCCATTGTGCAAATTTTGATGCACAGATGAATGGAATTGATCCTGAAAATTATCCTCCAATACCTAATATTAGTGATGGTCCTAAAATTTCAATTTCATCATCTGATTTCAAAAGTTCTCTCTCAAGAGTTAGGTTTGCTGTAGCAACTGATGAGTCAAGACCAGCATTAACAGGTGTTAAGGTTGATATTAAAGGGAATGAGTTTACATTGGCTTCAGCCGATGGGTTTAGGTTAGCTATAGAGACAGGGAGTTGTGAGTCCTCGGTAGAAGAAGATGTTTCTGTTATAGTTCCTGGAAGAACAATGAATGAAATATTTTCTTTATTAGGAACAGACTCAGGTATGCTTGATATGACTGTTACTGAGCAAAAAAGCCAAGCTTTATTCAAGTTTGGAGACGTTGAGGTTGTTACGCAATTGATTCAAGGTAACTTTCCTGACTATGAAAGATTGATTCCAGGAGAGAAAGGAACTATTTGCAGGGTAAATAGAGAAGAAATTTTACAGGCTACTAATGCAGCTTCAGTGTTTGCTAGAGATGGCAGTGGAATAATTAGAATGGTTTCTGATGATACTGACGAAGGTTCAATTAGAATTATGTCTCAGGCTGAAGAACTGGGATCAAATGAATCAAGAGTAAATGCCAGCATTGAAGGAGAAGAGACTAGAATAGCTTTTAATTCTAAATTTCTTAATGAAATATTGAGTGTGCTAGATGGAGATGAAGTAGAAATTGAAACTATGAGCCCTTCAAGTCCAGGAGTATTTAGGTCAGCTGCAAATTCTGGATATCTTCATATTATTATGCC
>CEUM01132774.1_pt1 | contig 37781 bp, 33 predicted proteins | sample 356421 | NCBI WGS metagenome assembly CEUM01 (sample SAMEA2622716, study PRJEB7988) | marine metagenome | biome: marine biome (ENVO:00000447); feature: surface water layer (ENVO:00002042); material: "saline water (ENVO:00002010), including plankton (ENVO:xxxxxxxx)" | depth 5 m
GGAAGTTGACTTGGATTCGTCACATTGTTGACATTTTCAATGTGCCAAGCATGGGTGAATGTCTCAGCACCGTTGTTGCTTGCAGGATTTTGCGATGGGAACGAGGCCCAAACATTGCCCTCATCCTGCCACTGTGCATAAACCATGACATCAAGTGAAGTCGGCGTTCCAATCTCAGCCCATGGAATTGCAAATTCGGTCACCTTATTTCCGCTCCATCCGCTGTAAAGATCGACGACGTGAGCGCTGTCAGCCCATGCGCTTCCGTCATAGGAAATAAGACGGAAATAGGAATCATCCTCGAGAACGAATCCATAATTTGCTGCAAATGGCAACGTGTGCGAAAAGCCCCAATCCTTACTCAAGACGGAACCATCTGCGGAGGTGTTGAAGTAAACGAATAAATCAGCACCTTCAAACGCATCCTTCCAATCCGTTCCATCCCAACCGAAATAGAGATTATTCGCATCCCATGTGAGATGGAGATCAATGTTCCCAGATGCCATTTGACTATCCGAATCCCAATCGGACATATCACCATCCACGGTGATGGTCGAAGGCGTAAGTCCAGCGACAAATCCACCCATAGTTGATGTTATGAAAAGGAGCGATAAAATCACAGCACTTCTCCGCATGGCTCGAACGTAGTAATGATAATTTGAAAGGCTTTGCAACGGATTGATGGGGCCAACGAAAGAGTCTGGAATCCTCTGCCACATCACCTCATTGCCCAGCAGCAACTTATCTGATGGCTACAAGTTCGTTGATTGGCTTCGAGCGAATGGATTCGCCTACTGGCAAATGCTTCCACTTACACCTCCAGACAAATATGCATCGCCATATGCATCGCCATCGGCTTTTGCTGGCTGGGATGCGTTGTGTGATACTGAAGCAACGACATCGATGAAAGAAGATGCGTATTGGCTTCGAGATTGGGCATTGTATTGTGCAATCAAAGCCGACCAAAATGGGAAACCGTGGTATGAATGGCCTGAACCACTCAAGAATCGAGACAGTCATGCACTTGAGAAATTCAATGATCAACTCCAACCATACATTGATCAGCAAGCCAATTTTTCTGCTGAGTGGAACAAGCTACGGCAATATGCTTCTCAAAATGGCGTGAAGATTATCGGCGATGTTCCGATCTTCATTGCCCACGATTCTGCTGATGTGTGGGCGCATCAAGAATTGTTTCAATTGGACGAGAACGGCTATCCGACGTTTATCGCTGGCGTCCCCCCAGACTACTTTAGCGAAACAGGTCAGGTTTGGGAGACTGTTCTCTACGATTGGAAAGTACATGAACAGCAACAATGGAAATGGTGGGAAGAACGTATGAAACGAATGTTTCGAATGTACGATGTTGTTCGAATCGATCACTTCCGAGGATTCCATTCAAACTGGGCCATACCTTATCCTGAAGAGAATGCGATCAATGGACATTGGCAAACTGGGCCGCAGGACAAACTCTTCGAACATCTGATGACATTGGTATCTTCACCAGATCAAATCATTGCAGAAGACTTGGGCATTATTCCGGATGATGTTATCGATTTTCGGAATCGACATCATCTTCGAGGCATGAGTGTTCTTCAATTCGGATTCACAGGAGATTTAGCAACCAATCCGCATCATCCAAGCAACATAACAGAGCAACAAATTGCATACACTGGAACACATGATAACAATACTGCAGTCGGCTGGTTTGAGGATGCGACGGAAGAAGAGCGAGGCAACGTTCGATCTCTTGCATTATCAAATGAAGCCATAGAAACAACATTGATGCGATTAGCAAAGAATTCGAATGCGAAGATCTCCATTTTTCCCCTACAGGATGTCTTGGGTTTAGGTCCGGATGCTCGAATGAATATACCTGGGAAAAAAGGTAAGAATTGGGAATGGAAATTTACATGGCAGATACTCGATAGGTGAGGCAATCAACAAAGAACTCATAACCTGACGAGATTAGCATAAATTATGCCTGTGGTTGGGTATTTCACAGCAGAGATTGGCCTCTGGTCGCAGTTGCATACCTACTCTGGAGGATTGGGAGTTCTCGCAGGAGACCATGTCAAATCCGCAGCGGATGCTGGCATACCCCTAGTTGGCGTTACGCTCCTCTACCATCAGGGATATGCTCGGCAGCACATTGACTCGGAAGGAATCCAAACCGAAACTTTTCCGGAAGTTGACATGGAAAGTCATCTTACCAAAACAGACATTGTCCTTGAACTCGAACTTGATGGAAAACCACTGTTTGCTTATGTTTGGATGGCTGAAATTCTTGGTCAATCAGGCCATATGGTTCCCGTTTACTTCATGGATACCCGACATCCAGGAAACACAACCGAACATCAAGAGCTCTCATCACGATTGTATGGAGGTGATGATGGCGTTCGAATTCGGCAGGAATACGTACTCGGCGTTGGAGGCGTGCAGTTGTTTGATCATTTGGAGGTCGAACTCAGTGGACTTCACTTGAACGAAGGCCATTGCACATTCGCCATGCTCGAGCTACTGAAGCGTGGATGGAGTCGTGAACAATTAGCCCAACGCAGCTTGTTTACAACCCACACGCCTGTTCCAGCAGGACACGATCGATTCGATTGGTCCTTGGTCGAGGACGTTATCGGAGATTTGTTACCACCTGATGCAAAGGACTTGGTGAGAAATGCAGGTGACCCCGAACATGGTGCTCGCTGTTCAATGTCCCATCTTGCTGTTTCACTTTCGACCAGTGTGAATGCTGTTTCCAAATTAAACGCTGATGTAGCCATGACAATGTTTGATCAGAACATCCAGCCAGTTACCAATGGCGTTCATCACATCACTTGGACATCCCCTGTTATGGCATCTCTCTTTGACAAGCACCTTACTGGTTGGAGAATTCATCCTGAGTCCATTTCAAACGCTGAGACTTTGCCAACAAAAGATCTCAGAGAAGCACGTTCAAGTGCTCGAAGACAACTCCATGACTACGTTCAATCAACAACAGGCGTAGAATTATTTTCAGACCGATTAACCATTGGTTTTGCACGTCGATTTGCAACCTATAAACGGGCAAACTTGGTGTTCAAAGATTTGGAACGATTACGGGCAATGGGTGCAGGTAAGATTCAATTCGTCTTTTCTGGCAAAGCGCACCCAAGAGATCAAGGAGGTAAACAATTGATTCGCGACATCTTTGAATCTGCACATCAAATCGCTGATGAAATTCCCGTTGCGTTCATCGAGAATTACGACATGCATACCGGATTGATGATGACCAGTGGTGTTGACATTTGGTTAAACAATCCGATTCGTCCGATGGAAGCATCAGGCACATCTGGCATGAAGGCTGCAATGAATGGTGTTCCTAACTGTTCAATTCTCGACGGATGGTGGCCAGAAGCCTGTCTTCATGGCGTGAATGGATGGGCCATTGGGAATGCGGAAGATGACCGGAACGATGACAGAGATGCAGAGAATATTTACAACGTACTCCAACATCATGTCATCCCACTCTGGGAGCAAGAAGGCGATGGTTGGGCCGAGATGATGAAAGCAAGTATCGCCGCATCAGCAGGATTTACAGGTCAACGGATGATTCAAGATTATCTTGAATTCTACAATCAATTTTCTTGATCATTCAAATCGATTTCAAACGTTTCGTCCTCTTGCAATCCTTTGTTTCTTCCAGACAAACCGAGGATGAGAGCTACCACGATGATTCCTCCAATCAACAATGTGCGCGTGAGTGTTATCGCAGACGATTTCGAATCCGATGTCTCCGTAGTTTCACATGGAGCGCAATCCACGACAGGACATGGTTCGTCGATTCCAACCTCGAATTCATCTCCACAACACCCTTCGCATGTTTTCATTTCTTCCGTAACCGATTGATTCTCAGTCGTGTTCGTGGACTGATTGGTTTGTGTTTCATTGTTTAAACTCGTTTCGTTTGTCGTTTCGTTCGTTTGTGTTGTCGTGTTTGTTTGGTTGTTTTCAATGAGCTCTTGACAACTTGGGCAACATTCGCCTTCCTCTGCTGGTATCGTTATCCATTCAGCAGGGCATGCATCACAGACTACATCAGCACATATATCCGTTTCATACTGACAACTGCCATCATCTTGGTTGGCTTCAGCATCAAAATTTGTTGCAGTACTATCAGTACAGCCAAGGATTGGTTCAGGAGGATATTCACAGGACCCATCATCTTCAGTAGCAGATGCATCAAAGTTCGTTGCTGCGGAATCTGTACAGCCGTATATTGGTGCCACGACAAGATTAGCATCAAGTTCGATAACGGTCACAGAATGTGCCCCTACTGAGAGTGTGCCATCGAGCATTGAGGAGTCACCAAAACGGACAACGTCGTTGCTCTCAAAGCCATCAACGGTCGTCGGAGCCCCACGATTGAGGACAACGGACATGACCTGATCTTCATACGTCATGTTGTAGACCAAGAGATTCGACATCGCTAGACGTGTGCTGTATTCACCACGTTGTAATGCAATCGATTCAGAACGTAATTTACCAAGTTCTGAGATGTTCTCAAACAATTGTGTTTCCATTTGGCTCCACGAACTTTCATTTCGATACATATGTCGATTATCAGGATCTGCACCTCCGTATTCACCGTATTCATCTCCATAGTAGAGAAGTGGAGCCCCAGGTGTTGTCAACAACCAGCCATAGGCTTGCATAGCTGCATTGTAGGCGGAGACATCACCGGGTTGGCCAGGGAGTCCATCTTCTGCCCATTGGTTGAAGGCGTCATTGGTTCCAGTATCTGCTCGGCTTGTTAATCGAGGCACGTCATGACTACCAACATATGGCACCATGATCGAACCATCCAGATATTGATCCTGACTTCGGTTGGTCCAATAATCGAGGTGCATGTAATTCTCATTGCCTGAAACGAATACATTGTCGACAACTGCGTGATAGAGAACAAAGTCAGCTTGTCCGTCCAATCCATCCTCACCCATATAGGCATTAATTGCCCCATATTGGTCCTGATTGTCTTCAAGCGAGTGACCATCCCAACCCATCGCTGTCTCACCTTTGAGATAGTAATCCGTTCCAACCGTCTCGAATCGTTCATTGACTTGAGCGACTAAATTTCTCGTGGCCAAATCTTCGACGTGCTTCACCGCATCAATCCGCAATCCATCGAGATCGTAAGTTTCAAGCCACCAGAGCGCATCATCGATGAATTGTTCAGAGGCATTACGAATCTTCCAATTGACATCAGGCATATACGATGTGAATTGACAATCCAAGCGATGCTCGGTCCAATCACAACCCGGAGAACCACAAATACAACCGGCATTGAACCACTCTGGATGATCTTCGTAGTAGGTATGTTGCTCGTGAACGTGATTGACAACAAAGTCCATCATCACGCGAATGTCACGGTCGTGGGCTGCTTCAACAAGAGCGTGGAGTTCTTCCTCAGTTCCGAGTTTGGGTTCAATACCTCGTGGCTCAGTTGGCCAATATCCGTGAAAAGCAGAAACATCGTGCACACCATCAGCAGCCTTTCCTGTTCCTTCAGCAGCAGTGTTGAATGGAGACAACCAAAGCGCTCCAACACCCAATTCATCGAAATAACCCGATTCGATCATTTGTGTGACACCAGCGAAGTCGCCACCTTGCCAATCAGCTCCTTGGGCTGCACCAACCATGGGTTCATCGTTGGATGTATTGCCGTTAACAAATCGGTCGGTCATCACCATGTAGATGAGTGCATCTTGCCATTCAAAATCAGCACTCGGCCCAGTCCAAAATGGTACAAGTAACTCATAGGCAGGGTTTCCATCAACATCGAATCCATCAATTTTCAGGGTGTGCTTCCCATCATCGAATCCACTTACATCATACGTCCATGTATGTTGTTGTTCATCCCAAACAGCACCTGAAATGGCGGATGGCGTTCCACTGAAGGCGGCTCCAGAAGAACCTGGATGATAGGTTACAACAAGCGATTGCTCAATCAATTCAGCACTAAATTGCGGGCGAAGGTGATTACGAACACGAACAAGAGAATTCTCAAAATCTCCACAATAGGATCGTTCTGGATTGTTTGGATCAAAGATGTATTCCCCATCAACGTAGAATTTGTAGCAATACAGACCTTCCTGAAGTTCGACTTCAGCGGTCCAGATACCATTCTGTTCAGTCATTGGAATGTAATTACTCCAATTCCATTCACCAACGACGTAGGCCTCGCTTGCAAACCCTTTGAACGAGAAGGTGGTCATCGTTGAAGGTGTATGTTCAGAAGCCTGTACATCGTTTGATGCGAGAGGTGAAAAAATGACGAGAAGCATCATCATGATCAAGAATCGGGCGATCTGTTTCATTCACCAACCTCCTCTGGTTTCTTGAACAATGCGTTTGCTGTATCGACCAAATCATCGATGTGTTTGCAAAGGAAGGAACGGACAAATTCGTTTGCAGGGTTGTGATAAGCCTCCATTGGTGCACAATGCTGTTGCAACTCACCCTTGTCGAGAATAGCAATACGATCGGCTAACGTCATGGCTTCAATTTGGTCGTGCGTAACATAGATTGTTGTTGTTCCCAATTCATCGTGCAAACGTCGAATCTCATTCCGCATTTGATGGCGAAGTTCTGCATCGAGATTGGAAAGAGGTTCATCCATCAAGAGAACCTTTGGTCTTCGAACCAAAGCACGCCCAAGCGCAACACGTTGACGTTGCCCTCCACTCAACTCCTTCGGTTTCTTATCGAGATGACCATCCAACTCCAACAACTGTGCAATGTCCTTCACACGTTTTGCAATCTCATCAGCATCCAACTTCTCAGTTCCCTTCATCATTCGCAAGCCGAATGAAAGGTTGTCACGAATGGACATATGAGGATAAAGTGCATACGACTGGAAGACCATACCAAGACCGCGAGCGCCAGCAGGAAGATGGTTCACTTTCATACCATCAATGCGTATGTCGCCTTCAGTGACATCCTCAAGGCCTGCAAGCATTCGTAGAGTCGTTGACTTTCCACACCCAGATGGGCCAAGAAGCACCAAGAATTCCTTATCCTCAATGTCCAAGGTCAAGTTCTTGACCGCTTGAAACCCATCTTCGTACTGTTTGTTTACTTGTTCAAATTCTACGCTTACCATAGTCTCACCCTTTAACGCCACCTGCCGATAAACCATCGATCAAAAATTTCTGGAAGAAGAGGAATAAGAGGGCAACTGGCAAACTGACCAACAAACTTGCAGCTGCGAAATCGCCCCATGCTTGCCCAGTTGAAGAGATCAGAGATGCCAAGCCTACTGGAAGTGTGTACATATCGTTCGAGGTATTGAAGGTTAATGCCAACAAAAATTCATTCCAAGCAGCTAAGAAACTAAACAATGCTGTAACAGCAATTGCAGGTGTCGATAGAGGCAAGACGACTTTCGTGAACACTTGGAATTGGTTGCATCCATCGAGAGCGGCAGCCTCCTCAAGTTCACGAGGAATGGTATCGAAGAATCCTTTCAGCATCCAAACACAAAGTGGTAATGCTGTCACACAATAAGCAAGAATAAGTCCCAAGTGTGAGTTCAAAAGGCCGAGTGTCTTCATCACCAAGAAATATGGAACGAGAATAATGATTCCAGGGAACATTTGCACCAAAAGGAACGAAAACATGGAAGCATCACGTCCAGTAAACTTGTAACGACTAAACGCATAACCTGCAGGAATTGCAATGAATAAGCCAAGAAGAGCAGTTCCAATACTGACGATCAGCGAATTTCTAAACCAAGTCCAGAACGAATCACCATTCAGAATTTTTGAGAAATGTTCCGTCGTAAACGAATCACCGATTTGTCCTCCAAGCGCATTCCCTTCCGAGAAGGCGATATCGATGATCCAAATCAGTGGAATAACGGTAATGGCAACGAAGTGAAGAAGCGTGACATGAGTTGAAGTTGCATGGTACATTTTGCTTAGGCTCGCATTTCGCATCAACCCATACTCAATCGCTGAATCTGAGAGTTTCCTCGAAGTCCAAACGGTCACAGGTCGTCCTGAGAGCCAGAAGAGTGTCAATCCAGATGGAATCAGACTCCAGCAGTGCATCCAGATGTTGAAGATTGTAGGTTCAATACGCAGGAATCGATAGACAGCAATACCGAGAAGTGCTGCACTCAAGACGAGCGATATGTTTCGACGAACATGGTCATTGACATTTGGAAGAGATGCGCGAAGAGCAGCGAAAAGAACGCAAGTGAGGACGCCAAGGAGAAGTAAATCAGACTCTGCACGAAGATAATCGACTGTAAGAAGAAGGACATTCATAATGAATGCAGCAACAAGCCATCGTCGCAACATGACGATTTCCAATGGAACATACCACCAGCGCATGTCTTCAGAATTGGTCATGCTACCGCCTCCGTTGCATTGGTTTGCTTCATGTATCGCCAAGAGAATGCGAACAACATCAGGAAGATGATGACCGACCATGCCGCTGCAACACCATATGCACCTTCCCGGAAAGCAACATCGTAGACATATGTGATCAGAATATCTGTCTGACCAGGCTCTCCAAAGTACAGATTTGGACCTCCATCCGTCATCAAATAAATGACGTTGAACATGTTGAAGGTCCAGATAAATCCGAGAAGCGTTAGCGGAATCAGCGCACTCCGTAAGTTTGGTAAGGTCAGATGTCGGAAGGCTGTCCACCCCATCACGCCATCAATTTCAGCAGCTTCATACATGTTCTTTGGCAGTGATTGCAATGCACCACTAATGGACATCATCATGAACGGGACACCAAGCCAGATGTTGACGAGAATAACGATGATTTGTGCTCCAGTTGGGTCGGAAAGAAAGTCAATGTTCGTACCCAAGAGATCGTTCACAAAACCATCAGGTTGAAACATACCTCTCCAGACAAGCACAGAGATGTAGGATGGAACGGCCCAAGGTAGCAACAAAACCGTCCGATAAGCAACCTTTCCACGAATTCGACTTCGATGCAACATAATCGCTAGGAACAAACCAATTCCAATGTGTGCTGAAACATTGACGACCGTCCAAACAAGGGTAAACAGCGTCACGCGAAGGAATCCATCCGAAGCAAAAACTTCCCAGAAGTTATCGAAACCAATGAAGGATTGGTCGCCAAGTTGCGTTTGGTTTGCATCTGTGAAAGCGAGCCAAAATCCGTAGATAACAGGATAGAAGGTTAGGATTGCCAACGAGAGTAAGGCAGGTGCCACATAGAAATGTGCGAGTTTCGACTTTGTTCGGCCGAGTTTTGTATCATTCCATTTCGCAAAACTGAGCAACGCAATCAATGAGAGAACGATGGCACCTAATGCAAAGAGAACAGGGGATGTATCGCCAGCTTCAGGTCGCTCATCAGCAACACTGGTGCTTGCATTGATGGAAAAAATCAACACATCATCACCGAATACCTCGATACTGTGGTCCGTTTCAGGTATCATGCCTGTAAGGTTGCATTGAATCGTTTCCAGCGATTCTGATGCAATTCGTTGTTGTCCTATTTGAGGCAATTCGTTGACACCGTCCGTACATGAATCATAGCCGAGTAGCGAGCCGTTGCTCATCGATTCGACACGGATCTCAGTGTGAATCTGGCCATCAACAAACACATCGTAGGCCGTCGCATTGGTTGTTTCAAACTGGATGCTAATCGTACGATAGCCTTCTGCAAGCGGGAAAGGTTCTGCACGTGAAATTGAATCCATTTGTTCCTTGAGTTGCTGATTGGCTCCAGAAAGCGCTTCCTCAGTGGAGGCAATTCCAGAATACGCCTGCTCAAAGGCGGTTGACAATGGATCGTAAACAAGCGACATAGCCCTTGTTGTTGGAGCAGGCGTACCTTGCTTTGTTTGCTCAAGGAAACCAGACAAGACATCATCATCGATAATTTCCGAATCGGATTCGAGTGCAACATGTGTCGGCATCGTGTAGGTTTCAACTGCGAATTCTTTCTGAACATCTTCGGATGAAAGCCAGAGTGCGAGTTCAGTTGCTGCGACCTTGTTGGCGCTTTGCTTACTCACCGTCCATCCTTTGTAGGTCACAAGCGGTGACATTCGTTCGCCTGAACTTTCAACAAGTGGCAACAAGGTTTGACCGATGTTCAATCGACTCGCTTCATAGGTTGCCCAATTCCAAGGTCCATCGAAGATCATGGCCGCTTTTGAGGAGATGAATTGATTCTTCATGCCTTCAATCTGTGTACCTGTTGCGACGACTCCATGCTCCAATTCGAGATCAAGCATCCATTGCATCGCTTCACTCGAACCATTGGAATTGAGGGTAGGCTCGCCGTTCTCGTCAAAGAGCGAACCACCAAATCCTCCTTGAATAGGGAACCACCAATACGCTGTTTTGATTGGAATTGCGAGTCCTTGTACGTCGTCGTAGGTGAGAGATTCAGCAGCTTGCAACAAATCTTGTTCCGTCCAAGTTTCATCTGGATAGTCAAGTCCTTGTCCATCAAACAACGCTTTGTTGAAAATGAGTGAGAGACAGTCCTGGCTTGCAGGAATTCCGTACAATGCATCACCGTAACGCATTGCTTGCAAAGCACGCTCTTCGAAGATTGCTCGATCCTGTGGCGTTAAATGAGGCCGTAAATCTTCCAGAAGCGGAAAACCGTCGACACGCACCTCACCAATTGCTCCTAATTGATCACTGGATAGGCGCATCAAATCTGGTGCTTGACCACCTTGAGCAGCGGTCATGAACAATTGATCGGCATTGCCAAATGGAACCATCGTCACATCGACCGTGACATTGGGATGTGAGGATTCGAACGACTTGATCGAATTCATGAACACTTGTTCTTCCTTACTTTCAGCAGCAAAAGTGTGCCATACAGAGAGTGTAATCTCTCCATTTTGAGAATCCTGTTCCTGATTTCCTTCACCTGTTCCTAAACATCCTGATAGAAAAATCATCGAAATACATACAATTGCAAAGAGTTGTTTCCGAGAAGGACCACTCCATGCAATCCCGTGCATGTTTTGCCCTTGAATTATGCAGACTTAAACACCGCGATGGAGCGATAAACTCAGTCCTTGACGTTATGAAATGCAACCGGCAATTCGCCCAATTCCATCCATTCGAGTTGGAGCAGTGTCTTCATCTCCATTCGGGCGCCTTGACGCCAACGTTTTCGCATGGTACGTTCTGCTTTTCGACTTGGAATCGGTGGAGGCGAAAAGCGACAATTTGCGCTATTTGAATCCGGAATGTGGGCATCTTCCCACTCAACGCCCCATAAGATCAACCAATCAGGAGGTGCAACACCAAAGTCAACCTCGATTTTTGGGTGGTCGATCGCATTTCGAACATCATCGGCAGTAATCTCTCCAAGTGCAAGAAGATGAAGCGCCATCGCCGTGCGTCGAACCTGATTCCAAAGGAACGCCTCACCTACGATTTCAAAGCCAACCGTTCGGCCATCAACAATCCATGGTGTGCATGAGAGGATGGTACGGATTGGATTCTTTCCCTCTTCTAGACGAGCAAAATTCCGAGCATCATACGTTCCTTCGAACAATCGAAGCCATTGTGAAAAGACTTCACCAGGGTCCTTCCAGAATTCCATTCCTTCCAGACGATAGCGATATACTCGATGAACAGCCAATCTCGGATTCCAATCCATGTCCACTTCACGTACATCGAGAAAAGCGATTTCATCAGGTAAGAGATCGTCAACTGCTCGAACAAATTTACGTGGGGTAATACTGTTCCACAGCGAAGAAGCGATGCGAACAGTCCCTCCATTCAGTCGAACATGGACGCCCGCATCCGTACGACTGGATAAGACAAGATTGTGGCCTTCCTCATCTTTCGAGAGCCATCCAAGTTTTTTGAAAACACGAATAAGTTCCCCCTGAACGGTGCGAACATCGGGCTGGATTTGACTTCCATGAAAGGCATCGCCGAGATAGCCGATGCGAAAATGCAGACGAGTTTCTGCATCGGACATGGATGAGCCTCAATCTTCAGAGGTGAGGATTTCTGCAGCTTGTTCTGGCGTGTAACCCAAGCCACCAACGGCCCAAATCAATGCCTGCTTCACCCAAGGCTTGACCATCGGATTTGCCTTTTCAGGATCGATGACCTCAATGGTATCAACGATGTTTCGAGCAGCCATGTAGAGGACGTCATCGGTAGGAATGTCCGCCATCTCAAGTCGACGACTGTAGCGTTGAAATTCTTTCACAGCTTGTGGAACACGGCGACATTCGAGTGCAAATGATGCGAAATCAGCAATGTATTCATCGTTCTCTTCATCAAGTTCCATGGCTTTCTTGTAGGACATCATGATCTTCGTACCTGGTACGACATCGTCTTGTTCTTCCATGTTGAGCATGTTTGCAAATTCAGCGTAGGTATGCTGTAGGATTGCATTATCACGGTTCGCACGAAGTTTTCCATCGAGGTTTTCAACAGCACCCTTCAAATCACCCGCACGGAATAATTCCATCGCATCTGCCATAATGTCGTCGCTCATGTTTCTCTCTCCATTCAAACCCAAAAATTTGGGGTTCTTGAACACAACGGTTCATTCTTGTCCTTCATTCTGTTGTGTCAGAATCTCGGCAAGCGTGTCCAATTTTGTGGATTGGCTATGCTTCTTGTGCATTTCATTGAGCAAGGTCTTGGTATCTTCCCAACCACGTATCTTGTAAAAACAGTGCTTTGGATCAGGACGAACCGTACGAATGGTTCGTTGATAGAACATCAATGCAAAGAAGGATTTCAAGAGACTCTTTCCAGCCTTTTCCACAGAGGTATCATCCTGCTTTTCAGGGAGATTTGGTGACACACCAACGCTACCACCGACCGATTCTTCAACGATACCAATACCTGAATCGGTTAGAATTGTGAGGGTCGCAAAACCTGTCATCGTTCCAAATGGTGTTCGTTCAACTTGAATCTCAGAGATGCGATCGAAGAGAATTCGTCGATGGGCTCTGCTCAACAAGAACGAATGCTTGAAAATGACAGCATTGGACGTAATTGCATAGTCAAAACTTCGCTGATAGTAGAAGACCAAAGCCCAATAGGTAAACGTCAAAGCGATTCCAGAATAGAGGAAATTGTATTGGAAGCCAAGGAACGGCTCGACATCAGCATCCGAGAATAAATCACGAACAAGTGCGATGAATCCATCAATTTGAATCAAGACCGGTGCAAGCGTTGCAAGCAACAACCAAATCGTAACCCACTTTCCTGATGTAGAGGTATTCATCATGCGATTAAACCAAGTGATGGTCGCCATAACCAAGACAAAACCAAAAGGAAGTTTTGAGCCACCAAGTCCCATAACCCAAACAATGAATTTTGCAAAACCGCCTGAATCCTCATTGAGAAGTGAATCGGGTTTCCAAAAGACCATGTGCACCAAAAAGACGATCAGACCAAGCATGTACATGCTCATGAATCCAAGTGGGCTTGGGGCTTTTGTCAGAAGGACCTCTTCACCTTCGATGAGTTTGAAGCGTGCTTTCATCGCCTCTTGATTGGAAGAAGCATCTGCTTCTGCTTTTGCTTGGTTGGGTTCTTCAGTCTGAACTTCTTCTTCGCCCTGCCCACTATCGGCATCGTCGCTCATGAAACAACCTTCACACACAAGCACATAAGCCCTTTGCCTTATGAAGGGAGGTTTTCAAGGCATTTTGTTCAATGCAGAAGACCCCAACTATGTTCAGCATTGCCACGAATCCAATCGTACATTGATTCCTGGCGAATCCCATGTTCATCCTCGATGGTTAACGATTCAACCTCAAGCGGATATTCATTGTACGTAAGATGGGACCAAACGCCTCCACGAGTGGGTTGATGAAAATCCCAGTATGCTCGGGCAACTGCTCGTACGGTGAGACGAATGGATGTACGTCCATTCTTGAGATGAATAAAAAAACGAGGGAGATTGTTTGCTTGTCGATCTTTTTCGACTGTTACTCGTTTAAAGCGCTCACTACGTCCGTTTTGAGCATCATGAAATAATCCACCCTGACTCACGGCAATATGGGTCACATCGCGTCTTCTCCATGCTTTGGGGTCTCGACTGAGAATCGTCGGTGCAAGATGGGGTAAGAACCAGTCGAGGTATGATCCATCGGAAAAGTGCAATACGCCCCAATACCACGGGACGCTCGGTGCTTGAACACAGACCTTCTGGAAGTAAGCTGTGCCTGTCACCTCTTTACCGTCGATGGTTCCACTCGTCTTGGTTCCGTGTAAACGGAGAATATCATAACCCAATGAACCAAGATAGGTCGCTGTTGCTTCACGAGCGGTTGACATTGCATGATTCCAGGGCGTCATTTTCAATCGAATCGATTGAATTGCCTCGTGGTCCAAATCAAGATTGAGCCAGAATTGTGAGCGATCGGAAAACATGCCCATCGAACAATCACCATCGAGCAAAGGTACGACAGCGCCACCGCCTTCACCTTCATGACCAGGCCAAGAGGCATGCTTTGAGGGAAGCACAACCATATCGCAGACTTTTGCAATAATTTCATCGTGCATCATCGAACCATCAAACCACCAAGCACAGACCATTCCATCGATTTGAATCGCTCCTTCATCATCGAAACCAGGCGTTCCTTTTGGCTTCCACTCAACATCATTGATGTGGACGAGGTCATTCTCTTTGGTTGACCATAAGACCATGAGTTGTTTACCAACCATTGGATGGTCCTCATCGTCGATCATCACCAGCCACCACCACCAATCCCACGTCAAATGTTCAATAGGAGGACGATTATTGAGCGTCCACAGAGTGGAAAAATCACCTGCAAAGGATTCCATTTTGACACCTCAGACGATCTCTTTCGACTTGAATATGAGTTGACCAATGAACCAAAAGAACGCTGCTTGACAAACAAGCACAATCATCGAAACGATGCTGGTTGCATATGGCCCCATACCTAGACCGAGGTCGCTTTGAGCCCATTCGAGCGCATTGTAACCTGGTAGTGCATTTCCAGTACCAAAGAAAATTGAGGTTTCCCCTGCACCACCTGCCCACGCACCTGCTGCGGTGAACATGTCCATATCCGGCCATACCAAATAGGCGGCTGAATCAATGATGCTCATCGACCATCCGACGATTGACATACGCAAGAAACTGGATTCAGGAACGGACATGGACAACAGTGCCATGCCAAGTTCCCAAGCGGCGATGGGAAGGGCGAGAATAATACCATACTTCCACAACACGCCCAGCGATGCGAAGAGCATCCCATAAACGAGTGTTGCAAGCAATGCAGCGATAAGTATTGAGAACCAGACGCCAAGGTCTGCAAAGCGGAAGAATTGATCACCTGGACCCATAAATCCTGAGACAATGGCAAGCAGCGTACATACGACCACAAGATATGGCCAAACGATGGCAAGATAACCCAGCATACGATACAGGAAAATCTCACCCCGTGCAATCGGTTTCGCCGTCATGTACTGCATTGTTCCTGACGTCATTTCATCACGGATCAATCCGGTTGCAAGAAACAGTGGGATAAAGATGCTCAACAGGAACACGAAGCCAAGTTTACCGACACCAAGAATGAACGCTCGATGCTGTGCTTCTTTCCCATATCGATCTTCATCAGGATCTTCATCAACATACGGATCAGCATAGATGAGATATGTGTCGGTTGCAGGATTGTAAATCAAAATAATGTTGCACGGCGTTCCATCAGAATTGTCGTCTTGCGCACTTGGCGGCAATTGAGAATCACGACAATCACCATCATCATCGTAACCCGTTGTAATCGTCGATGCATCAGAATAATCCCAGTTGTAATCGTCTTCATTGATGTACATCGAAGCAGGTTCAGGTTCAATCGACGGATTGAGTAAACCCGGATGCGAAGCATCATCAAACAGATCCGTACCATATTTGAATTCCTGGCCGTTGACATACCCGTCGCCATCCCAATCCTCTGAATCACCATCGTTATCGACAGCTTCAATTTCTGTGTTCATGGCATCGATGTAGAAGAGGAGAACGACCGAGATTGCGAGAAATCCAACACCAAGAACGACCCATGTCGAAAGACGGGTTCGATATTGTCGCATGGTAAATTCAGCAATGGCCGTGGCCTTACGATCCAAGGAGGTCCAGATTGTTTCACCTCGCTCCTTTTTACTCATCGAAGCCCTCCTGTGAGATATTTGAGAATGGATTGAAGGTCATCATCGGGATTGTTGATGGCAACAACATTGTGCTCATTGTCGACAATAATTTTTGGAAGCCGCTGATGAAACTCACCGAGATGATGTGTGAAGATTTTCAACTTCGATGAACTTGGAAACTGAAGGCCATGCACCACATCGAGACTAAGAACGTCCCTTGCGAGTGCTTTCGCATCACCACACTCAATTTCAATCGTATGTGGAATGTTGTCCAATTGTTCGCGTATTGCATGCAGGTTGCCAATGGCCAACAAGCGACCTTGATGGAGGATTACAATTTGTTCGGTAATACGTTCAATTTCGGATAAAATATGGCTACTTAGCAACACGGTTCGACCCATTCGGCCAAGTTCACGAATGACGTTCATAATCGTTGTACGAGCGAGTGGATCACACCCTTGCAGTGGCTCATCGAGAATAATCAAATCAGGATCGTTCACAAGGGCATGAGCGATCTTTGCACGTTGTCGCATTCCTTTCGAAAAGCGCCCAATTTTCTTGTGCATAACGTCGGTAAGTCCCACAAACTCCAGCACGCGTTCGGCCTCTATTCTCGCTTCATCTCTGGTCAATCCATGAAGTCGAGCAAAGGTCGAAACAAACTCAAACGCAGTCATCCAATCGTGCATGTTCTCATTTTCAGGAACGTAGCCAACACGAGCATAGGGTGCAGGATTTTTCCAGGGATTTGTTCCAAACAGTCGTACTTCTCCTTGGGTCGGCTGCAGTTTACCCATCAAGAGTTTGAACAGTGTTGACTTTCCAGCACCATTCAAGCCAAGAATTCCAGTGACACCTCCGCTGAGTGCAAGCGAAATTCCTCCGATTGCTTGGTAACGGCCATAGGTTTTGCCAACATTGTTGAACATGACAACTGGCGCTTCTGAAGTTGGTGACCAGGCCTTCTCATCCGCCGTTCCTTCCTGTGCTAAATCAGGCATCATTCACGTGTCACCTCCATCGAAGAGACACGAACACTGAGGACATACAGTGAAGCGGCATTGATTGCAATGACCGATACGAGTGACCAGATCCATGGATGATTGTAGATGATGTTCGTACCAATCAATGCTTGACCAACATGAGCTACGGAATCATAGGGTGAAATCAGGTAAAGGATGGATCGATCGAACAAACCTTCGACAATTGCTGCCAATGTTTTGGTCCCCAAAAGAACGGCGAGTAAAGCAATACCAGGGAAAAATTTGCCTCGAGAAACAGAAGAAAGTGCAAGTCCAATGCTGGTGTAGGTGATGATCAGGAGAAGGGCACAGAAAACGGTCGCGAGAAACATTGGAAATGTGTCCAACATCCAAGCCCAACCTCGCCCCATGGCCAAGATTTCAACGAAGTAATACAGAAACAGCGTACCGATAATGATGAACATCTGAATGGTTGCCACGGCGAGATATTTCATTCCAACATAGTCAAATCGATTGATTGGACGTGAGAAGTACAGTGCACTCGTTCCATTGGAGCGGTCTTCAGAGATGACGCCACCGACAAGCAACGCGGCAACGAGTGGATAGAACAACATGTTCCGCGGGAAGAAGCCGAGGACGTGCGCATAGAGGTTGTTTCGACCCACACCCCATACCTCGTACAATCTCGGTTCTCCAATCACAGCGAAGAGAAGTGTAAGCGCGACATCGGTCATCGAAGCGAGCAAGACGACGATGAGCACGAGTTTGGTTGGAACACCCCATGGACGGTGCCCTTTTCGAACAATACCCAACACATGGTGTCGAAAAATTGCCCAATTTCGCATCCATCGAGGATTCAATGCTCCTTCCCATGGAACGTAGACCTGCTCAAACACTTGGCCCGTTTTTGCCTTTGGTTTGGCAACTTTAGCCTCATCGGATGAATCAGAACCCCATGCCGTATCCATTCGCCCTTTTCCTGTTACAGGCGTTGAAGCGTCAAACGTCTCATCGGTCATGCACCAGAACCTCCCATCGATTCAGGTGCATCCACTTTACGAGCTTCAGCAGGAGATGCAAGCAAATCTTCGCTTGACTTTACACCATAACCAAAGCGCTCCATGATGACGATGAAGAGATCTTCCAGCGAGGCTTCATATTCATGCATCCGACGAACTTGAGCACCCGTATCAGCTGCACACTTGAGGATACGATGCGTTGTTGCATCTCCATCGTAACGAATACGCATCATCCGACCTTCTCGACGAACTTCAAGACCTTCTTTTCCTAACGCATTTTCGAGTTCATTCGCTTTGCCCCAAACGTGGATTTCGATTTCTCGATCAATCGCTTTCAAATCTTCAATTCTGCCTTGAGCAGCAAGTTTTCCTTTGTGGAGAAGCACAATGTTCTCGCAGACTTGTTCTACATCGTCCATTAGATGGCTGGCCATGAGAACCGAACGATTTCCGGTCGTGACCATGTTGGAAAGCGTATCCAGCATGGCCTGACGAGAATCAGCATCCAACCCATTTGATGGCTCGTCAGCGATGATGAGTTCAGGGTCGTGTATGATTGAACAAGCCAACTTTGTTGCTTGCTTCATACCTGTTGAAAAAGAGTTGATTTGCCGATAGCGCAATTCGCCAAGACCAACATATTCCATCGCAGTGTGTGCCCTTGCCATCGCAACCACTGGATTCATCCCGAGCAATTCACCACTGTATCGAACTTGATGAATGGCATCCATGTCATCATCGAGTGCATCGTATTCAGGCATGTAGCCAATTTTTGACCGTATGGCCAACCCTTCTGTTCGAATGTCGTGACCAAGCACATAGCCTTCTCCAGATGTGGCCTGGATCAAGCCAAGAATGGTCTTGAAAAAGGTCGATTTTCCCGCACCATTTGGACCCAATAGCCCGGTTGCACCCCGTTCTACTTCAAGGTTCAAGGAATCGAGTGCAACGTGTGGACCATAGGATTTGGTCAACGCATTGGTTTCGATAATGAGGTCCTTCGACATTGTCTTCGATAAACACACTGAAAGGAAGTCTTTGAATTCTTTCACTTCACGTTATTTCATCGATTTCGAAAAGTCACTTCGCGTCCTGACTGCAATACCTTTCTTGAGACGAAGTGCTTCATTCGCATCACATTGTGCCGTGCCATGTCCAATCAACGTACCACCTTCATCGAGAATGAGGCAAGCTTCACCCGCTTTCAACCAAGCATCACATGCAGTTACAAAGCCATGGAATACATTCCTTCCACGAAGAATAAAATCGACAGCGTCTGCCTCAACCATCAATCGTGGAGGACCTTTCCCTCGTCCTGCAAATGGGTTGAATTCCTCACCTTCAACAATTGATTCGGACTGCAATTCGAACATGGCCTTGGAACCAAGATCCGTCATCGAAAGTCCTCCATCGGTCAATCTTGGACTGACAATGTGCTGACCATGCTTATCGATGACGTTCTTGACACGACCCGTACCGCCGATAATGTATGTACAGGATTCAACAAGGTTTGCAGCGTGGTCATAATCGAGGTTTAACAAAACAACCATCTTGTCAATGATTTGACGTCGTCGCAAGTCATCCCTCAGTGGTGGAAGTTCCTGATCATCGACCATGATTTCTTCATCCAATAGGCCGTGTTTCATCAGCAAAGTTGATGCTTTTTGAATCAATGAATCTTGGCCAACATCGAGGATGACAATCCTATCCGCATCAACATTGAGTCGTTGCAATTCTTCTCTCAAGAGAACGGTGTTCAAGCGTCGTTTCCACAACCAAGTAGGTCCATCGACTTGCGCAAATGGGTTGAGATCTTCCAACGAGTACGGGAGTAAACCCAATGGTGTTTGAACAAAAATCTCGAGATGAGGAAGAACATGTTTCAATCGCAGAACCAACAAATCGCACCGTTGGCGCCATGGCCCGGGTTTTCCATTCAAAATCAGAACATCACATAGCGTGGATGCCATTGGCCTCCATCGTTGATGCAATTGTCTGCGGGCAGCGAGAATATGAGGACGGGAACGGGTATCTTCTCCCCCCCATCGTTCACCCTTCTTTCGCCTTGATGTTTGCATATCGATGATCGTTGACCAATCACTCTCCCATATGCCTCCGTTTGGATGATAATCACGAGCAGCAGATCGGTCATCGAGAACCAAATCATCGAGGGCATCGGTTGAGATTCCTGACGAGAAGGGTCGTGTTGTTAGCCACAAAAATGCTTCACGGAGCGCTGGATGTTGGTGACTACGTTGCTCTGCTAATTGCCAAATTGTTCCCTCATGGACTGCTTGCTTGCATCGAGAAAGTTCTGCTAAGGTCACCTCAAGATTGTAGCGAGCAAGAAGATTGGTTCGTTCATCTTCTCCCATTTTTCGAACCTCTTCGGGCGTGTAATGAACGATGCAGGGAACCAATTCAGGCCATGCATGAAGATCGTTCAATCGATAGGTTCCCTGTGGCGACAACAATCGGTCGTCTCGTGCAAACAGAGCATACGCTGCCGAATCAAACAAGTCAGCACCGAGTGCAATCAACATCGCGAATAACATCGGATGGCCACATCCAAACATGTGCCGAGGGCGTTCTGGTGGGAGTTCTCCAATTGTGGATAGCATGATCTTTGCAAGATCCTTGTAGCGATGTTGCTCCATAATCGGAACGATTCCACCGATTGGATGAACTGCGAAGTCAAATTGACCCATACCTTGGGCGGATTGTTTTCTCAAATCTCGATATGTTCCACCTTGAATCGGCCCATTCAACATCACACTTTGTGCAGCCTTAATGGATAGTTCACAACGTTCAATCGTTGTTTCAACAGCTTCCTTCACTTCACGTTCCGTCATGTCTGGTCGACTAAAGACATCGAGCATCGTTGCAATATCGACGCCAATCGAGCGTTGAAATTCGACGATTTCCTCAACACCAACCTCGACATCACCGTACACATAGGATTGGAACGTACCCGAATCGGTCATGATGACACCAGGATAGTCAATGAGGTCGTGGACACCCTTTTCCAGAGCATGTTTCTTCAGATCATCATGCTTCCAGATAATGTATGAATTGGTAATCAAGCCTTGAATACCGTATCGATCCCACATCTCTCTTGGCTCGATGGTTCGAATGTTTGGATTGATGACAGGAAGCAAAGCAGGCGTTTCCAACATACCATGAGAGGTGTGAAGTTTTCCAATTCGTGCACGCCCGTCGCGAGCAACGATCTCGAATTTTCCATTGTCACCATCTCTGCACGGCAGGGGGTCCTCTCTACCGCCATCACTCCATGCAGCCATGCAACCAACCCCCAAGCGATTTCTTTTCAATTGCCCGATGGTACATCAACAAATTCGACGTTTCCATGAGCGAGAATAAATTCTCGACCGAGTTCATCAAACGTATCAAGAAGTGATGAAGAGAACCGCACTCCCTCGATTTCAGTATCGGCTTCCAAATCGTTACGTACGCCTTCCAATGTTCCGGGTGCAGCACCGCATGAAAGGCAAGCGCCAGTCAGATCGAGAACGAAATCAAATCCATTCGCAACACGTTCCCATCGAGCGACGGCGATACCGCCTCCATGGCCATCCAATGCCGCACGAACGGTTCCCAATCGGGAAAGTAAAACGGGCACGAGGTGTTCTGTTTCGACCACATCTTCAATCCGGGTATTTCGCAGACGTTCTTCCTCTTCTGCATCGGTTTGTTCAGCAATTCGACGCTTGGCTTCTTCTTCCATTGCCTTCTGCGCTTCAAGTGCATAGGCTTTGACCAAGTCGTCCTCCATGGTTGGTCCAATTCAACGTGATGTTTGAATTCTTGCAACGACGTGGTATCATGAACGATTGCATCCATTGATAAGGGGGTGATGATACCAGTGAACAGGTGAGAAGATGACCGAAGTCCTACTACGTGTTGAAAATCTTCACGTTTCCGTAGGGGATACGCCGATTATCCACGGAATTAGCCTTGAGATTAAGCGCGGGGAAATCCATGCCATCATGGGCAGAAACGGTGCAGGAAAATCAACGCTTGCGAACGTCATCATGGGCCATCCTGCCTACGAAATCACCAGTGGAACCATCCATTACAAAGGTGAAGATATCAACGAAATGGAAGTGTTTGAACGTGCCCGGGCAGGTATGTTCCTCTCCTTCCAATATCCTGCGGCAATTCCTGGTGTCCAAGTAGGAACATTCCTGCGTAAGTCCGTTGCATCCGTTCGTGGAGAAGCGCCCTCTCCTCGAGAATTCCGTAAGGAACTGAACGAGGCAATGAAGCAACTCGACATGGACAAGTCCTTCCTATCACGCTACGTCAATGACGGATTTAGCGGTGGCGAAAAGAAGCGCCTTGAAATCCTTCAAATGCTTATGCTTCAACCGGATATGGCACTTCTCGATGAAACCGATTCAGGACTTGATATCGATGCACTTCGTATCGTTGCAGAAGGGATCAACGCTGTAGCAAAAGACACAGGTTGTCTCATCATTACCCACTACCAGCGACTTCTGGATTTGGTCAAGCCCGATGTTGTTCACGTTCTTATCGATGGGAAAATCGTCGAAAGTGGTGGTCCGGAACTTGCTCTCAAACTTGAACAAGAAGGATACGACTGGGTCGATGCCCTAGCTTGAGGTGATACAGTGACACAAGAAGCACAGGATGCGGTTGGCGATTACAAGTATGGATTCCATGATCCAGAATCTGCTACAATTCGCTTCGATAAAGGGCTTAGTGAACAAGTTGTTCGCGACATTTCCGAACTCAAAGGCGAGCCTGATTGGATGACGGACATTCGCGTCAAGGCCTACCACCATTTCATGGAACGCGAGATGCCAACATGGGGCAACTGCGATTCACTCGCTGGTATCGATTTCGACAATGTCACCTACTTCCTGCGTTCATCCGACAAGACGGAAAAAGACTGGGACGATGTACCCGATGACATCAAGCGAACGTTCGATCGATTGGGCATCCCTGAAGCCGAGCAGAAATGGCTTGGTGGCGTAACTGCACAATACGAAAGTGAGGCTGTCTATCACTCGATTCGAGAAGACCTCGAAGAACAAGGTGTTCTTTTCCTGGACATGGATTCAGGACTCAAGGAACACCCTGAAATTGTCAAGAAATATTTTGGCACAGTTGTGCCTCACACAGACAACAAATTCTCGGCACTCAACACAGCGGTTTGGTCCGGTGGCTCGTTCATCTACGTACCGAAAGGTGTGCATGTCGAGATGCCTGTTCAAGCCTATTTCCGTATCAATGCCAAGAACATGGGTCAGTTTGAGCGAACCCTCATCATCGCTGATGAAGGTTCTTCGATTCACTATGTTGAAGGTTGTACTGCACCGACGTATTCCACCGATTCGTTGCATTCAGCCGTTGTCGAATTGATTGCTATGGAAGGCGCAAAGATTCGCTACTCCACTGTCCAAAATTGGTCTGCAAACGTCTACAACCTTGTTACAAAGCGAGGCGTAGCCCACAAGAATGCGACCGTTGAGTGGGTCGATGGTAACATCGGCTCAAAATTGACCATGAAGTATCCTGCCGTGTTGCTGAAGGGTGAAGGGGCGCATGCTGAGGTCATCTCTGTTGCCTATGCGGGTGAAGGTCAGCATCAAGATGCTGGAGCAAAGGTGCACCACCTTGCTCCGAATACGACATCGAGCATCCTGTCAAAATCCATTTCGAAAAATGGCGGACGTTCCTCCTATCGAGGAATGTTGCAAGTTACGCCAAAGGCTTCGGGTTGTCGCTCAAAGGTTGTTTGTGATGCGCTCATGCTCGACGAGGACAGCCGAAGCGATACCTATCCAACAATGGAAATTGGGAACTCAACTGCTGATCTTGAACACGAAGCCAGTGTCTCAAAAGTCTCCGGTGACCAGTTGTTTTACCTCATGAGTCGAGGCCATACTGAAGAAGAAGCGATGGGCATGATCGTCAATGGTTTCTTTGAACCGTTTACACGCGAACTTCCAATGGAATATGCAGTTGAACTCAACCGACTCCTTGAGTTAGAAATGGAGGGCTCGATTGGATGACATCGTATCTCGATGCCACTGTTCCAAGTCGATCCGAACACCTCTGGCGCTACACGCCATGGTCACGGGTTCATCCTGGAAATGTCAAGACCATTCCCGAGGCCGACACAGCTGTCTTCAAGAGTGAAGATTTCAGTCTTAGACAAGGGACAAGACAACCATTGGCAACCACTGACATCGCTCGTATTTTTCTCAATGAAATCCTCGAAACAACAACAATGGTCGACTGCGATGGAAAGGAAGGACACGTCCACATCCATGCTGGAGGGCATGCTGTTGCTGCTCATCTCCATTTTTCTTGTACAACATCTTCGCGAGTTGTCATCCATCTTCATGGTGAAGCCGATTGGTTTGGTCTTGCCTTAACGGGTAATGTTCGCGCTAATGCACAATTGAGCGTCGGAATCATCAACGAGTTGTCTGCGGATTCTGTGATGGTTCGTGTCGATGACTGGTCGGTGCATCGTGATGCGCAATTCGAACTCGCAACACTCTCAATGGGTGGCCATCGCAACAAGTCTGACATACGCTCGACGCTTGAAGGAAGCAATGCTTCACTGAAACAATTCATCGCAGTTCATGGACATGGCACACGTCATGACGATCATCATATCGAAATTCATCATCAACAACCCCACACGAATTCTCATCTCTTACTCAATGCGGCTTGCGATGACAGAAGTCATTCAATCGGAACAGGCGCACTCACCATCGACGATGTTGCTCAGCACACAAATGCTGGACAGGTGTTCAGAAATTTGCTCTTATCACCATCGTCCAGAGCAGAAGCGATTCCTGAACTTGAAGTGCTTGCCAATGAGGTTGCTGCTGCGCATGGTGCAGCATCTGCTCCAATCAATCAAGAGCAGTTGCACTACTTGATGAGTCGAGGGCTCTCCAAACAAGAAGCAACATCGATGATCGTTGAAGGATTCCTCATTGATTCATTTACAGGTTTGGATTCTGATTTTGTTCGTGATGCCATTCAAACCAGGCTTACAGTGCATCTTGAATGCCAACTTCTCGGGTGATTGAATTGGCGATTCAAGACGACTTCCCCATCTTGCAACGTCAAGTCAACGGCCATCGTTTGATTTATCTTGACAATGCTGCAACAACACAAAAGCCAGCGATTGTCATCGATGCAATGAACGATTATTACACAAAGCATAACGCAAATGTCCACAGAGCAGTCCATACTCTCGCAGGTGAAGCAACCGATGGCTATGAGGCATGTCGAGCTGCACTCAAATCGTGGTTCAATGCAGAACGATGCATTCTCACGAGTGGGACCACAGAGGCAATCAATCTCGCAGCACACGCGTGGGGTCATGCCCAACTTAATGGACGACCAATCGTCTTGACTGAGATGGAACATCACAGCGATATTGTCCCATGGCAGATGCTTGCAGAATCCTTTGGTAACGAATTACGATATGTCCCTGTTCAATCGGATTTGACCCTTGACATGGAAGCCTTTGAAGCCTCAGTTGAAGGTGCGGGATTGGTTTGTGTCGTCCATACTTCAAACGTTCTCGGTGTTCGAAATCCAATTGAAGACATCATTCGTATCGCCCATGACCACGGTGCAAAGGTCTTACTCGATGCTGCTCAAGGTGCACCGCATTGTCAAATCAACATGGCTGAACTTGGTGCCGACATGATGGCATTGTCCGCTCACAAAATGTGCGGTCCTACTGGAATCGGATGTCTCCTCGTCAATGAGGAAACATTCCAAGAAATGCAACCATTCATGGGTGGTGGCGACATGATCGAGACAGTTACACTCGAAGGATCAACCTATCAAACCAATGAACATCGATTCGAAGCAGGAACGCCACGTATTGCTGAAGCAATTGGTTGGAATGCAGCATTGACCTATCTGGGAACACTCAATCTCGACCAACAACACAAACGATTGTTGGAGATTGCTCGTCACGTTGCAACTGCGTTACGCTCCATGGGCATGACCGTCTATGGACGTCATGATGATGATGATTCATCGGTCGTTTCCTTCCTTCACCCAACACTGCACAGTGAAGATTTTGCTCATCTTCTCGATGCACGAGGTGTAGCGGTTCGAACAGGCCACCATTGTGCCCAGCCATTGCTGAATCGTCTCGGCATCAGCGGTACAGTCCGCGCTTCGTTTTACATTTACAATACGATGCAAGATGCTGAAGAATTTTTGATGCATGTTCGAGATATTCTGGAGCGATTTGCATGACGTATCCTGAGAAGTTGGGTGAACTGGTGGAAGATTTTCAAGCAATTGACGATCGGATGGAGCGCCTTGAGTATGTGTTCGACCTCGCCTCAGAGGTCAATGAATTACCGACCGAAGAATGGTCCGAATCAACACGCATTCATGGATGTCAATCAGAGGCACACGTTCGGGTTGACTTCGAAGATGAACATGTACGCATCTTTTCAGGAGCTGATTCAAAGTTGGTTCAAGGCCTGATGGGAATCTTGACCATTGCGATCGATGGGCAACCCATTGCAATCGCCCGCACCTTAACACCAGACTTTGCGGTCGAAATGGGGATTCTCAATTCTCTCTCTCCATCTCGAAGCAACGGTTTTCGCAACATGTTCGACAAGGTGATGTCCGATTTAAAGGAGGAAGAATGATGGTTGAAGAAGCGCAGGTTATGGAAGCATTGCAAACGGTCGAAGATCCAGAATTGGATATTTCAATCGTTGAGTTGGGCCTTGTCTATGCAGTACGATTTGAAGACCGTGATGAAGGAAAACACGCTGAAATCGATCTTACTCTTACCTCGCCAGGTTGTCCAGCTGCGCCTGAAATCATGGCAGCAGCACATCGAGCCGCACTTCAAACCGATGGATTGAACAGCGTTCACATCAATCTTGTTTGGTCCCCACGCTGGGACCCTCGTATCCATGCGAGTGAAGATGCACGCATGGACATGGGCATCTGGGATTGATCAAGCGTTCAGATGTAGGGTGACATCATCACCGTCTTCAATGCCCAGACGTTCTCGTAAGAACGGTCCTGAGATGACCTCAACGACGTCCACATGCCTGGTCAAATCTGGAATCAAAATCGCACAAGCAACAACATGTTCGTTGTGAGAAATTGTTGCTTTGTAGGCTGTTGCACCGCCGAAGGAGACGCCATCTCGCAAAAAGCCCCGAACTCGTAATGCTTCGAAACCATCAACGTTGACGGATTCTGCTTTTGTGACCGAATCATGATGCGCATCAAGCGTGTCAATACCCGCCTTGTTTCGCAATGCAATATAGTGAACAAGATGTTCTTCCTCAACTGTGACATTGAGCGTTCCTGGCCATGCAGTTGTGCCGAGAATGGAACGAAACTGTTCTTGGTAATGCGGTTGCGACATGAACACATGGGCTCTGCCCAATCCGCTGCTGACCGTTCCGTTCAGTTGCACATCCCTACGCTAAAGCCTCCCCTTTTTCATCATGCGTATTCAAGCCACATCTCACAAAAACCCTTAATCAACCTCGGCGAGGAGTGAATGGTGAGACCATGCCCGGCGACATGACGTGGATGAAACAGCGCTTTGATGAACTCAATGAGAAGTCCCTTCTTTGGGAACCACCGACGCTTGAAGGGCCGAATCAACCTCGTTGTACGATGGAAGGTAAACCGACGATTATGCTTTCAGCAAACAACTACCTCAACCTCACAACCCATCCGAAAGTTGTTCAAGCCATGGTCGATGCTACAACAACCTATGGAGCAGGAAGTGGTTCGGTTCGAGCCATTGCTGGAACGATGGATTTGCATCTTGAGGCAGAACGAACCGTTGCTAATTTCAAAGGTGTGGAAGCTGCATTGATTTATTCAGCAGGTTATACCGCGAATGTCGGCTTGATTCCAACCCTTGTTCAAGGTCCACAAGATGTGATCATTAGTGATGAATTGAATCATGGCTCAATCATCGATGGTGTTCGATTGACAAAGGCTCGACGGGGCGTCTATGCGCACAACGACATGGGCGAACTTGAAGCCGTTCTTCGTGCACACGAAGATGCAGAACGGAAATTGATCATTACCGATGGTGTATTTTCGATGGATGGAGATTATGCGCCACTCGATGAAGTGAACAAACTCGCTGAAGAATTTGGTGCGATGGTTCTCGTTGATGACTGTCATGGGGAAGGTGTACTTGGAGAAGGTGGACGAGGAATCGTTGATCATTTCAAATTGCAAGGAAAGGTCGACTTCGAAGTAGGTTCATTTTCCAAGGCACTCGGCGTTCAAGGCGGCATCCTTGCTGGAACTGAGATGACGCGTACGCATGCATTGAATCATTCACGTTCTTGGCTTCTTTCTGGTTCACAACCACCCGGCGTTGCAGCAGCCCAAAAGGCTGCGATTGAAGTCCTGATGGAAGAGCCTGAGCATCATGCCAAACTCTGGGAGAATACGAATTATTTCAGAAAAGAATTGCAATCGCTTGGATTTGATACAGGTGTTTCAACAACACCGATTATTCCGATCATGTGTGGTGAATCATCAACTGCAAAAGAAATGACCAACCATCTACAAAACGAGGGAGTCATGGCTGGAGCAATCGTCTTCCCAATGGTTGCTCGAGATAAAGCCAGAATCCGAACACAAATGTCATCTGGTCTATCCCGAGATGATCTTGATGAAGTTCTACGACTCTTGGAATCCATTGGACCCAAGATCGGTCTTATTTGATTCAAATTCTGAGGTTGCTCGGATCTTCAAGATTTGATTTCATCTTGCTCAGCATCTTCCATCAAAATGAATTCATACGCACCTGTGGCACTATCGTAATCGATTGATAGAAACACCACTTTCATTTGACGCTCTTCAAATGGGTCATGGAAAAATGGTTGCCCTCCTCTGAAAATTTTGAGGATCTCCTTGTATTCGGTCATCGGCATATTTCCCGTAATGGTGTATTCACCCGATTCTGAACCTTCATCCATGAGGTCGTCGCCTTCTTGACCACGAATGACCGTTCGCTGAAGTCGTCGCTTGACGCACATATGAACATTGCAATTTGAAATTCGATGCCAGTCTTTACCCACTGATGCAATGAAGCACTCGTTGACTTCCATGTTCTCAAAGACAACGAGTCCGAATATAATTCTTCCACCAATGCGAATCAGCCGTTACGATTGATTTTATTCGGATTCAAATGCGTCAACAACTTCCAGAAGTTCAAGATCCGTTCCGGCCATGTCATCAGCAGAATCTTGCGCAGATTCAGGCAAGACCTTCATGCCATCAAATGGATTGACGCCCTCATCAAGCATGCAGAGAAGACGCCATCGTGGTGCCCAAGACAAATGCACATATGCAGGGCCAGGAAGCAAGAGAACGAACAAGGAAATCCCACTCGGAACATCGACGACATTTGAGAAATCCAATCCGAGTAAAGCGATTCCTAAGAATGGCATTGGATACAGGATGATTCGTGGAGGTGTCATCGGCATCCGTTTTGTCAAACTTACGAGAATCAATGAGCAGAATCCAAGAACCAGACATGCAGCCATAAACAAGGAAGAGAACAACAACCAATTCGAAAATGACTCGTTCAAGTTATCGAAACGGAGAATGTAGGGAAAGATAAGCGCTAAACCGATCAAGAATCCATAGAACATGCCGATGTTTGCAGGATGTGAAAGCCAAAGAGGAAGTCTCGAAAAGCGGCGAGAAAGCGAGGTGCCAAAGAGCAAATCCTGATGCTCAGGGTCCAGTTCAGAGACGATCTCTGACCAACGAACCGGCGTTTCCATAGAGGCATGCTGACAGGTTGAGGCTTTCAATGCACCCGTTCATGCATCGTTGAAATCGCTATTCTTGCCCCTTGAGTATTTTGGCGATTGGCCCTGCTGCATCTTCAAGTTCAATGTCTTCAGGCCAATCTCGATCGAGCAAGCCTGAATCCAGTGATTCACGTTCACGAGCATGTTCGATTTCATCTTCCACTTGATTGTGTGCATCTCGTAATGCCAGTGATTGATTGAGTAAAGCCATGGTGCGACGAAGCTTCGAGCCGATCGTCTTCTCATCTGAAAAATAACCAAGAATACTGTAATCATCGTCAAGGGCGACGAGATTGAATCCACTGAGCAAATCATCGTTGATCAGCCTGTACCGATTCTCTCCTGCCTCAACCCAACGACCATCATGCAAACGGATCATGACCTCTGCACTCTTTTGTGAATCCAATTCCATCATCGGATGCGATGGATTGACAGCAAAAGGAATCTGTTGCCAATCGTTCATTTGTTTGAATCCAATCAAGAGAATGACAAAGAGGAGGAGGAGAAAAAATCCACTGATGATGCTCGCACCGAAAAGAACCATTGCCAAGAGAGGGACTGTAAGAACGGTTGCAAATCGAAGAAGGATTCGACGTGATTGCTCTTGCGCTTTTGGTGTTTGTGAGAAGAGAATGAAATGATCAGGGAGTCCCGACGTGAAGTTCTTCATTCGCTCTCCTCCTTTGCTTCTGGTATCTTGATGTGTTCGTAGGCTTGATTCCAGACCTCAACATCTTCAACAAACGGTGCAATGTTCTGCATATGTTGAGCAATATCCAACCCCCAAGCATGATGCCAACCCGTAAGTTTTGGCACCAATTTCTCCCATTGGTTTCGCACACCTCTTGTTTTCTTTCGTTGATGATTGTACAAAAGAGCCGCGGTTTGAATCAATCCTTGGACGAGTAAAATCTCTGCTCGCTCAGCATCACGGCGCTTCAACGAATTCCACAGGTCTTCCCATGCTTCATGTGCATGCCAATAGCGTCCTGAATCAAAATCCGCTCGCCCTTTCTGAAGCAACACCAATTCATCCGATGAAAGGGGTGAGGCCTCCATGGTTGGCCCAAACGTTGGACCATTGAAATGCTTCGGATTTGTCCATATGCGACACACAGTTCAAAAGATAAAAGCAAATGTTCCGGTTTGCGGGGTGGGGATTTTGGTGGATTTTGTACCCGGAGACGTACTTGAAACAAGGCGAGGAGGGGTCGACGTTCTCCGCCACCTTGCTCAAGAATTAGCGACGTTGCAACGTCATGGTTCGATCAAGATTCTACGCAATATTCCAGAGGTAGGTCAACGAATTGGCCACCTCCTGATCTACGATGGTTCGCTTGCAGCGGCCTTCCATGACGCAGACATTCGACGAGTTGGTATTGAGGCTCTTCTTGAGATCGAAACCGATGCTTCCGCATTGGATGCACAAATGAGCCTCCATGAAATGTCGGAATCATCCTACATCTCCGCTGTTTCCCAGCAACCAAATGCGAGCCTGATTTCACAAGAAGAAACCCAGAGGGATGAAGCCTGGTGGACAAGTGTCAAGGCGCCTCGTCGCCGTCTCGAACGAGAGGAACGGCTTCCTGAAGTCAAACCAAGTATTTCCGCACCAGAGGCCGTTCGACGACGCAGTGAGGCTCGTCTACGAAGTCAAGGCGGACCCGTTTTACAACAGGGCCAAGCATGGCTCGAGCATTCCCTCGACCCCGAGCATGTGTTCAATCTCTGCAGCATACTCCTCGAAAGCAACCGGCCAGTGCTTGTGATTTCTCGACAAGCTCCTCCACGAGTTGCATCAGCCTACAACATTGATCTTGAACATTATCGATGGTTATCAGAAACGCCGCATGAACGAACGTTGGAACCTTCTCTTGAGACGATTCGTCGAGAAGTTGACAACTTCCTCACCAACCATCCAATCAGCATGTTGGTCATTGAAGGCATCGAATATCTGTCAGGCATTCATGGTGAATTACGTGTTATTGAGATGCTTCGGTCCATCGTCGATCAAACCCGATCAAGTGGCAACGTGTTGCTTATTTCGTCCAATTTGGAAGCCTTTACTCCTGTTCAGCGGTCACGATTGGAACGAGAATTCAGTCCTTTGGAAAGTGAACAAATTCAGACATGGTTGCTCGATGTTGATCTCCTCCAAGAGCACCCGTTCTTTGACGACCTTGATGCGGAGATTGAAGCATCTATTGCAGCCCATCTTGAGGAGAACGTCAGCGACCCAGTCCTCTCATCAAGATCAGAACGATTCCCACCAGTCGAGCAAGTACCCCTTCCAGTTGAACATCAAACTGTCCCAGTGGATGAAGAACTCCAATCCAAGATGCGAGCGTGGGCCAACGATTCTGAAGATGAGAAAGCACCAACTGTACACGCCCAAGAAGAAGAATTGGCGCCTGAAGAACCCGTACAAATCGAGGTAAAACCACGAACGCCACAACGAATAGTTCGCAAGCGTCGACGCAGCAAACAAACCGTGAAGAAAAGCCCGATTGATGCGGCTGCAAACCATCGTGTCGAACTTCCAACATTGGATGAAAAGCATCTGAACAGTACGAAACCATTCGTACCAAATCCATCGACGAAGGAGCATGTGTTTCCCGAATCAATGTCGAAGAAACGAAAAACTGGCATGCAACAGGCAGTGAATTCTGCCTCGACTCGAAAGATTGCGCAATTTCCACCGATCAAGTCAACCGGCCATGTTGCGACACTTCATCCGAAATCAGAAGAAGCCGAATTGAACATCGAACCATCAGCTCATGCACGCGAACAAGCCTCAGCTCGTCAACGTCGAACGGAGGATGAATCATGAGCATTGAGCGAACCAATCGATTACGTATCGCTCTCCAAAAAGCCAAAGCAGGTTTGCCTGAGGCTGAACAACAACGTCCCGATAACCGTTCGAAACTTGGTCGACTCTTGAATAAACCAAGCAAAGAGAGGACAAGAAGTGGATTTCTTCAATCGCAACCAATCCACGAACGACCGGTTCTTGCCGCAATTAGCAAGGAGGTACTCGGTGACGATGTAACATTTGAACCTTCAATTCAACTTGATCAATCGCACCCAGTCTCAAGATTGAAAACGCTTCGCGAACGAACTCTTGAGCAAACGATTCCAGAGGGAAGTCTTGGCGACAAGATTGGGTTTTCTTCATCAGGTCAACCGCTCTGGTCATCGATTCTTGACGAACAACGAAGCATGCCAATCAACGCTCTTTCCCAGGAATTAGCACCACCTGAACCAATGCTCCGTACGCATCACAGGACGGTGCTCTCGAGCAATGTCAATTGGCCACAACGATTGGAAATAAACCAACGAAAGACGTTTAAAACGTGGAAGGTCATTCCTGAGAACAAGCAGTCGAGTACGATTTGTGAATCGATTATCGATCATTTGGGACAACGACACAATCCACACATCATCGTTGGTGAACGAGAGGTTGGAAAGAGCCACCTTTTGCATGCCACAGGTCAAAGTGTGTTGCGATACTATGATGATGATGTTCGTATTTTACGTGCAACAGAAATCCTTGGCTTAGAGAGCATTCCAAACGATTGGCATGAAAGCATCGCTACATCAGCGCTCCTTCTTATCGATGATGCACATCTTATTGCTGACCATGAAGTCCATGCTCAGAGCGTTGGTCACCTTGTTGATCACGCACTGAACTTAGGCGTCCACGTTCTTTGTACGTCCATGAACCATCCTCGTGAATGGACATCATCGCGCATGTGGGAATTGTTGCGAAATGCTTCATCCTCGACCATGCATCATGTGAGTGAAGCAAGTTTGGCAATGCACATCAAACAACAGGGTTCATTGCTTGGAATGCTGTTCGAGGACGCCCACATCATGGCAATCATGAATCATGTTGGACGATCATGGAGAGGGGTTGAAGCGGCACTATCGAGTCTCAACGATGCAAAAGATCGTGGACAAGAATTTCTCAACCCCGAGGATGTTCAAGCAATCCTCAGTGGTCATGCCTTGGAATCTTCAACCATGGAAGAAGAAACGCCCACATCCTCCATCACTCTCGCATCAGACATTCTCAAGCGCGCCACAGATGTTGTCTACACGGGCGTGGATACTGGCGGTATTGAACTTCATGCAACACCTCTTGACCAAGAAGAGGATGATTGGGAGCCATCCTTGGTCTCTCCTGAAGCGTTGACTACGGCGAACGATCTGCTCGAGATGCATTTGAAAACCACGTTGGAACAACTGACACCGGAAGCACCAACCGTGCTCGATGTTGATGCACGCGATAAGCACCTGACGCATCAACTTGGAACTGTCAAAGGAGATGACGTACTACGAACTGCTGATGTTCTCACCAGCATTGATGCTTCGATTGATGAAGCACTCGCAGAACGAGAGCGAATCATTGTGCGTGATGATCTTCGCTTGCAACATCTTGAACTCAAGATGGAAGAACTTCTCGAACGAACTGCGCATGCAGACGCCAACGAACTCATCGATATCGTCGATGAATTACGACATATTGAGCATGAACTCGGACTTGTAAGCGAGGATGCAATGGAAGCGTTTGAGATGGAAGATGAAGAGATCAAGATCGCACGTCTCTCGACCATTAAGCCAACCACTCGTCTGATGGGTGAAGAGGAATGAGGGGCGCTTGGTGGGCCGATGGCGTCCACTTCACCTGTCAACCAGACTGTGGCCGTTGCTGTGATGAACCAGGTGGCATTGTGTATTTGTCAAGGGCAGATGCTCAGCGGATTGCAGAACACAAAAATCTCGATGTGCATACGTTCTTGAAACGAGAATGTACAAAGACACTTGATGGTCGCTACATCCTTCGTTCAAACCAATCCGATGGAGTCTGCATTTACTTGGATGAGAAGAAGCAATGCACCATTTACGAAGTACGTCCACAGCAATGCAAGGCGTTTCCGTGGTGGTCAGAGAACCTTCGAAGCAAACGATCTTGGAACAAGGTCAAAGCAACCTGTCCTGGCTTAACAGCCGAAGATGCCATCCTCATCCGTGGGGAGGAAATTCGATTGCACGTCCATGCGGACCGACAATCAACGCAAGGATTTCGAGCTTGGGATGATGCGTAATTTGGTGTAATTATCAACACCTTTAGTAGCCGACCTCGTCCTTTCCTTTATACGAATGACCGAATTGGGTTAACTCGGTGAGACCATGGGCGAGGAAGCGAAGCACTTACTCGATTTGACCGAGGCTCATCTCGACATCGGTATGCGAGGCGTTCCAGTAGGGACATGTCGGACATCGTTTGTCACACCAGGAGAAGGGGTCCATTACTGTGGCTACCCAATCACTGAACTTGCCGGAATGCTTCCCGAGGATGTGGTGTATCTCCTTCACAACAAGGAATTACCAAACGCAGAACAGTCGCAAGCGTTCAGGCAAGACCTTGCTCGCCGAGCAACGATGCCAGGTGATCTTGGACCGATTTTCTCAGCATTGCCGAAGGATGGCCATCCAATGGATTGGCTTGCTGTTGGGATTCAAACGCTCGGCATGTGGGACTGCACCAACGATTGGAAGGAAGATGCCCTCAATCTTGTTGCTCGAATGCCACGAATGTTGGGGCTGTTGTTCCGTTACCGTGATGGACGAGGTGACAACATTCCCGAGGATGATACCAGTTTGTCAATGGTTGAACGATTCACAAATACGCTTGAACTTGATGTTGACCAAGCCAAACTGACTCGCGTCTTATCGGTCTATCTCGTTCTCCATATGGACCATGGGGGTGGTAATCTCTCAACCTTCGTTGGTAAAGCTGTAGCAAGTGGTCATGCGACGCTGTATTCGGCAATGGCCAGTTCCATGAACGCACTCAGTGGTCCACTTCATGGACGCGCCAACCAATCATGCCTCGAGTTTGTTCTTCGTGTTGGCACATCCGATGCAGACAAGGTCGAGGAATTTGTACGAGGTGAACTGGCTGCTGGGCGACCTGTGTTCGGATTTGGCCACGCAGTCCTTCGAGCAGAAGATCCTCGTGCAACAGCACAATTTGCGCTCGGTGAGGATATTTGTCCCGAAGATGAGAACTTCAAGATCATTCGAACCTTGCGTGAAGTTGCGCCACGCGTTCTTGCTGAAAATCCAAAGATTTCCAATCCGAATGCGAACGTCGATATCGCTTCAGGCGCTTTGCTTCACCATGTTGGTCTCAAAGATCCAAGCTACTATACCACCTTCTTTGGTTGGGCAAGAGTGGCTGGAATCGGTGCTCAAATTTTCGATGAACGTGTCGTTATGCGCAACGGCAAGGGTGTCCCAATCTATCGACCGAAATATTTCGCCCGTGACCAAGTTCTTCGTCACGTTGAATGATCACGAATTAAGATCAATTTCGACGTAACCGTCGTGTTCACGAACATCGTATGTCTTCAATGGTGTTGGTTTCCTTAGTTTTCCAAGCATTTTCCCATATGCTGGGAAATAATGCGCAGGCGACCACTCATTGACCGAACCATCTTCGGGATGGTAGGATGTGTGATGGAGAGGACATCGCAAACAACCATCTTTGATTTTCCCACCCCAATGGAGTGGCCATGCCATGTGTCGACAGAGTGCATTGCTTCCAAACAATCCTTCCTCTGTCCGCATAACCAGAACCATCTTAGCTCCAATTGCCTTTCCTTTGACCTTGTTCATCTTCAATTTTGAAGATTTACATACACGTTTCCAACGTGGTCCGTCCTTGCTCATGGTTTGAATCAAACATTTCGACTTATCAAGGAGTGTTCAAAATCATAGCCGAATTGTTTCAAATCAAGAACAGCCATTTATACATGCATTTCTGGGCTTTCGCGTATGGAAAACCCGTTCAACAAATTAACAACGCTCTCGGTTGTGCGACCGAAGGCTACCATCGCCTCAATTCTCATCATTACACTTGCACTTGCATCGATGGCGCGATTCATCGATGTTGACAACAGTGAAGACGCTTTTTATCCACAAAACGACACGACTGCCCTTCTGTATGAAATCGAGGATCGATACCAAGCATCACTTGATTTCATTCGAATCATCGACGAGATTGAACAAGGCGATATGCAACGTTCAGAAACATGGGAACAGTTCGCCATTATCGAAGCGGAATTGTTAACCAATGACGCTTTTCTTCCATACCATGAACCTCTCTTCGGAGGAAGTGCAACAAGTGGACCAGCAGGCTCTGCTTTGTTCTGGTTGAACACACAAGATCCGATAACGACGCAAGCATGGAGAGATTCTCTTTCAATGCATATTGCCAATACCACCGTTGCAAGCGAAGAAAATTTCACATCCGCTCTTGGTGATTTGCAAGGAGCCATCGAGGCTGTACCTGCGCCGATGGCGCCGAGTGCACAAGCATTACGTGATTGGAATCCTGGTGTAGTAACCGATTGGCAAGATCGGATGGATTCAAACCTGAACATAAGCGATGAACTGGGTGCTCTTCTTGGTCAAATCCAAAGTTTGCAACAAAGCCGTACAAGTCCAGAAGAAACTGTTGCCATCGCAGGAGTGGTGGGTCCACTTCAAGGAACATTAGGAACATACATTGGTCTGCAAAACATCGATCATCTTGGAAACATCATCGCTACGATGCCTGCTGAAGACAAGGAGAATCCTTGGGCGGGCGATGGACCAATTCTCATCAATCTTGTCGTTTCAACCGATGCAGCGAACTATGAAAACGCAGAGATTATTGGTGACGTTCAGGAACTTATCGTTGGTTGGACTGAAGTATTCCTGTTTGAA